>ENA-OQDD01000265-OQDD01000265.1-human-gut-metagenome-genome-assembly--contig:-NODE-265-length-21826-cov-1.768284_pt1 | contig 21826 bp, 29 predicted proteins | sample MGYA00242507_ERZ504598 | MGnify/ENA primary metagenome ERZ504598 (study PRJEB26092, sample SAMD00036318) | human gut metagenome | host: Homo sapiens | study: EMG produced TPA metagenomics assembly of...
GCTTTGAGGAAAGAGCTGACGGCTTCTATAAAGCAATACGTAAAAACGGTATGTCAACCTCGCGCTCAGTCGTACATCACCTCTCCCCTTCAGTTGACGGTGCTTACTGTGATATGAAGGCAGTTATAAAAAGCGGTGATGAGCTTGTCCGATGCTACTTTGCCGACAATGACTGATTGCTGCCGGAGCTATGCGTGCACTTTCAGAGGAAGGCTATCGTATCCCTGAAGACATATCAGTAATAGGCTTTGATCGATATGCCAATGTGTTACCTACATTACACCGCCTCTTTCGACTGTGCATGTGCCTAAGCAGTACATGGGTGAAATTGCAGTAAAAAGCTTGCAGAGATAATAAATTCTACCTCTGCAAGCCATGTAAAAATTGAAATAAGCACAGAAATTATAAAGAGAAAGAGTTGTTAATTTCTATACATTCACTTATGCATTTTCTGTACTGCCGATGCACTAAGTTTGCCATCCTTCACATCTATAAGAATGGTATCTCCTGCTCTCACACCATCTGCCAGAATCAGCTTTGCCGCGAGTGTCTCGACATGCTTCTGCAGATATCTCTTGAGCGGTCTTGCTCCGTATACCGGATCGTAGCCATTGTCGGTGATAAACTGCTTTGCAGTATCTGTCAGCTCGACTGTGATTTCCTTGTCTACAAGACGCTTGTTTAAGTCTGCCATGAGCAGGGTGATGATATGACCGATGTTGTCCTTTGTGAGAGGCTTGAACATGATGATCTCATCAAGTCTGTTTAAAAACTCCGGTCTGAAATGACCCTTAAGCTCATCCATGACGCGGTTCTCACACTCTGTGCTGATGCTGCCGTCTGCCTCTATGCCCTCAAGAAGCTCCTGTGAGCCGAGGTTACTTGTCATAATGATGATAGTGTTTTTGAAATCCACGGTACGTCCCTGTGAGTCAGTAATTCGTCCGTCATCAAGCACCTGAAGCAGTACGTTGAATACATCCGGATGGCTTTTCCACCTCATCAAAGAGTACTACTGAGTATGGCTTACGCCTTACAGCCTCTGTGAGCTGTCCACCCTCATCATAGCCTACATATCCAGGAGGCGCTCCGATGAGTCGTGACACTGAGTACTTCTCCATGTACTCACTCATATCGAGTCTGACCATGTTGTTTTCATCATCAAACAGACTTGCCGCAAGTGCCTTTGCAAGCTCTGTCTTACCTACACCTGTAGGTCCGAGGAACATAAACGAACCTATCGGCTTTGTAGGATCCTTGATGCCTGCCTTTGATCGGATGATAGCCTCTGTCACCTTTGTGACTCCGTCATCCTGTCCTATTACCCTCTTGTGCAGCTCCTCATCGAGGTGAAGTGTCTTATTACGCTCACTCTCCGTAAGCTTTGCAACAGGTATTCCTGTCCAGCGCGATATAATGAGTGCAATCTCCTCATCGCCCACATTCTCACGCACAAGCGATAAGTCTCTGTCCTTAAGCAGTGCCTCCTCTGATTCCAGCTCCTTCTGCAAATTTGGAAGCACGCCGTACTGCAGCTCTGCTGCCTTTTCCAGGTCATAGTTCTGCTGTGCTGTCTTGATTTCATTCTTTGTTGACTCAATCTTTTCACGAAGCTTGCTGACCTTGTCAACAGCGCCCTTCTCGTTCTGCCACTGAGCCTTTTTTGCATTGAAGTCATCACGCAGCTCTGCAAGCTCCTTTTGGAGTGCTGCGAGCCTGTCCTGACTTAAGTGGTCTGTCTCTTTCTTTAGAGCTGTCTCCTCTATCTCAAGCTGCATAATCTTACGATTCTGCTCATCAAGCTCTGCCGGCATTGAATCAAGCTCCGTCTTTATCATGGCGCATGCCTCATCCACAAGGTCTATTGCCTTATCAGGCAGAAATCTGTCTGTGATGTATCTGTTTGAAAGCACAGCCGCTGTGACAAGTGCCGAGTCTGTGATTTTGACGCCGTGGAATACCTCGTATCTGTCCTTAAGGCCACGAAGTATTGAGATAGTGTCCTCTACTGTCGGCTCGTCTACCATAACAGGCTGGAAACGTCTCTCAAGGGCTGCATCCTTCTCAATGTACTCACGGTACTCATCGAGTGTGGTGGCGCCCACGCAGTGCAGCTCACCTCTTGCAAGCATTGGCTTAAGAAGCTGTCCTGCATCCATGGCTCCGTCTGTCTTTCCGGCTCCTACTATTGTGTGAAGCTCATCGATAAAGAGAATTATCTGTCCGTCAGAGGCTTTTACCTCCTCAAGTACTGCCTTAAGTCTCTCTTCAAACTCGCCCCTGTACTTAGCTCCTGCAATCAGAGAGCCCATATCGAGTGCAAACAGTTTTTTGTCCTTTAAGCCCTCAGGCACATCGCCCTTTACGATACGCTGTGCCAGTCCCTCAACGACTGCCGTTTTACCAACACCCGGCTCACCGATAAGTACCGGGTTATTTTTAGTCTTACGCGAGAGGATACGCACTACATTTCGTATCTCATCATCACGGCCTATAACAGGATCAAGCTTCTGCTGTCTTGCACGCTCCACCATGTCGTAGCCGTATTTCTCAAGTGTATCATATGTGGCCTCAGGGTTATCGGATGTGACCTTCTGATTGCCCCTGACCGTAGAAAGCGCTGTGAGGAATCTGTCTCTTGTGAGACCGTACTCCTTAATCAGCTCCTTCATTGCCTTGTTTGGATACTTCAGCAGACACAGGAAAAGATGCTCTACCGAAACATACTCATCTCCCATTGCCTTTGCCTCGTCCTCAGCATGGATAAGAACCTTGTTTAAATCATTGCCCACATAGACCTGTGCACTGCTGCCGCTTACCTTTGTTCGCGCTGCCAGATGGCGCTTTGCATTCTCTGTGAAATGCTCTACGTTTATCTCCATCTTGTCAATCAGCTTCGGTATCAGACCGTCCTCCTGTGAAAGTAATGCCACAAGCAGGTGCTCCTGTTCTATCTCCTGATTGCCATAATCATATGCAAGCTTCTCGCAGTCATTGACTGCCTCTATTGATTTCTGTGTAAATTTTTGAATGTTCATAGTCTCACTCCCTTCTACTATGTTATCCATAAATATGATTCCTATGTGTCATACAGGTAATATCAAAATTTTATCTCTAAATAATCCTTTAAATAATTCTTCAATATTTCCTTGTGACTATGTTATAGCACGCAAATTAGCACTCGTCAAGTGAGAGTGCTAACAATTTTTATTAAATAAATATAAACTTTTGATTTACAAGCAAAAAAGAGTGACTTACATCACTCTCTTTTACTCAATCGGCTGCACAATCCCCGAAACATTTGCCAGATTCTGCATCTTGTCATCAGCGTCTGCCATGATATCTGCGCATTTCTTGAGCTCCTGCTGCATCTCCTCCGTGAATATACGGCTCTTCTTGTAGCGGAGCTGATGCTCTGTGCTGGCCCAGAAATTCATGGCAATGGTACGAAACTGTATCTCTATCGGCACCTTGTCCTTGTGATCCGAAAAATACACATCAACCAGCACTATCATATGAAGACTCCTGTAGCCATTCTCCTTCGGTTTTTTTATGTAGTCCTTTATTGTGACAATCTCGACATCCGCCTGATTCACAAGCATATTGGCCACCTGATATACATCGGATATAAATGGACAAATGACCCTGACGCCGGCTATATCCTTTATCTCACGCTTCATGGCATTGGTGGTGAGCGGAATGCCCTTTCGCTTCATTTTGTCTATTATACTGTCAAGCGACTTTACACGGCTCTTTATGTTCTCGATTGGATTTCTTTCGTGATTGTTTTTGAATTCATTATTTAATATCTGCAGCTTTGCTACTATCTGCTGTATACCCGATTCGTAGTAGAACATGATGTGTTCATACTGCGAGGCAATTGAACTGAATTCGCCCAACATCGGCAGCATCTCTATTTGTGTATCATCCATGTTTATACTCCTTGGTTTTAGGTTTGCTTACTAATTGTATTCCTTATACTTTTTATACATATTATGCTTCTTCTGTATTCGATTTTCCCTTTTTAACTGCCTTTTTAACTATCAGCTTTGAAACCCGGTATGTCACTTCCACCAGCGCAACTCCTGCAACTACATCATATATCACATGCTGCTTCGTAGTCAATGTGGATATGAATACTGCTATAGCGCAAATACAGAAGGTTGTACGTATCCACTGCGGTACTTTTTTGTTGCCGCGGATGCCGATATAGCAAAGCCAGCTTACAAGGCAGTGTATGGACGGAAAAAGATTGTCCGCTGCATCCATACTATATAAAAAGCGCATGAGCTGTGCCCATATGTCTGAGCCCACTATTTCCGGGCGGGTGTTGGTTGTAGGATACACGACATAACAGATAAAACAGACTGCCTTTGCCAGCCAGTCTGCCATGAGGAAACGATAACAGTGCCTTTTATCCATCGCTGCATTGTACAGATATCCTATAATCCAAAAAATATAGCAGCCAAAATAAATGACTACTGTAGGGTACACAACCGGTATCATATCATCAAGCGAGGTCTCTATATTGTGATGGGTAAAACCGCCTGCAATAGCACGCGCGCCCCAGTATACACTGAAATTGAGCACTACTGTAAAAAGCAGCGGAATACGACTGTATTTTGGAAGTATTCTGTTAAAAAACTGTCCTGTTTGCGATATGCTGTCCCTGGATAACACGTACTTCTTTGTCTCCTTTTATACACTCTTTAATTTCCGGAAGCAGGTCAATATGACCTTTTTTAAACAAAAGCACTATTGTGGAACCAATCAGCTCAAAGTGCCCCATCTCTGCGCCCTTTCTCATCATAACATTCTCGTGGTCATTGACTATGCCTCCCACAAGCAGCGCACCTATCTCAATCTGTGCCACCTTGCCAAAATTAACTGTATCCAGAATAGTCCACATACGCCTGTTTTGCCTATATACAGGAGCATTTTCCAGTGCAATAGGCTGTACACTGTGAAGCAGTCCCTTCACAAAATGATTCCTGCCCTGAAATCCATCATCTATATAGCAGTAATGATGATAATCGTTGGCACAAAGACGCAGTATCACGCAGTCTCCTCCAACAAATTCCTTTGCAATTTTTTTGTCGGTGACAAGGTCCGTCACCTTGTACCATGAGCCTTGATGTGAAAGCTGTTGTTGCTTTTTATCCTGTATGCACTCAGGTAGCCGTCACACGGGCTGATAAGATGCTCAGCTGCCTGTCCACCTCAATATCATCACGCTTTCTGGAGAAAAAGTCCTGAAAGCTGTTATATTTCTGACCCTTAAAATCAGACATGTCTATATTGTTATTCTTTATATACCGGCTGATAAACGGCTTAGACAGCGGGGAGCGTGCTACTATTTCTCCGAGCTTAAGTGCACCTGTATGCAGAAGCACCTTAAGTGTCACACGCCCAGGTGCCGTGTGTAAAGCCAGTCTACAAACGATTTTTTGCCATTAAATAAGAACCTCCGCAATGAGAATACAAAACTCAACTGCTCCTATACCTACAAGCAGAACCTCTCCAAAAAGAGATGGCTTTTTGAGCTTTACAGGGAGCACGTAGCAAATGCCAATGATTAAAAGGGCAAGTGCCGCGATTGTCTGTGTATGTATAGCTGTGAACTCTCCAATCAGATATACCGCCGGGATAGCAAGCGCACTTGATGTGATTGGAAGCCCCAGATAATACTGTCTGCGCTCTGCTGTCGCTGCCTGCCTGTTGGCTCATCCACATTAAGTATGCCAGACGGATAAGCCCGCAAAGTATGAATACAAATATGGCAATAAATGCAACTGATATCTTTGGTGTCACGCAAAATACCCACACTGCCGGAAGCACACCGAAGCATATGATATCACTTAACGAATCTATCTGTATGCCAAATGTTCGCTCGTCCCTGGTACGGTCCTTCTTTGTGGATGCAATGGTGCCGTCAAACATATCACAGACACCGGCCAGCATAAGGCAGATTAGTGAACCCACATACCTATCCTTTATGGCAAGCATAACTCCAAGGAAGCCTATCCACATGCCTATGTATGTAAGCACTACCGTGTAATTATAAAAGCCTATGAGTCCTGTCTTTTTCTCTGTGTCTGTATTCCCTATATCCAGAGTATCTGCTATTGCAGAATTAATATTCATATTATTCATATTGATTCCCTTACTTTCATTCTTTTGTTTTTATCAGATAAAACATGATAAGTTTTCTCATTTACCCTTAACCGGTAATATTATATGCCCTTACCTGATATATAATAACATATTCATGACATAAACTCATTAATTATTTGTTTAAACTTTTCTTAATATCTCTTATTTTTAGCAAAAAAAAGGCAGAACCCGCTTTCTGATTCTGCCCACATACTATAGCATATCATGAATTATATCTTTAATCTCCTGCTTGTCCTTTTCAAGAACAAATGCAAGCTCTGCATTTAAATTGTGCTCTGCCATCTTGCCATAGCGCTCATCGACGGCTGTAGACTTCTTGCCTGCCTGTGCACGCTGCTCATTTCTGATATGTAAACACTTTAAGAGACTGATCACACTATCCGGCTCACAGCTTCTGACTGCCTCCTTATAGCGCGTTTCGCGCTCCTTCTCATTGTTTACCGCGAGCGCCTCTATCTCAGGTACTCTATCGAGCACCGCCAGTGCCTCATCCTGTGTTATTACCTTACGTATCCTCTTATCAGCATTGTCAACAGGTATATACACTCTGTCATTCTCCTCCTCAACAGGGCGGAGTAAAAATAATGACTTGAGCTGCTTGTCTCCTGACATGTCTAACTCCACGATTTCGCTTATTTTGCAAATTCCATTTGTAGCATTTAATACGTAATCACCTATTTCGAACATATCACACCTCTTTCGTTATACGTTATCATTTTATCACTTTTTCACGAATTTTGTAAGAGGAATTTTTAAAAAATGTCAAATATATCAAAAAAGCGTGTTTTACGTCAATAAAACACGCTTTAAAAAATTACTTAATCAGCTGCTTCACGCGGTCATCGAGCTGGAGCATACGGATGATAAGCTCTATTGAGCCTTGATACCGTAGCTGGCACTGTTGATACAGATATCATAGTTACTTGCCTTGCTCCACTTTCTGCCGGTATAGAATTTGTAGGTCTTCAGATGTCTCTTATCCTCAGATTCTATCCATTTCTTTGCCTGGTTCGGAGTCACATTCTTGTTTATCTCAAGAAAACGCTGGACTCTTCTCTTCTCCGGTGCTGTGATAAAAATACTTATGTGAGGAATATGATTGTTTGTCAGAATTGCATCTGCAAAACGTCCCATAACAATGAAGTCCTCCTGCTTTGCCTTCTCTACAAGGAACTTGCTTGTATCAAAGAAAAGCACATCCTCTGATGAAAGTCCGTGGTATTTCCTAAAAGCTTTTATGCGCTTTTTGATTCCCATCCGCTCTTTTTTCTGGAAGGTAGCTGTAGCCTGGGCTGCTTCTTCTCCATCCTTCTGTCTGAACACCTCATTCATGACAGACACATCATAGAAATTCATACGAAGCTTGTCTGCAAGTGCAAATCCAATCTCATTTCCACCACATCCGCAGGAACGTCCTATACAGATAATCAGATGATCGCCCGTCTTGAAACGATCCTTCAGGTTTACGGTATTTAAATCCGCTATCTTTGGATCGAGAATATCTCCGTCAGCAAAGCCTGTCGGGAGCTCCGCTATCTCCTCTACTATGTTGTTGTATCTGACCATGATATCATGCCTTGTATCGTGATCAGGTATTGTTCTTGCCATGTTGCTTATCAGGCAAGCTCGCTTCGGATTCTTGAGCTGTTCTGCCTTGAGTGCAGATCCTCCATGATGTTACGGATACATATATCCTTCTCGCCACCAAATACCCTGCCGAGGGATGAGCCTAATTTCTTGTATACTTCGGCATCAAGCTCATAGATTTCGATGGCAAGAGCTTTAATTTTCTCGTCATAAAATTCCATAATTCATCCCTCCTATAAAAAGAATATGATCATATCTATGATGAAAACAGGTATCAGATAACGCAATGACCACCATATGTAACCAAAGAACGATGGCATGTTGATACCGTTTTCGTCTGATAATGACTTGACCATAAAGTTCGGTGCATTTCCAATATATGTGTTGGCTCCCATAAATACAGCGCCACACGAAATTGCCATAAGCATCTTGACCGGCACCACTCCCAGTGTGGTTGCGACACCTGTAGTAAAGTGCATGGCTCCCGCTGTAGTAAGGAAAACCAGATATGTCGGTGTATTGTCGAGGAAGCTTGAAAGTGCTCCTGTTGCCCAGAACATCTCAAACGGCTTTGTGATTCCAAGACCTGAACCTGCACTCTTTAATACCATAAGAGCAGGCTGCATGGTGATGAAGATTCCGATAAAAAGCACCGCAACCTCCTGAATTGCTCCCCATGTGAAATGGTTCTGCACACGAACCTCCTTCGGTGTTGTCTTGAAGGAAAGCAGGGCTGCAAGCAGAATAATAGCAATCTCAATAATTGCAGGCACAGTGAGTGTAACCTCCTTGAATATCGGAATACCGATAACCTCTCCTGCAGCGTTCTGGAATGCAGAAAGCTTAGGAAGCACACCGCTTAGTATAACAGCTATAACAATCATTACGATATATAAAAAGTTGTGGGCACCCTTTATCCTGATAAGAGGCTCATTTTCCTTCACCTCAGGCATAAGTCCCTTAGTGATATCCTTCTGGTATGCCTTCTTGTCCAAATGATAAAATATGGTAAGAAGCAGTATCATATTTAATACGAGAACCGGAAACAGCCTCATGCTCCAGAAGAACGATACTCCTCTTGAAAATCCCATGAGCAGCGGCGGATCTCCGATAGGTGTAAGACATCCTCCGATATTTGACACAAGAAAAATGAAAAAAACCATGATGTGACGCTTGTTCTTTCTCCATGAGTTCATCTGTATAATCGGCCTTACAAAAAGCATACTGGCTCCTGTAGTTCCTATACAGCTTGAAAAAAAAAGTTCCAACAGCAAGCATGATAACGTTTACCTTTGGGTTGCCGACCAGACTTCCCTCCAGCTTGATATTTCCGGCTACGCAGAACAGTCCAAAGAGCAACACGATAAAGGTCAGATAGTCACCTATCAGACACTCCAGTACCGTCTCTACGGCTTTTGGTGCTCCATAGAACAGCGCGAACGGAATGGCAAAAAGCAGTGACCATAAGATAACTGCATGAGCTTGATGCTTCTCCCACCATTCAGGCTTCATAAGCGGCATAACTGCTATGCACAGTAATAAGCCGCAAATGGGATACACAACATTAATAATGTGTTTGACATTCTTTTCACCTCTACTTTGTTAAAAAATAAACTAATTCAAATCTAGTTCATTTTACACCATTATTTTTTATTTGCAACCGTTTATAAAAAGATTTTAATTTATATATGTTTTTTATGTAATATTTACATTTTTATAAACAATAATGCATTACCAGTTGGTAAAATTATCTATAATATAGTCTGCATCATGAGCCATATCATCCTTTGGTGAAATATTCGATTTCACATAAAAGGCATCCATCCGGCATTCCTTTGCACCCTTGATATCGGTAGTCGAATCATTTCCTATAAAAAGCGATTTTGATACGTCAATATCATACTTATTTATCAGCTCCTTATAAAATCTGATATCAGGCTTTTTGGTATTATAATCAGATGAGATAAATACGTCATCAAACAAATCAAAGATATCAAGTCTTCTCATCTCATAGGCTGTAAATATACGCTGCGCATTTGAAAGCAGATATACATTCTTACCCGCATTCTTAAGTTCCTTAAGCATCTCCTTTGTGCCCGGATAAAGCTTTACGTATTCGGTGCTCATCACCCTGAAAAACTGACCTGTATGCACTGAAAGCTCCTTTGTCGGATTCACGTCCTTTTCCTCATAAAGCTTTTCAAATACATCCTCTATATGTATCTCCGGTGATGCTTCATGGCATATGAGATGGCAAACTGCGCATCTGCATCAGACTTTTCAATTTTCTTCTTCAGCTCTGCTTCGCTGCTCTTTACAAGTGTCTCATAGCGCTCCTTAAGCTCCTTTGCCTCATACAGTGCTCCGTAATAGCCATAGAACATGGCGAGCTTTTCCCAGATTGCAGTGTCACTCTCGTCTGTGTGAATATCCACGAGCGTACCGTAGAGGTCAATATATAGTTATCATATGTGAGTGGAAGTTTCATGCTTTTTCCTTTCGACAATCCAATTATATTCCTTACCGCCCATTGTAATATGCTTTGTGGCTTGGGTGCAAGTGGGAAGCTCAAAAGCTCCACAGCTTCCCACTCAACACAACTAAATTCGCCGGAGGGCATGCAGTGTGTTCTGAAGAAAATTATGAACTGCCACGAGGTTCCATATTCCCTAATAACAAAAATGCCCCGGCATATCCACAATCTATCCGTACATGGGCTCGGGGCTGACTTCATAATTTTCTGAAGAATATACTACATGCCACCCCGGCATCCTCTCAGCATTCACGTGGGAAGCTCAAAACCTCCACTGCTTCCCACTCACATCATCGCCCTGCGAAGCTTCGCCAATGTATTCTTCTCCATTCGTGATATGGCCACCTGGTTGCGTCCAAGCACTTCTGCCACCTGCTTCTGTGTCTTATCCTGCATATAGCGGAGCATAATCAGTCTGCGCTCGCTATCATCCAGTGAGTTAAACGCCTGCTGCATTGCGATGTGATTTATCACTTTATCTGTCTCCGATGGCTTGTCTGATGCTTCTGCACTCATTTTATTGTCCAAATAATCAAGCACACTTTCATTTTCTATTGACGATGCATTTTTATCAGCTTCCATGGCAATTATTATATCCTGTTTTGACATACCGGAAATAATTTCCATTTTTTCAAGTGATATTTCACTATTTTCATTCATTCTGTATTTTTCTCTGATAATTGCAATTTTTCTTGCATCATCCAGTATTTTTCGACTGATATGTACCATTCCATCATCACGTAAAAAGCGCTGTATTTCCCCTATTATCAACGGTACTGCGTATGTAGAAAAGGCAAAGCCTTACTTTCATCAAATCGCTGCGCTGCCTTTGTCAGCCCAACTGCTCCTATCTGAAATAAATCCTCCCGGTCAACTCCTCTGTTTCTAAAGCGTTTCATAACTAAATAAATCAGGTTTATATTTTCTGTGACTAGTCTGCTGATTTTGTCACTCTTCATAGTACTTTTTCATCTTTACTGTTGTTCCGTGTCCCGGTTCTGATGTAACTGTCAGCGCGTCCATAAATGCTTCCATGAATGAAAAACCCATACCTGATCTGTCAAGCTGTGGTTTGGATGTGTATAACGGTTCCATTGCTTTTGCCACATCCTGTATGCCTACTCCGCTATCTGATATTTCTATGTAAAGCTCCCTGCCTATGTAGCTGCAATTCATATGTACCTGTGGACAACTTTTTTCTTCTGCTGCCTGATGATCTGCCTTACCGGATGAAATATTGTCATCCCCCATCTCATAGCCATGGATAATTGCGTTTGTCACCGCCTCTGACACTGCTGTCTTTACGTCCTCCACGTCATCTAGTGTGGGGTTTAATTGTGCCATAAACATGGCTGCTGTCATTCTCGCAAATGCCTCATTCTCTGAAATTGCATCAAAGCTAAGCGATATATGATTTGTTTTTGCTGCGTTCATTATGCTCCCTTTCTGTCTGATTATATTTTAATTTAATTCAGTTTTAAAGCTTATGTACAATAGTGTAAATGCCGGCACATTTCAAAAGCTTGTCCACTCTGTCCGACATATTGCAAACTGACACCGAGCTGTCATTAAAATACTTAAGCTTCTTTGTTCTTCCTATTATCACTCCAATGCCGGAGCTGTCCATAAATTCTGTCTGTTTCATGTCAAATACTATTTTTCTGACACCACAGCCCTCTATAAGTGCATCAAGCTCTGCGATTATCTGCCCGGCGCAGTGGTGATCCACCTCCTTTGGCATAAGGTATGTCACCCGGTCTGCTTCCTTGATATAATTTTCTATCATGTCAAACTCTTCCTTTCCTGCTCATATAAAAAAGACACCGGAGATTATCTGGTGTCTTTCGTAATTCTATATTTAATTATTGCCTCGCAGCAGTTGTTTTACTACTGTTCCTGTGCTAGATAATTCTTTGATGTTCTGGCCTTCTCAGTGCCTGCGTAGTTGTCTACCACATACTGATAATATGGCTTTGCAGATGCTAAGTCACCTGACTTCCTGAACGACTGCGCCAGGTAATATGCAGCTGAACCATCCTGTATGCCTCATCCATGCCGACAAGCTTCTGGAATGTAGGGATTGCACTCTGATAATCGCCACTGCTGTATGATGAGTATGCCTGACTGTACAGTGCTTCCTTATATGAATCTGCAATTGAACCATTGAGCGTATTATATGTCTGCTTAGCCGAATCACTCAGGTAGCTTGTGTTGATATTTTCAAGTGCTTCTCCTGCCTTTATTACATCATTGGATGTATAGTATACATAGGCATTGAGCAAAGCCTCATATGTGGAAATCTGGTCTGATACTCCATCATTTTCTTCTTCTCGTCCTCAAGCTCCTTCTTTAGCTTGTCTATCTGATCATTAAGTCACTGATGGTCTGCCATTTGTGGAAATCGTATCATTGGCCGATAATAGCTGCTTCTTTGCATCTGTTTCGCCTGGCTTTTATGCCCGGAACCACAAGGAAGCACGTAACCGCCACTCCGACTACCAGACCGATTATAACATAGAGTATATTTGCCCACATTGAGCTCTCCCTGAATCGCTTTGGCATAATGATTGTTTCGTTTCCACTCTGGTAGGAAATTAAATCATCATTTTCTTTTTTCTCTCAGATCCTTTTTCCTTAAGACGCCTGTTCACTTCTTTTAAGTATCTGAGGGTAGTGGTATTGTCTGTATCTATCTTGCCCGCATCGCGTAAGGCTTTCTTTGCCTTATCCAGATGCCCCTCCTCCAGATATAAAAGAGCCAAAAGCTGATGTCCCTTTACAAGCTTTGGATTTAAGGATAACACCTTTCGAAGCTGTATAACCGCAAGGTCCTTACTGTCCTGCTTGCAATAAGTTAAAGCCTGATTATATTTTTTAATAGTCTGATTGATTGTTTCGAGCTGATTTCTGTTATTATGAATCTGATCTATATACTTCTTTGCCAGATTATCATCAGGCTGATAGTTTGCACTGATGACCCACTCACTTAAGGCGTCAACCATCTCACCCATCTCATAGTATATGAGACCTAACAGATTCCTTGCCTGGATATTGTACTTATAAAACTTAAGACTCTGCCTGAGAGAGATAATCGCTCCAGACAGATTTCTCACCTGTGCCTTTTGTAAACCATCATTGTAGTATGAGTTGGATATTCTGATAGCTCTTTTAAAAAGTGAAAGATCAGCCCCACATACAGGGCATTTATCGTTCCAGCCTGCATCTTGTCCGCATTTATAACAAATCATCTTAATTCACCCTGCCTTTTGTCCTGCTCACGTAATAACTGTGCAATGATATCTGTGACATCTGTCAGATCGTGGCTGTAAATCGCAGATTCAGCTCCTCTATCTCTAGACTTGGCTCATAGTTCTTTATTTCTTCATCAAAATTTATCATAATCCTGCCTCCATAATTACCTGCTAAATAATCCCATCAAAAAAGGGTCACTATATATTATAATAAAGTAACCCCTTTATGCAAGTATATTTCCATTAAGATTTAATAAAAATATCGCAATTTTTTTATTTCATCGACAGCATCACGACTGCCTTGTCCTGCTCCTTGAACTCAATCTTGTCGAATTTCTCCTTGGTGACGAGCTTTGAGTTGTTAATACACACCTCGACATTTGGATATACGTGCTCCAAAACCTGTACTGTCGCGCCTGTCGAGCGCTCCACTATGCTCTTAAGCCGCTCCAGCTCCTCCTTATCTTCGGTAAGCTCTGCTGTTTTCTCAATTTTTGCCCTGACAAGCGCAAGCTTCTTTTCCTCAAGATTCATATCGTCAGCGGCACTGCCCATCATCTCTTCTATCTGCTTATGCCGGCTTTTATATTGTCGAGAAGCATCTGCTTTTGGGTAACAAGCTTTTCAAGCTCTGCTATCTTTATCTTAATCTTTTTATGCACGCCCACATGCACCTCAGTCTTGATAAAGGCATCATTACCCAGGTTTTGCACCTCAATGCCTGCACAGCCATATACTTTTCCACCGACTATGCTTGCATGTCCACCATTGAAGATTACCTTATCATGCTGACCACATTGCAGTTGATTGCAGAATCAGCCTCCACAAAGCCATCTGCCTCCACATCGGTATACTCCATGAACTTGGCAAACAGATTGCCCTTTACAATAATCCGGGCCTTTCCCATACCAATCATGCCATTCCTTAGAATCAGGTCATTGCCGGCCTCAAGCACACAGCCCTCGCAAACACCATCTATCGTGATGGACTTTGCAGCCCTTATTCTGGCTCCGGTCTTCACACTGCCATGTATGATCACGTCCCCGACAAAATCTATATTTCCTGTTCCCACATCCACATCACCGTTTATTTCAAGAATAGGAAGAATAATGATTCGATTCTTGTGCCTTTCAATTTTGCCATCGATAGCAGCTGTATATGTAAGTCCATCGACAGATTTATCAAAGCCACGCCCCACAAGCGGTGGCAGTCCCTTGCCTTTCTTTGCGGCAATTACCCTGCCAAGCACATCAATACCATCCTCGCCTGCGACAGGCTCACAATATTTTGCAATCGTCTGGCCTTTTTTGACCACCTCAACCGAGTGCACACTCCAGTAATCCACTGAGCCATCACTCTTAACCGTTGGGCGGTGGTTCAAGTCACTGTCGAAGTAAAAATCAAAGTATCCATCAGCCCCGTCAACAGCCGGCTTTCCCTTTGCAAAAAGTACTTCCCTGCCCATAAGTCTATTTTCTATCATATCTGAAATGATCTCGAAATTGATGCCGTATATCACACCATTGCGATTTACAGCTTCAAAGCACCTCATCCACTGTATAGTGGTAGTCTTCTTCAACAGTGGGCAGCATGATAAATGCCTCCATCCTGTCGCTGCTTATTCTGATAACTGGCTCTCTCTTTATACCGGTATCATCCATATTTTTTCCTCACTATATATCGGCCTTTTTGTTCCTGCTAAAGAATAACTATCCTGCTATTTCTTTAATAAATGCATTTATGTATTATTCTCACTTTCACTCATTATATCATCATTTGAATTTTAAAAAAAGCCACTAAATATAAAAAATCGGGCAATATCATTCTATTGATACTATGCCCGGATTTTTCTGCAATCTGAATCTTTTACGGAATTTGAGTAAATTCCGACACTTATTTTATGCAGTTCTATCTTTATGAGATTTCATCAACATCATAATACTTAAAATCCCGGAAGCAGGCACTTCCTCCTGTTTCCTCTGCCGCATAGCAGAACAGACCAAACCGGCAACCAGTAAAATGATCCAGTTTGAAGTACAGCTTATGCACGGTTCCGATGGGTAGCCAGTCTCCCTTATTTACCCGGTAATAGCAGCGTGCTTCATCCTTCATGTTACAGAAATCTGCTTCAAGACGAAAATCCATCTGGTGTGATTCAACAACAGTTCCTTCCGTCATATCCAATATACCATCTTCTTTTTTATCCAGCATAAGGACTTCATATTTTCCATGATGTTTTGTAATGCCAACTGCAGCATAACAGCTCTGCAACGCACACAAACCTGCGACATCGCCCTCTTTCAATGCAGAAGCATCAACAGTAACCTCAGCTGCGCAGGACGGATAACTCATCCTTTGCGTAAGCGTATTTACTGCCTGTGTAAGCTCTGTACAAACTTCCCGTGTTGTAATTGTATAGGTTCCCTGCAATGCATCCAGATGATAGTACCGTGGATCTGGATCATGATTAAACTGCCAGCGCGGAAGCAGCCCATTACAGAAATCATCACTTCCCACTAATGGCTGATAAATATATCCTGGTCTGGTACTGTGAACCTCTATTTCTTCCGGCACATGTCCGTTCTGTCCAAAAACCGGAAAATGATCCTTCCAGGTAACCGGAAGCAGAATAGGAATCCGTCCAACTGCTCCGGAATCCTGAAACAGCATTGCATACCACTTTCCATCCGGCGTATCCACTATTCCTCCTGTGCCACGCCCTGTCCACAATATCCACGATCATCACAAAGTACATCTCCCCCCGTGAATTCTCCTTCCAGAGAATCACTGTAAAAGCATGCTTCCGTCCGCATCCAGCGGTCTCTCAGGGAATGAACCAGAAAAATATAATAATAGCCGTTTATTTTTTGAATATGAGAACCCTCATAGCCTAGCTCCGGGTTCTTATGATCACTGACTAAAAGACGATGTAATCCGTCCTTCTTTGGTGCAGTCAAATCTTCATTCAATTCTGTAATCCAGATTTCATCATTTCCATATACAATATAGTTTCTGCCATCCTCATCAAATAATAAAGAGCCGTCATGATAAAAGCCTTCTATCAGCTGCTTTTTCCATGGACCATCTATTTTTCCGAAGTATACAAATAAGTCTTACGGGTATCATTTGCCACAAAACAGATATAAAATCGGCCTTCATGATAGCGCAGGGAAGCTGCCCACATGCCCTGTCCGTAAATATTCTGACCGCTTTTCAGTTGCTGCGCATCCGTATGATCCAACGTCTCATAGACATAAGTCACATGCTCCCAGTGCACCAGATCAAAAGACTGCAGAATCTCACAGCCCGGCATAAAGTGCATGGTTGTGGATACCATATAATAGGTGTCTTCTACGCGGATCACGTCCGGATCTGGATAATCCAATCTTGTTATAGGATTTACATTCATTGTTTATTCCTTTCTGTTTTATCTCCATATTCTTTCTTTGTTCTATTCTATTCAAGAACCACCGCATTGTGGACGGCCTCCTTTGCATCCTTGCCCCAGGAAAACAGTGTTCACAAAATATAATCTGTATTTAATTATTTAAACTGAGCCAGACGTTCCTCTACCTGAGCCATCATCTGCTCATACTTTGCAAGCTTGTCCTTTTCCTCCTGAACCTTTTCAGGCTTTGCATTGTTTAAGAATTTCTCATTTGAGAGCATGCCCCTTGAGCGCGCAAGCTCCTTTGTGAGCTTATCCTTTTCTTTATTGAGTCTTTCCTTTTCCTTCTCGAAATCAACAAGGTCCTCAAGCGGCAGGTATGCAACCGCATCAGGTATCACTACTGATACAGCGTCATCTCCAATACCGGCCTTGCCCTGCTGTACTGCAATCTCGCTGGTAAATGCAAGATTTACATATACCTCCTTGTTGTCCTCGAATATCTTTCTGACTGCCTCATCATCACTTGTGATGAAAAGCTTTGCCTTTCTTGAAGGTGGAACATCCATCTGTGTACGGACATTTCTGATACCCTTTACGAGATCCTTGCAGTGCTCGATTGCGGCTTCTTCTGCCGGGAAATTCCACTCTTCCTTGTACTCAGGCCATTTAGAGAGCATGATAGTCTCCTCATCTGACTGGAGCGTGCAGAAGATTTCCTCTGTGATAAACGGCATATATGGATGAAGGAGCTTCAGTGCATTTACAAGTACTGTCTTAAGCGTCCAGAGTGCTGCATTTGCTGACTCTGGGTTTTCATCCTTCTTGTAGGTACGAACCTTTGCAATCTCGATATACCAGTCACAGAACTCATCCCAGATGAAGTCGTATACCTTTTGTACTGCGATTCCAAGCTCGAACTTGTCCATGTTTTCTGTGGCATCCTTTGCAAGAGTATTTACCCTTGAAAGAATCCACTTGTCTGCTGCATGAAGCTCATCAAGCTTTGGCTCTCTAAGCTCTACACCTTCAAGGTTCATCATGATAAATCTTGATGCATTCCATACCTTGTTGGCGAAGTTTCTTGAAGCTCAACTCTCTCCCAGTAGAAACGCATATCATTTCCCGGTGCATTTCCTGTGATAAGTGTCAGACGAAGCGCATCTGCACCATACTTGTCGATAACCTCAAGCGGATCAATTCCGTTTCCGAGTGATTTACTCATCTTGCGGCCCTGTGAATCTCTTACGAGTCCGTGGAAAGCACTGTGTGGAATGGTGCCTTGCCCATCTGCTCATAGCCTGAGAAAATCATTCTGATTACCCAGAAGAAAATGATATCATAGCCTGTTACGAGCACATCGTTTGGATAGAAATAGTCAAGATCCTCTGTCTTTTCAGGCCAGCCGAGTGTTGAGAATGGCCAGAGCGCTGATGAGAACCATGTATCAAGTGTATCAGGATCCTGTGTCCAGTGCTCCTTGCCACACTTAGGACATTTGCCAGGCTTTTCTATTGAAACTACCATCTCTCCACAGTCATCACAGTACCATGCAGGTATTCTGTGTCCCCACCAGAGCTGACGGCTGATGCACCAGTCGCGGATATTGTCTGTCCAGTTGAAGTATGTCTTGTCCATTCTTGAAGGAAGGAGCTTGATTTCTCCGTTCTTTACGCCCTCAACTGCAGGCTTGATCATCTCGTCCATCTTGACGAACCACTGCTGCTTGATCATTGGCTCGACTGTTGTGTGACAGCGGTCATGCACACCTACATTGTGTGAGTGTGGTACAACCTTTACCAAAAGTCCCTGCTCCTTAAGATCCTCAACCAGTGCCTTTCTGCACTCGTATCTGTCCATTCCGGCATATTTTCCGGCCTTTTCATTCATTGTGGCATCATCATTGATTACAACTATTTCCTCTAAGCTGTGGCGTTTTCCTACCTCGAAATCGTTAGGGTCGTGCGCAGGTGTAATCTTTACACAGCCTGTTCCAAACTCTTTATCTACGTATGAATCTGCGATTACAGGAATCTCTCTGTCTGTGCATGGAAGCTTTAAGGTCTTTCCGATGATATCCTGATAGCGCTCGTCATCAGGATTTACAGCTACGGCTGTATCTCCGAAAAGTGTCTCAGGACGTGTTGTTGCTATCTCTACGAATCTGCCTTCCTCGCCAACTACAGGATAGTTAATGTGCCAGAAGAAGCCGTCCTGCTCCTCATGCTCTACCTCTGCATCTGAAATAGATGTCTTACATACCGGACACCAGTTTACGATTCTTGAGCCCTTATAAATCCAGCCCTTCTTATAAAGCTTTGTAAATACCTCTTGTACTGCATGTGAGCAGCCCTCATCCATGGTAAATCTCTCACGCTGCCAGTCTGCTGATGATCCAAGCTTACGAAGCTGCTTTACAATACGTCCGCCGTACTCTTTTCTCCAGTCCCAGCATTTCTCCAGGAACTCTTCTCTTGTAAGGTCTGCCTTGTTGATTCCCTGCTCTTTAAGTGCCTGGATGACCTTTACCTCTGTTGCGATGGATGCGTGGTCTGTTCCCGGCTGCCAGAGTGCATTGTAGCCCTGCATTCTCTTGTATCTGATAAGGATATCCTGCATGGTGTTGTCAAGGGCATGTCCCATGTGCAGCTGTCCTGTGATGTTTGGTGGTGGCATCACGATTTGTGAATGGTTTTTTGCTGCGGTCTACCTCAGCATGGAAGTAGCCATTGTCTTCCCACTTTTTGTAAAGACGGTCCTCGATGTCCTTTGGATCGTAGGTTTTGTTTAGTTCTTTGCTCATGTTTTCCTCCTTTTATATGAATGACGCAAAAGCTTTGGGATGTTTTGCTGTTTTTCTTTTTATTTACTACGGGCGACCGATTTGATTGCATGCGCAATCTTCCGGTCTTACAGTTTTAGTACATGCCATGACGAAAATAGCATAGTAGCAAATAAATTTGCGCTATATGTGCACATCTCAGTCTACAAAAAAACGCCCCTCCGGTCTACGACCGGAAGGGCGAATAAGCGCTGTACCACCTTCGTTTACATCAGAGCGACATATACACTAAAATATATGACATATACGCTCGAATGCCTCTTGTCCTGTAACGTGGACGAATCGGAAGAACTTATGTCAAATCTCGTTATATATAGATTTAACTTTCTGGGTTCTTCGGCTCAAAAGCTACCTTCCATGATTTCTGTCTTAAGCACCTTTCAGCCTGCCCAAAATGTATCACCATCTTACGGACCGGATGCTCTCTCTGAAAGCTTTCGTCATGTACTCCTCTTTCTTATGCCTTTAAATATTTGCCTGTTTCTTTCTACAATATTAAAGTGCATTGGGTGATTTGTCAATATGATTTTTCAATCATCATAATGACCTTTACATGAAACAATATAAATTATCTCATCTTTTTCATAATAAACAATTCGATTAGTATCATCAATGCGTCTGCTCCACATACCACTAAGATTTTCCTTTAATGGTTCCGGTTTACCTATACCCTCAAACGTACTTCGCTGAATATCCTTGATAAGTCCATTAATTCTTTTCAGTGTTTTCTTATCCTGCGTCTGCCAGTATAAATAATCGCTCCATGCCCTATCTTCCCATAGTAACCTCATTAGTCCTCCTCTATCAAATCATGCTCTGCGAAGTGAGCTTTGCCATCCTTAATATCGCGCACGATATTTTCCAAATAACGAATATTGCTATCAGAATAAAACGGATCTACCGATACCTCAAAAGGAATACGCTTTTCTCTGCCTACTTTTTTTGCAAAACGGTGAACGCTGCACTCATGGAAAGACCTAATTCCGAACACACCTGTTCCATGCTTTTTTTTACATCTGCATCCAATTTAAAATTAACATTAACTGACTGTGACATATACAACACTCCTTTCTTGCTTATAGTATATGCAACAATAAAGAAAATATCAATAAGATTTCTTCATTTTTTCTTTATTATAAATTTTTACTTTCAAAGAAATAAGTGCTCGCTATAAGTGCTGTTCCGCCTATATATGCCATCTTATCTCTCAAGTGTGAACGGCTGATAAGCTTGTCAGTATAGTTTTCATCATATTTTGTGCAGTACTGTATAAAAAGCTTATATATACTTGTATTTTCAAACATTGAACCAAACACTATCGTGCAATCCGGAGCCAGAATAGTCAACACATTTACAGCGACACGTGCCATTCGTTCTATTGCTCCAACAAGTATCTCAGAAATTGTCTTATCCATCCTTGTTATGTAGCCGTTGCCCTCATTTTCTACCCACGAAGTCAAGAGCTCTCTTGTTATAAGATTTTTATCACCGGCTGTTTCTTCGTATAGCACCGGGGTATTTTCCTTGGAATATATCTCCTTTATGCGGTCACACAGGGCAAACATGGATACTCTTGTTTCAAGACAGCCATGTCTGCCACATCTGCACTTAAGTCCATCAGGCTCTATGATGTAGTGTCCTATTTCTGCTGCGTTGTGCTGATTGCCCTCATATAGCTTATTGTCCACAACTATCGCAGAGCCGACACCCGGGCCCCACTTAATAAAAACAATATTGTTTCCATATTTTCCTACACCATAAAGCATTTCGGCTTCCGCAAATGCTTTGACGTTGTTTTCAAGTATTACCGGACACTGAATCTGTTTTTCAAGTATTTCTCTTATTTTTACTTGATTGTTCCATATGCCATAAGCGTGTATACTGATGCCATTATTCCTGTCAACTATTCCCGGAACACATATTCCGATTCCAAGAATATCTGACAGCTTAAGTTCATTTTCCCAAAGCTGAAGCTTTATTTCCTTTGCCAGTTCTTCTAAAAACAGCTGTGGTTCAATGTCCGTCCGGGTATGTACCTTAGTTTCAACAAG
>ENA-OQDD01000266-OQDD01000266.1-human-gut-metagenome-genome-assembly--contig:-NODE-266-length-21805-cov-2.299566_pt1 | contig 21805 bp, 33 predicted proteins | sample MGYA00242507_ERZ504598 | MGnify/ENA primary metagenome ERZ504598 (study PRJEB26092, sample SAMD00036318) | human gut metagenome | host: Homo sapiens | study: EMG produced TPA metagenomics assembly of...
GGAGACCAGCAGGCGGCGCTGTTCGGCCAGACTGCTATGCGCCGGGCGAAGCGAAAAATACATACGGAACAGGCTGCTTCCTGCTGATGAACACGGGAGAAAAGCCGGTTTCTTCGACACACGGTCTTGTTACCACGATTGCATGGGGCATCGGGGACAAGATTACGTATGCGCTCGAGGGATCCATTTTCGTCGGCGGAGCCGCAATCCAGTGGCTGCGCGATGAGATGAAGCTGATCGAGTCCTCGGCGGATTCCGAGTACATGGCGCAGAAGGTGAACGACACGAACGGCTGCTACGTCGTGCCGGCGTTTACCGGCCTTGGCGCACCGTACTGGGATCAGTATGCGAGAGGAACCATTCTCGGCCTGACCCGCGGCGTCAACAAATACCATGTGATCCGCGCAACGCTGGAGTCGATCACGTATCAGGTGGATGATGTCTTAAAAGCGATGGAGGCAGATTCCGGCATGAAGCTCTTCCGCACTGCGTGTGGACGGCGGAGCAAGCGCCAACAACTTCCTGATGCAGTGCCAGGCGGACATCAGCCAGGCGCCGGTGGAGCGGCCGTGCTGCATCGAGACGACCGCGATGGGAGCAGCTTATCTTGCGGGACTCGCCGTCGGCTACTGGCCGGATCAGGAGACGGTAAAACAGAACGGAGCCATTGACCGTACATTTGAGCCGGAGCTCTCGAAAGAGGAGCGCGATGAGAAGATGAACGGATGGCACAAAGCAGTCCGTTACGCCGAAGGATGGGCGAAATAGAAAAAGATTTTGAAAATGCAGAAAAGGAACGGTTTCGTAATGAAAACCGTTCCTTTTCGCGTACTGTGACTTCTTGTCTACTGATGTTAAAGAATGTCGATATGTTCGCCGTTTAAAGCTTTGTTCATGCTTCGCACGGCACAGAATTTACCGCACATTGAGCAGGTATCTTCCTGTTCCGGTGAGCGGTCGGCGCGGATGGCTTTTGCGGTCTCCGGGTCCAGTGCACAGTCCCACTGTGCTTCCCAGTCGAGCACGCGGCGGGCGTCTCCCATCTTGTCGTCAATATCACGCGCATGCGGCACGCCTTTGGCAATGTCGGCAGCGTGTGCGGCGATTTTGCTTGCGATGATGCCCTGCTTTACGTCATCGAGGTTCGGAAGAGCCAGATGCTCTGCCGGCGTTACGTAGCAGAGGAAAGCAGCGCCGTTCATAGCGGCAATTGCGCCTCCGATGGCAGCGGTGATGTGGTCATAGCCCGGTGCGATATCGGTTACGAGAGGTCCGAGAACATAGAACGGAGCACCCATGCAGATGGTCTGCTGTACTTTCATGTTGGCCGCAATCTGATCCATCGGAACGTGGCCCGGTCCCTCAACCATAACCTGAACGTCTTTTTCCCAGGCACGTTTGGTGAGTTCGCCGAGGCGCACCAGCTCCTCAATCTGGCAGACATCCGTTGCGTCGGCAAGGCAGCCAGGACGGCAGGCGTCGCGAGAGAAATGGTCACATCGTATTCACGGCAGATATCGAGAATCTCATCGTAATACTCGTAGAACGGATTCTCCTCGCCGGTCATGCACATCCAGGCGAACACGAGGGAGCCGCCGCGGGAAACAATATTCATTTTCCGTTTGTGTTTGCGGATCTGATCGATGGTTTTCTGGTGATGCCGCAGTGCAGGGTGACGAAATCGACACCGTCCTCGGCATGGAGGCGGATGACGTCAATAAAATCTTTGGCGGTCAGCGTATCCAGGTCTCTCTGGTAATGGATCACACTGTCATATACCGGCACGGTGCCGATCATGGCTGGACATTCGGAGGTCAGTTTCCGCCGGAACGGCTGCGTATTGCCGTGGCTCGACAGGTCCATGATGCTTCTGCGCCCATATTGACCGCGGAGAGTACCTTCTGCATCTCCACATCGTAATCTTTACAGTCTTTCGAAACACCGAGATTTACATTGATTTTCGTGCGCAGCATCGAGCCGATGCCTCCGGTCGATGCAGGTGTGCAGCTTATTGGCCGGAATGGCAACCTTTCCGCTGGCAACGAGCGGCATCAGGTCTTCCACGGCCATATACTCTTTTTCTGCGACTTTTTTCAGCTCCGGTGTTACAATGCCGCGGCGTGCGGCGTCCATCTGTGTTGCGTAATTGCGTTCCATCTGTTGTTCTCCTTTATTTTCAAAATCAGATCCTGTAAGCGTGGTTCAGCGGTCCCGAGCCGTGGCCGAGATCCATCATGCTCGCGAGTGCGCCCGAAATATACTCTTTTGCGGCGGAAATGGCATCCGGAAGGGAAAGCCCTTTGCGAGCCCGATGCGATGGCGCTGGAGAGTGTACAGCCGGTGCCGTGTGTGTTCGGATTGTCGATGCGTTTTCCGGTGAACCAGGTAAATGTGCCGTTGTGATATAAAAGATCGTTGGCATCATTGATACTGTGGCCGCCCTTTAACAGAACGGCACAGCCGCAGGAATCCCGATCTCTTTTGCGGCGCGTTCCATATCGCTTTCCGACTGGATTTTGATGCCGGAGAGAACTTCTCCCTCTGGGATATTCGGTGTGATGACTTCAGCCAGAGGAAAGAGCAGTTTTTTCATCAGGTCAGGCACGCCGCCCGAAGCGAGCGCGGAGCCGCTTGTAGCGACGAGGACCGGGTCCACAACGATGTGTTTGGCCTGGTAGAAGCGAAGCCGTTCGGAGATGACTTCGATCAGTGCCGGGGAGGATACCATACCGATTTTGACGGCGTCCGGGAAGATGTCCGTAAAGACGGCGGCAAGCTGTGCGGCCAGAAACTCCGGTGTTACATCGAAAATACCGGAAACTCCGGTGGTGTTCTGGGCGGTGAGTGCGGTAATTGCCGACATGGCGTAAACTCCGTTTGTGATCATGGTTTTGATGTCTGCCTGAATGCCGGCGCCTCCGCTGGAATCACTTCCCGCGATTGTTAATGCTGTTTTCATGTTTTTCGCGTCCATGAGAATTACTCCTTTGCATTACTTTTCTTTTTGGACAGGCGACAAAGAAAGTGGTGCCCCCAGTCTGCCGCCTGGTGTGAGGATGAATGGTTACGTAAAATTATTTGTTTTCCAGCATGCGCAGAGTCTGTTCTTTCAGATCCTTCGTTGCGGAAACAATGTCTTTCTGTGCAAAAATGGCACTGATGACGGCGATGCCGCAGATGCCGCTGCCGGAAAGCTCCGTCACGTTATCGCGTGTGATGCCGCCGATGGCGATGACAGGGATTTTAACGGCATTGCAGATAGCAGTCAGCGTTTCGTGGCTGACATCCTCCGCATCCGCCTTGGAACCGGTGTGGAAGACCGCGCCGACGCCGAGGTAATCTGCCCCGCGCTGCTCGGCGAGAATGGCCTGTTCCACGGTCTGCGCCGAAACGCCGATAATCTTGTCCGGGCCAAGCTTTGCACGGACATCGCCGGCCTCCATATCGCTCTGGCCGACATGAACGCCGTCCGCATCCATCTTAGCTGCGATTTCCACGTTATCGTTGATGACGAAAGGAACATGGTATGCGGCACAGAGTTTTTTTAGTTCCAGTGCCTCTTCCATAAAGTGATCCTGGTCAAGATTTTTTTCGCGGAGCTGGATAAACGTTGCGCCGCCCTGCAGAGCCTTTTCCACCTGGCTGTACAGTGTCTCGCCGTTCAGCCAGCTGCGGTCTGTCACAGCATATAAAAGCAGGCCTTTTTTATCGCACTTCATACTTTGCACCTTTCTCCAGCGTCTCGCCGTCCATGTGGTAGATGGCGTCGATGATGCGGTTCCGGTAGGTGGAGTTGCCGTCTTCCGGTTTCATATGGCTCCAGCCGATCTCGCCGGCAAGTCCCATCGCGCAGACAGCGGCAGCAGCGGCTTTTAACGGCTCGTCCGGGTTGGCAACGAGGTAAGCGGTCATCATGCCGGAGAGCTGGCAGCCTGTTCCGGTGATGCTTCCCATCTCGGCGCGTCCGTTGCGGATCACGTAGCAGGTGTCAGCATCGGCAACGAGGTCGATCGCTCCTGTGATGGCGACAACACAGTTGTGGTCTTTCGCAAAGTTTTTTGCAAAAGCAACGGCGCTGTCGAGGTTTTCGTCTGTTACTTTATCGGCAACGTCTGCGTCAACACCCTTTGTCGTTCCGCTTCCGAGTGCCAGTGTTTTGATTTCGGAAATATTTCCGCGGATGACGGTGAACGGGATTTTTTCCATCAGTCCGACTGCGGTTGAAGTACGTAAGTGGCTTGCTGCCTGCGCCGACTGGATCGAGCAGGATTTTGTGGCCGAGCGAAGCTGCTTTTGCACCGGCACGGTACATGCCGTCGATGCTCGTTCTGTGCAGCGTTCCGATGTTGATGTTCAGACCGCCGCAGATGGAGGTGATATCCTCGACATCCTCCGGTTCATCGGACATGATCGGGCTTGCGCCGCATGCCAGCAGAATATTGGCGACATCGTTTACCGTAACGTAATTTGTGATGTTGTGTACGAGAGGGGTTGTTTTTCTGACATTGTCAAGACAAGTGCCTAACATGATTTTTTGTTCCTCCTGTGTGAGTATTTTTGCAGAAGCAAATTCCCTTGTGGTACTGGAAGAACCTGTTGATGATGTGTTCATAGAGATTAAAAAAGCAGATATACGTGGAGGTATATCTGCAGAAAATATGCATATCGTATCTCCCTACGTTGGCATTACCCAAATCAGGTTCAGGGTCTAGGAGATGCATCCTACTCTCAGCCCGCTTCGCACGCGAGCTCCCCTTTGCTTTCTGCAGACAATTATATACGCATAAAAACAATTGTGCAAGAGAAAAACGGAAGATTTAAAAAAATTTCAGAAAAATAAAAAAGACATGCAAAATATTGGAAATGTAATGTTATTTGGGTTGAAAGAGAAAATAATATCAGCGTAAAATGAAGTATAAAATATGCGTGGAAGTCATGGACGTGATGATGCCGCCTCCATTCCGATTTTCGCCATGACCGCCAACGCCTTTGTTGAAGACCGGCAGGCCGCAAAAGAGGCCGGCATGAACGTGCATATCGCAAAGCCGATTAATGCGGAATTACTGAAAAAGAAAATTGCAGAGTATTGCAGGTGAAAAGAAGTGCCCCTGCCGGCATCTGATGTGTGCCGGGCAGGGGCTTTTGATGTGCGAATCTTATTTTTCTTCCTCCGGGTACGTATAGCCCCAGGTTCTGCGGAAGGAGGTCATCAGATCCATGACGTCCTTCGTGTAGTCGAGGTGCATGGCAGATGCATCTCCATTGATGGCGCGTTCCATGTCGGCGAGCTCATAGGCGAGTGCATCGGCGTTGTCACCGGCTTTGATGATTTCGGATTCGCCGGTGGAAGCGTCTGTGATTTTTGCTTCCCAGGCACGCGGGTACTCCATGATCTCGATAAATCCGTTCTCACAGGAAACCATGCCGCGTTTCGGCTGTTTGGAGTGGAGAGAGAGCATCACACTTGCCATCTGTCCTTCCTGATTGGTGAGAAGGAGGCCGGCCTGCTCGTCCACACCGGTCGGAGCGGGCTTTACCTGGGAAAGGAGCTGATCCGGCTTGGAGTCGAAGAACCAGCGGATGAAGGAGAGTGCATATACGCCGATATCAAGCATCGCGCCGCCTGCGAGATTCCGGTTGAAGAAGCGGTTCTTCATGTTGTACTCTTTGAAACTGCCGAAGTTCATCGTGATCAGATTGACTCTGCCGAGACGGCCGGAGTCGAGAATTTTTTTCAGCTCTTTGTAGATCGGCATATGGTAAATCGTCATTGCCTCTCCAATGATGACACCTTTTTCTTTCGCAAGCGCTATGGCCTCGTCGAGCTCATCGCTGTTCAGCGTAATTGATTTCTCAACGAGAATGTGTTTTCCATTGGCAATCGCCTCTTTCATAAAGCCAAGATGCGTGTTGTGCGGCGTCGTGATATAAATGACATCGACCTCCGGATCGGTAAACATCTCATGGAAATCATCGTAAACTTTTCCAATTCCATATTTCTCCGCAAAAGCAGCCGCCTTCTCATGGGTCCGGTTGCCGACCGCGTAAATATTCTTTCCGTTTTTCTGCAGTGCGACCGCCATTTCATTTGCAATCACACCGCATCCGAGTACAGCCCATTTGATTTCTTTCATCGTGAGATTCTCCTATCGTATCTATTTCGCCCAAAGCGGTTCTTCGCTTCCGCTGTAGTCAAACCGTCCGTCGTTTTTCTCTTCCAGTGCTTTGATCATATGGTACGTAAATTCATTGTAAGGCGTTGGAATTCCCAGCTCTTTTCCCATGCGGATCAGCGCACCCGAGAACATATCAATTTCCGTATGGCGTCCCGCATCGAGATCCTGGAGCGTCGAGTAGCGCGCCGTCGGCGGAACCGCACTTCCGCGTCCCGAGGAGACATCCGCCTTGTTGATATCAATTCCCTTTGCCTCCGCAATCGCCATCAGTTCTGCGCGGAGTCCGTCGCTGATCGCCTTCATATGCACACTGTCGCGGTAGCAGCCGACCCCGGCACCGAGAATAGCCTGCGGCAGGTTATTGCAGACATTCAGCCGGAATTTGCTCCATATTTCCTCTAAAATACAATCGGTTGCCCGGTAATGCAGCCCTGTGCCGGAGAACAGATCCAGAACAGCCTGCACACGCTCACTGTCGTACGGCGCCGAAACTTCGCCGAAAATGATGCCGAGCGTCGCCTCAGGGTTGAAAACGTAGCCGTCATTCTCTTTATGAGAAGCTACTTTGATAACAGCATGAAGCAGATGCTCCGCACCGACTTTTTCCGCGATGATCTCCTCGCTGTCCACGCCGTTCATCAGACTCATGATCACAGTATTCTCGCCGGTAACGGCAGTAATATCGTCAAGAGCCCCCGGCAGTGCGCCGTATTTGAGCGAGACGATCAGAAAATCCACGCCGTGTGCCTCTTCCGGTGTCCATACCTCCGGGTGATAAACCGTATCGTTAATTTTGCATCCTTTGTTTTTCAGACGCTTCGCCCGTTCCCCGGATGCGATAACGCCAAGCCGGATGTCCTTTTTCTCCGAAAGCCCCCAGATCACATAAGACCCAACCGCTCCGGCGCCCAGAACAGCAACTGATTTTATTTTCATAATAGCCTCCTTTGTAACTGTTTGAATTACCCTTACTATAACAAATTTTGCGGAGATCCTCAATTTGTTTTTCAAAATAGAAAATTTCGGAAAAGGAAGCCTAAATGTGTTTACGGAGCGATAAGGTAGATTGTAGAATGAAAAATATAAAAGAAACGCGCAGATGCGGCAAGAGGAGATGACAGAAACACATTACCACATTTCCAAACCGACGGCCTGCTTCATGCTGGATCTGAACGATCTGAAAATGTACGAAGACAAAATCCGGACGAAAGAAGAACAGAAGGCAAAAGAAAAACAAGAGAAGAAATAAGAAACGAAGGAGAAACGAAATTCGAACATTTCTCCTTCGCTTTTTGCACGCATTTTTACCGGGAAATCATATTCTAAGGTTAGAATGAAAAAAACAGGAGAATCTGTTGATGAAAGGAAAATGGCTGACAGGTGTGCTTGTACTGGCAATGGCGGCAGTGACGCTGGCGGGATGCGGGGCAAAAGATGCGACAAAAGAAAAAGTGGAGCAGGTGACATTAAATGAGGTTGCCCACTCCATTTTTTACGCCCCGCAGTACGTGGCAATTGAGGAGGGGTATTTCGCGGACGAGGGCATTGATCTGATGCTGATAACAGGATTTGGTGCAGATAAAGTGCTGACGGCGATGATTTCCGGCGAGGCGGATATCGGGTTTATGGGGGCGGAGGCAACCGTTTACGCGTACCTCGAGGGAACCGCAGACCCGGTTGTGAACTTCGCGCAGCTGACGCAGCGGGCGGGAAACTTTGTTGTGGGAAGAGAGAAAGACAATTCGTTTACCTGGGAAAAATTGAAAAACAAAGAGGTATTAGGGGGAAGAAAAGGCGGTATGCCGGAAATGGTCTTTGAGTATGTTCTGGCGCAGAAAGGGATTGATAAAAAAGACGTAAACATCAACCAGAGCATCGATTTTGGTTCCACAGCTGCCGCGTTCTCCGGCGGGCAGGGGGATTATACGATTGAATTTGAACCGTCCGCGACACTGCTCGAGCAGAAGGGCGACGGCTATGTCGTGGCATCGGTCGGAACGGAATCCGGGTATGTGCCATATACGTCGTACAGTGTCAAACAGAGTTATCTGAAAATGCACGGCGCAACCGTAGAAAAATTCACGAAGGCACTGCAGAAGGGAATGGACTTCGTGCAGACGCACACACCGGAGGAGATTGCAGAAGTGATTGCGCCGCAGTTTGCAGAAACCGAGCTGGAAACCATCACCGCGATCGTGCGCCGCTACTATGAGCAGGATACGTGGAAAGAAAATCTGATCTTTGAGGAAGAAAGTTTTGATCTTCTGCAGGAGATTCTGGAGCAGGCGGGAGAGCTGGAGAAAAAGGCATCGTACAAGACACTCGTGACAACAAAATACGCCGAAGAGGCCGCCGCCAAAGGCTGATTCCGGCGGAATAGAAAAGCGAAAAAAGACAGAAAAAGACACTTTTCGACATTCGTCGATAAACAGCGACATTTTATTCGAAAAAAATAAAGAAAAATTGTAAAAGAAAAGCAGAAAAATAGAGAAAAAGTATTGCAAAAAAGTAAATTTTGTTGCATACTATGGGTGTCGCATATATTTTTTACAACACAGGCATACGGAGGCGAACAGACATGAAAGTAGGTTTTATCGGCGGCGGCAACATGGCGAGTGCCATGATTGGCGGAATGATCCAAAAAGGAGTTGTATCTGCAGATGACATTCTGGTATCGGTCCGCACGGAGAAAAGTGTGGAACGCTTGACCAACCAGTTTGGAGTCCAGGCGACTATGGATAACGAAGCGGTCGTAGCCGGATCCGATCTTGTATTCCTGCAGTAAAGCCAAACCAAATAAAAAATATAATAAACCTCGTCAAAAACTTCATCTCACCCGAGAAGATTATCGTATCGATTCTTCCCGGTAAGTCTTTACAATGCTGGGTACAGAAATCGGAAAACCAACAAAGTTAATTCGCACCATGCCAAACACACCAGCACTCGTCGGAGAAGGAATGACCGGCGTCTGTGCCAATGATCTCGTGACGGAGGAAGAGCTGCAGCTCGTTTTAACCCTCCTGAAAAGCTTTGGCCGCGCAGAAGTTGTTCCGGAGTATCTGATGGATACCGTCACAGGTGTCAGCGGAAGCTCGCCGGCGTACGTATTTCTTTTCCTGGAGGCTCTTGCAGATGCGGCCGTAGCTGAAGGAATGCCGAGAAAACAGGCATATGAATTTGCTGCACAGTCTGTCCTTGGAAGCGCCAAAATGCTTCTCGAGACAGGAATGCACCCGGGAGAATTAAAAGACATGGTCTGCTCGCCAGGCGGAACCACCATCGAAGCGGTTGCCGTACTGGAGCGGGAGAAACTGAGAAGTGCTGTTATTGATGCAACACGAGCCTGCATCCGGAAATCAAAGGGAGTGGATTAGAAGGAGCAGCACCGCCGCTTTGACAGAATGACGCTAATGTGAAAGCAGCAAAATAAAGAATGTATGCACAAAAAAACAAACCAAAACAAGCAAAAAGCAAGCACAAAAAAGAGTAAAAAAACAAACGAGCGGAAAAATCCCGGCAGCCGTGGAAAAGGCACCGGGATTTTTTCTGGTAATTTATAGTTTTTTCCTTTACTGAGCGTTACTGTTGTGATAATCGGAAGAATAGGTTACATCCTTCCAAACCATACCGGAGGAACAAAGGCGTTTGCGGATGCTTCGTCCGGAAACTCCACCTCTGCGAGGTAAAGCCTTCATACGGCGCATCAAAGACATCGAGCTCGATCGTCAGATCCGTTCCGGTAAGCGGCAGCAGATAGCGTGTTTTTGAGATGAGAACGCGTCTGCCTTTTCCCGCAGATGCAGGTAGGATTCCTTTGTGAGCGGAAGATTATACTCTTCACGCACCATCAGCCCTTTTGACTTGTAGGTCAGATAATATTCGTCGTCAGAGCGGCGGATGCGGACAACCGGTTCGGTGGAAAGATAGCCCTGCTCGATTTTTTTACATGGATAGCTTGTAAGATTTTCCGGAAGCTGATCCAGAAGGTATTTGCGTTCGATTTCCATAAAAGAGACTCCTTCTCGTGATTGCATCACTGCTTTTTTCAAGAGTTTACCATGCTTTTCCCGTGATGTTAAGCGAAATCCGGCTTTTTGCGAAAAAAGTCCTGAAATTTTTATGAAATGCAAGCATTCTGCGGAAAAATGTGGTATAATAGCGGCGGTTTGTTACAAAGAAAAGCAGAGAATATCACGTGACAAAACACACGAGACTGATCATACAACACAGGAGGACAAAACCATGGCAAAGATTTATGTATTTCTGGCAGACGGATGTGAAGAGATTGAGGCACTGACCCCGGTGGATCTGCTGCGCAGAGCCGGAGAAGACGTATGCACCGTTTCTATTATGGGAAGAAAAGAAGTAACAGGATCCCACAAAATCACCATTCTTGCAGATGAAACCATCGAAGAGGGAGAGTTTGATGACGGAGACATGCTGGTACTTCCGGGCGGAATGCCAGGTACATTAAATCTGGCCGGAAACGAGACGCTCGCAGCGCTGATCCGTTCCTATGACGATCAGGGAAAGAAACTGGCAGCCATCTGCGCAGCGCCGAGCATCCTTGGTGTGATGGGCATCTTAAAAGATAAAAACGCTGTCTGCTTCCCGGGATTTGAAGAAAAGCTGGCAGGCGCAAACGTACTCGATGTACCGGCAGTCACCGACAAAAATGTGACCACCGGCCGCGGCATGGGAGCAGCCACTGACTTCGCACTGGAGCTGATCCGTGTTCTGCAGGGAGAGGACAAAGCAAAAGAAATGGCGGAAAAATCGTATTTCATTGCTAAAAAAAAGCCTAAAAACCACAGAAATATAAAAAATCACTGGCGTTTTTGAAAAGAGTATGCTATACTCGATAAATGACTGTAGAATGGAGAGGTGTGCAGGTTTTCTGCCGCTTTTCAGATAAATCAAGGAGGAAATTGATAAAATGAGTGTACAGGTCGAAAATTTAGAAAAGAATATGGCCAAACTTACCATTGAGGTTCCGGCTGAAGAATTAGAGAAAGCACTGGAGAAAGCTTACCAGAAACAGAAAAAGAACATCAGCGTTCCGGGCTTCCGTAAAGGAAAAGTTCCGAGAGCTATGGTAGAAAAAATGTATGGCCCGGCAGTATTCTATGAGGATGCTGTAAACAGCCTTGTTCCGGAAGAGTATTCCAAAGCAGCAGAAGAGAGCAAACTGGACATCGTATCCCGTCCGGAGATCAACGTAGAGCAGATCGAAAAAGGCAAAGCTTTCATCTTTACCGCAACTGTAGCAGTAAAACCGGAAGTTACCCTTGGCGAGTACAAAGGTCTGGAAGTAGCAAAAGCTGACACAACCGTTACAGATGAAGAAGTAGAAGCTGAGCTGAAAAAAGAGCAGGAGAAAAATGCAAGAACCATCAATGTAGAGGATCGTCCGGCAGCAGACGGAGATACCGTTACACTTGACTTCGAAGGTTCTGTAGACGGCGTTCCGTTCGACGGCGGCGCTGGAAAAGATTATCCGCTGACCCTTGGCTCCCATTCCTTCATTCCGGGATTCGAAGAGCAGCTCGTTGGCGCAGCTCTGGAAGAGGAGAAGGAAGTAAACGTTACTTTCCCAGAGGATTATCAGGCAGAAGAGCTTGCTGGAAAAGCAGCAGTATTCAAATGCACCATCCACAAAATCGAAGCAAAAGAGCTTCCGGCACTTGATGACGACTTCGCAAAAGACGTTTCCGAGTTCGATACTCTGGATGAGTACAAAAAAGAAATCAAAGACAACCTGACCAAGAAAAAAGAAGAGCAGGCTAAGACGGAAAAAGAGAACGCTGTTGTAGATAAAGCAGTAGAGAACGCAACAATGGAGATTCCGGAAGCTATGATCGATACGCAGGTAGAGAACATGGTTGACGATTTCGCAAGAAGAATCCAGTCCCAGGGTCTGTCCATGGAGCAGTACATGCAGTTTACAGGCGCTACCGTTGATTCCTTAAAAGAGCAGATGAAACCGCAGGCTGTTAAGAGAATCGAGAGCAGACTGGTACTTGAGAAAGTTGCAGAAGCAGAGAACATCCAGATCAGCGATGAGAAGCTGGACGAAGAGCTGGCTAAAATGGCTGAAATGTACAAAATGGAGCTGGATAAATTCAAAGAGCTCGTTGGCGAATATGAGAAAGAGCAGATGAAGAAAGATCTCGCTGTTCAGGAAGCAGTAACTCTCATGGCCGACAGCGCAAAAGAGGCGTAAGACCTCGGAAAGAGAGGCAATTGAATGAGTTTTGTACCTTATGTCATCGAGCAGACAAGCAGGGGAGAGAGAAGTTACGATATTTATTCAAGACTGCTGAACGACCGTATTATTTTTCTGGGAGAGGAAGTTACCGACGTATCGGCAAACCTGATCGTTGCACAGCTTCTGTTCCTGGAGTCTGAAGATCCGGGAAAAGATATCCACATGTATATCAACAGTCCGGGAGGTTCTGTAAGCGCAGGACTTGCTATCTACGATACGATGCAGTACATCAAATGTGATGTATCCACGATCTGTATCGGTATGGCTGCCAGCATGGGAGCATTCCTTCTTGCCGGCGGTACCAAAGGAAAGAGAATGGCTCTGCCAAACTCTGAAATCATGATTCATCAGCCATCCGGCGGTGCACAGGGTCAGGCAACCGAGATCAAAATCGTTGCAGAACAGATTCTGAAAACCAAACGGAAATTAAATGAAATTCTGGCGGCAAATACAGGAAAACCGCTGGAACAGATTGAGATCGATACCGAGCGTGACAACTACATGTCCGCAGAGGAAGCAAAAGCATACGGTCTGATTGATAATGTAATTACGAACCGATAAGAGAGGAAAGGTGTCCAAAAGCGTAGTTCCGGCAATGAGGCTTTTGTGGCACCTTTTGCCTTATCCGGCGATAAGGTTTAGTTGTAATATGTTGAAAGGAAGAAAACGATGGCTATAAAAGGGAATGATACCAAGATCCGCTGCTCTTTCTGCGGAAAGACAGAAGACCAGGTACGCAAGCTGATCGCAGGCCCGGACGGGGCATACATCTGTGATGACTGCGTGGCAATCTGCTCGGAGATCATTCAGGAAGAGTTTGAGGATCTGTACGGCGAGCAGAATACCGACGAGATCAACCTGATCAAACCAAAGGAAATCAAAGCATTTCTGGATGACTACGTAATCGGACAGGATGAGGCGAAAAAAGTGCTCTCCGTTGCTGTTTACAACCATTACAAACGAGTGCTTTCCGGTGCATCCTCCGACATCGAACTGCAGAAGAGCAACATTCTGATGCTCGGACCGACCGGTTCCGGAAAAACGTATCTGCACAGACACTGGCCAAACTGATCAACGTTCCGTTTGCAATTGCAGACGCAACGGCGCTCACCGAGGCAGGTTATGTCGGCGAGGACGTAGAAAACATTCTGCTCCGCCTCATTCAGGCAGCAGACTATGATATCGAGCGCGCTGAGCACGGAATCATCTACATCGATGAGATCGATAAAATCACAAGAAAATCCGAAAACGCTTCGATCACACGAGATGTTTCCGGCGAGGGTGTACAGCAGGCACTGCTGAAAATCCTGGAGGGAACTGTAGCTTCCGTTCCGCCGCAGGGCGGAAGAAAGCATCCGCATCAGGAGTTTATTCAGATTGATACGACGAATATCCTCTTTATCTGCGGCGGTGCATTCGAAGGACTCGAGAAGATCATCGAGACGAGACAGGATACGAAATCCATCGGATTCAACAATCCGATCGGCCATGCAAAAGATGAGAATGTCGGAGATCTGCTCCGTCAGGTCATGCCGCAGGATCTGACCAAGTTCGGCCTGATTCCGGAGTTTGTCGGACGTGTGCCGATTGTCGTTACGTTAAATTCTCTGGATGAGACGGCCTGATGAAGATTCTGGTTGAGCCGAAGAATTCTCTGGTCAAACAGTACAAGAAGCTGTTTGAGCTGGACGGCGTACAGCTTGACTTCAAAGAAGATGCACTCGAAGCGATTGCAAAGAAATCCCTGGAGCGGAAAACAGGCGCCAGAGGTCTCCGCGCAATCATGGAAGATACGATGATGGATCTGATGTATGAGATCCCGTCGGACAATACGACAAAAGAATGCGTCATCACCAAGGACGCTGTAGAAAAGAAGGCGGAGCCGGAGATTATTCACGGCGAACCGGCCCCTGTTCCACGGCGGAATATGGGAAGAAGATCCGGAAGACCGGAAACCGCCTGAAAAACGCAGGAGGAAACTTAAATGGAAGAAGTGACAAAAGTATTACCGGCGATTGCGCTGCGTGGAACAACGATTTTGCCGGATATGATTGTACATTTTGATATCAGCAGACCTAAATCGGTTCGTGCGGTCGAGGAGGCGATGCTGGGAAACCAGAAAATTTTCCTGATTACACAGAAAGACCCGGATACGGAAGTACCGGGTCTGCTTGATGTGTATAAAATTGGAACAATTGCGGTCATCAAACAGGTTGTGAAAATGCCAAAGGATGTTCTTCGGATTCTCGTAGAAGCAGAAAGACGCGCAGAACTGCTGAACTTCGAGGAAGAGGAGAGCGAGTATCTCCGCGCCGAGGTGGCGCTGTTTACCGGCTCGGACGAAATGCAGTTTTCCGATATCGAGCAGGAGGCAATGCTGCGCAACTTAAAAGAGCTGTTTGCCGTCTACTGCGAGCAGACGCAGAAAGTCAGCAAGGAACTGGCAGGCCAGATCCTCGGAACCGAAGAAGTCGGAAAGCTGGTGGACCAGATCTGCATGAATCTGCCCCTCGACTACGTAAACCGCCAGAAACTGCTGGAGCTGTGGAGCTTTCCGAGCGGTATGATACGCTCTGCGTCATGATCGCCAACGAGATTCAGATTCAGGAGATCCGTTCGGAGATTCAGGGAAAAATCAAAGAGCGGATCGATAAGAACCAGCGTGATTATATTCTGCGCGAGCAGCTTAAAGTCATCCGCGAGGAACTCGGCGAGGACAATTCCCGGACCGAGATTGAAAATTATAAGAAGCAGCTTGAGAAGCTCAAAGCCTCCAAAGAGGTAAAAGAGCGGATTTCCGAGGAGATCCACCGTCTGGAAAATTCGGCCAGCAATCCGTCCGAGGCAGGCGTGATCCGCGGCTATATCGAGACACTGCTGGGGCTTCCGTGGGATAAGGCATCCCGTGACAATCAAGATCTGGCAAGAGCACGCGAGATTCTGGAGGAAGATCACTACGGTCTTTCGAAAGTAAAAGAGAGAATCCTCGAATTCCTGGCCGTACGCACCTGACGAAGAAAGGCGAGAGCCCGATTCTCTGCCTGGCAGGCCCTCCGGGAACCGGTAAGACCTCGATTGCGAGAAGCGTGGACGCGAGCCTGAATAAAAATACGTCCGCATCTGTCTCGGCGGTGTGCGGGATGAGGCGGAGATCCGCGGCCACAGAAGAACCTACATCGGCGCGATGCCGGGACGCATTGCGGCGGGACTCCATCAGGCGAAGGTGAAAAATCCGCTGATGCTGCTCGATGAGATCGACAAAGTAAGTGCAGATTACAAGGGAGATACCTCTTCCGCACTTCTTGAGGTCCTCGATTCCGAGCAGAATAATAAATTTGCCGATCATTACGTAGAGCTTCCGATCGACCTTTCGGAGGTGCTCTTTATTGCAACCGCAAATGATATTCAGAACATTCCGCGTCCGCTGCTGGACCGTATGGAAGTGATTGAAATTCAAGCTATACGGAAAACGAGAAGTTCCATATCGCAAAAGAACATCTCGTTCCGAAGCAGAAGAAGGCGAACGGTCTGAAAGAAGCACAGCTTGTGATCGAGGATGAGGCGTTGATGGAAGTGATCAGCGGCTACACCAGAGAGGCCGGTGTCCGCTCCCTGGAGCGCCAGATCGGCAGAATCTGCAGAAAGAGCGCGAGAAAGATTCTCGAGGAACAGGTAAAAGAGGTTGTTGTGACGAAAGAAAATCTGGAAGAGTTCCTCGGAAAAGAGAGGTATGAGTTCCAGCCGGCCAACGAAAAACCGGAGATTGGTATTGTGCGCGGTCTTGCCTGGACGGCAGTCGGCGGCGATACGCTGCAGATCGAGGTCAATGTGATGCCGGGAAAAGGAGAGTTTCTGCTGACCGGCCAGCTCGGCGATGTGATGAAGGAGTCTGCGCAGGCGGGCATCAGCTTTATTCGTTCCGTGGCAGAGCAGTATGAGATTCCGAAAGAATTTTTCGAGAAACACGACATCCACATTCATATTCCGGAGGGAGCCGTTCCAAAAGATGGCCCGTCTGCCGGTATTACGATGGCGACGGCGATGGTTTCCGCGATCACAAAGGTTCCGGTAAAAGCAGACGTTGCGATGACCGGAGAGATTACGCTCCGCGGCCGTGTGCTTCCGATCGGCGGCTTAAAAGAGAAGCTGCTGGCGGCAAAGAAAGCCGGTATCCATATGGTTCTCGTTCCGGAGAAAAATGAGCCGGATGTAAGAGAACTGGATGCGGAGATCACAGACGGACTGCAGATCGAATTTGTCGGCAGCATGGAACAGGTATTAAAACTGGCACTTGTGGAAAAGAAGTAAGGCCAGAAGATGCAAAAACAGGAGAAGAAAAGTATGGTAATTAAACAGGTAGAGCTGCAGCATGTCTGCGGAATCACCAGTAAACTGCCGGATACCGGTCAGGTGGAAGTGGCATTTGCGGGAAAATCCAATGTTGGAAAATCTTCTCTCATCAATGCCCTGATGAATCGGAAATCACTGGCGCGTACCAGTGCGCAGCCGGGAAAAACACAGACGATCAACTACTACCATATCAATGAGGAAATGTATCTGGTGGATCTGCCGGGATACGGTTTTGCGAGAGCCTCCGAGGAGGTTAAAGCAAAATGGGGCAAACTGATCGAGATTATCTGCATCAGTCAAAAATGCTGCACGCAGTATTTCTTCTGATTGATATCCGTCATGCACCGTCCAACAACGACCGCATTATGTATGACTGGATCCTTCGAAACGGTTACCAGCCGATCATTATTGCAACGAAGCTGGACAAGATCAAACGCAGTCAGCTTCAGAAACAGATCAAGCTGATCCGTGAAACGCTGGAGGTCGAGAAAGATACGATTGTGATTCCGTTTTCTGCGGAGACAAAACAGGGACGTGAGGAGATCTGGAATCTGATCGATGAAATCCGCTCGGATGCAGAAGAAAGCGGGGAATAATGTCATGGGTATGATACGTGCGGCAGGCCTTGGGTATGAATACCTCCGTTACGAGGAGGAAGGACAGGAGCCGGAAGTAACAAAAGCGATCGAAGATGTCAGTCTGGAAATCCAGAAGGGACAGTTTATTGCGGTGCTCGGGCATAACGGAAGCGGAAAATCAACGCTTGCGAAACATATCAACGCTCTGCTGGTGCCTACAGAAGGCACCATGTGGGTGGACGATATGAAGACGACAGATGAGGAGGATGTCTGGAAGATCCGCCAGAAAGCCGGTATGGTATTCCAGAACCCGGATAACCAGATCATCGGAAATGTGGTGGAAGAGGATGTCGGCTTTGGACCGGAAAATCTGGGTGTCCCGACCGATGAAATCTGGAAACGGGTGGAGGAGAGCCTTACGGCGACCGGGATGATTTCATACCGGGCCCACTCTCCAAATAAACTCTCGGGAGGTCAGAAACAGAGGGTTGCAATTGCAGGAGTGATGGCTATGCAGCCGGAATGTATTGTTCTTGATGAACCAACCGCGATGCTGGATCCGAACGGACGAAAAGAGGTTCTTCGCGCTGTGCGTAAGCTGAATGAAGAAAAGGGCGTTACGGTTATTCTGATTACGCATTACATGGAAGAGGTTGTTTTTGCGGACCGTGTGTTCGTTATGGACAACGGTAAGCTGGTAATGCAGGGGACACCAAGGGAGATTTTTTCCGAAGTGGAGAAATTAAAAGAACTCCGTCTTGATGTACCCCAAGTGACACTGTTGGCTTATGAATTTGAGAAAAAATGGTGTAGATCTCCCGGAGAATTTTGACCATTGAAGAACTGGTGAATGCATTATGTCATTGAAACTTGAAGATGTAACGTACACATACAGCCCGGGAACGGCATATGAAATGCACGCCCTGGAGCATATCAATCTTGAAATTCCGAATGGCCAGTTTGTTGGGATTATCGGCCATACGGGAAGCGGAAAATCGACGCTTGTGCAGCATTTGAACGGTCTGATCCGCCCGACATTGGGACGGGTGCTGTATAACGGAGAGGATATCTGGAAAGAAGGATATCCGCTAAAAGAGCTCCGAAGCCATGTAGGACTGGTTTTTCAGTACCCGGAGCATCAGCTTTTTGAGACGGATGTGATCACAGATGTCTGCTTCGGACCGAAAAATCAGGGACTTTCACCGGAGGAATGCAGAAAACGGGCGGAAGAGGCGTTGGATCATGTCGGATTTCCAAAGGAAATGTATGAAAATCGCCGTTTGAGCTTTCCGGAGGCCAGAAACGTCGTGTTGCGATTGCCGGTGTGCTTGCAATGAACCCGGATTTCTGGTGCTTGACGAGCCGACTGCAGGCCTTGATCCGAAGGGACGCGATGAAATCCTCGATCAGCTTGCGCTGCTGCATAAGACGCGTGGCATTTCGGTCGTGCTCGTATCGCACAGCATGGAGGATATTGCAAAATATGTAGAGCGGATTATTGTCATGAACCACGGTCATGTGGCGTTTGACGATACACCGAAGAAAGTCTTCGCTCACTATAAAGAGCTGGAGAAAATCGGTCTTGCGGCGCCGCAGATGACGTATATTATGCATGCGCTAAAGGAACACGGCATGGACGTGGACGTAACGGCGACAACGGTTGAAGAGGCGCGCGATACGATTCTTGCGGCGCTTGGAAGTCAGAAGAAAAACGGGAAAAAAGGAGCAGAAGTATGTTAAGAGATATTACTCTGGGACAGTATTACCCGGCAGATTCTATTCTGCACCGGCTTGACCCGCGTGTGAAATTTGTAGGAACGCTCGTTTATGTCATTTCCCTTTTTCTGTTCCACAATTGGGGCTACCTGCTTGGAACCGTATTCCTTGCGGTGATGATTAAACTGTCGAAGGTACCATTCAAATTTATCACGAAGGGTCTGAAATCAATTTTTGTGCTGCTTGCGATTACGATGGTATTTAACATCTTATTTACGCCGGGTGAGGTGCTCGTCCGTATCTGGAAAATTACGATCACCCGTGAGGGTGTGGCTATGGCATGCCGTATGTCGGTGCGTCTGATTTTCCTGATGATCGGCTCTTCGCTGATGACGCTGACGACAACACCGAACCAGCTGACGGATGCACTCGAAAGCCTGCTCGGACCATTGAAAAAATCCATGTGCCGGTGCATGAGATTTCAATGATGATGTCAATCGCGCTCCGTTTTATCCCGATTCTCCTGGAAGAGACAGACAAGATTATGAAAGCGCAGATGGCGCGCGGCGCGGATTTTGAGAGCGGAAATATTATCCAGAGAGTAAAGAACATGGTGCCGCTTCTGGTGCCGCTGTTTATTTCAGCCTTCCGCCGTGCAAATGATCTGGCGCTGGCGATGGAAGCACGCTGCTACCATGGAGGAGAGGGAAGAACACAGATGAAACCGCTTCGGTATCAGACGCGCGATTATGCAGCGTATGGCGTTCTTATGGCATACCTTGTGTGCAGTATCGGCCTTCGCGTGTGCGGACTCTGACTTTGACGAAAACGGAGGAGAAGAATGCGCAGAATTAAGCTGATTGTAGCGTATGACGGCACAAATTACTGTGGATGGCAGGTGCAGCCAAACGGCATTACAGTACAGGAAGTATTAAATCAGGCTCTTTCCGATCTTTTTGCGAAGAAAACGGCCTGCATCGGCGCAAGCCGGACCGATGCCGGGGTACATGCTCTCGGCAATGTTGCGGTATTTGATACGGATGCGAGAATGCCGGCGGACCGTATCGCATTTGCACTCAACACACGGCTTCCGGCAGATATCCGTATTCAGGGATCATCCGAAGTGCCGCCGGACTTTCACCCGCGTTTTACCGCAACAGTTAAAACGTATGAATATCGGATTTTGAACCGCACCTTTGCAGATCCGACGCGGAGACTGAATTCCTATTTCTGGTACGGCCCGCTGGATGTGGATGCGATGCGGCAGGCAGCATCGTATCTGGTTGGCACGCATGATTTTAAAAGCTTTGCAACAGCAAAACCGGAGGTGACAGACACGGTCCGTACCATCTATGAAACGAGTTTGGAAAAAGAAGACGATCTGATCCGCTTCCGGATCACCGGAAACGGTTTTCTCTACAATATGGTGCGGATTATCACCGGAACACTGCTTGAGGTTGGAAAGGGTGATTATCCGCCGGAGAAAGTAAAAGAAATCCTTGCGGCGAAGGATCGAAAAATGGCGGGAGCAACGGCAAGGCCGGAGGGTCTGACCCTGGTGCAGATCCGGTATCCCGAATGGGATTTCGAGTAAAGACATAAGTGGTCTGTATTTTCCGCAAAATGGGACTCGCAGTTTGCGAAAAAATGCAAAATATGGGTAAAAAACAGTTGACATTCCAAAATCCGTATAATATAATTACTAAATGTGTGACGTAGTTTGAAAACGCCGATGCCATAAGCCCCGGTAAGGCGGTTTCCTATATACATGAAACAGTAAATTGAATTTTTCACAGGAGGTTATATCCATGAACACCTTTATGGCAAATCCAGATAAGATTGAAAGAAAATGGTATGTTGTTGATGCAGAAGGATGTACATTAGGACGTCTGGCATCTGAAGTAGCAAAAGTATTACGTGGAAAAAACAAACCGGAGTACACTCCGCACGTAGATACTGGTGATTACGTAATCGTAATCAACGCTGATAAAGTAGCAGTAACCGGTAAAAAACTGGATCAGAAGATCTATTACAGCCACTCCGATTATGTAGGCGGAATGAAAGAAGCTACTCTTCGTGAGATGATGGCTAAGAAACCGGAGAAGGTTGTTGAACTTGCAGTTAAAGGCATGCTTCCAAAAGGACCTCTTGGAAGACAGATGTTCACGAAACTTCACGTATACGCTGGTGCAGAGCACGCTCATGCAGCTCAGAAACCAGAAGTATTAACATTTTAATAGGGAGGTAAAGAACATTGGCTAGCGCAAAATATTACGGAACCGGAAGAAGAAAAAATCTATCGCAAGAGTATATCTTGTACCGGGAACTGGTAAAGTTACCATCAATAAAAGAGAACATCGATGAGTATTTTGGTCTGGAGACCCTGAAAGTTATCGTTCGTCAGCCTCTGGCAGCTACAGAGACCGCTGATAAATTTGACGTGATCGTAAACGTTCACGGCGGCGGATACACAGGACAGGCAGGAGCAATCCGTCACGGTGTTGCACGTGCCCTTCTGACTGTAGACAACGACTACAGACCAGTTCTGAAAAAAGCAGGATTCCTGACTCGTGATCCTAGAATGAAAGAGCGTAAGAAATACGGTCTCAAAGCAGCTCGTCGCGCTCCGCAGTTCAGCAAGCGATAATCGACTGCTCAGACTATATCAAAATGGTTCAAAAAGCCCGGAAAATCAAGGTTTTCCGGGCTTTTGCTAT
>ENA-OQDD01000267-OQDD01000267.1-human-gut-metagenome-genome-assembly--contig:-NODE-267-length-21796-cov-1.786192_pt1 | contig 21796 bp, 25 predicted proteins | sample MGYA00242507_ERZ504598 | MGnify/ENA primary metagenome ERZ504598 (study PRJEB26092, sample SAMD00036318) | human gut metagenome | host: Homo sapiens | study: EMG produced TPA metagenomics assembly of...
CAAATGACAAAACAGCACACGGATACTTTCGGGGACGCAGATGAAGAAGATCAGGCGAACCTGAAAGATTTTCCTTTATCTGTCTGTTAAGCTTTGATGTTTATGTAAAAAAGATGATGATCGAGCATATAATCGACGGGATGAATCCGGAATCGGAGCATAATTCCAAAAAGAAAAAATAATTGTCAGCCTATAATCAAACAAATACTGAACAGACCAAAAGGAGACCACATATTTTTCTGTGATCTCCTTTATTTTTCCTTTATTTTATCAGCGAATTACATATAAAAAGTTCCTTCAATCCACACAAGCATTTCTCCATTTTCACGATTTCCCCAATAACAATATGGTACCAGTGTCAATTTAACATCTTCCAGTTCTACTTTTCTGTTCTGATACAATATTCCTTCATTCCAACCCTTCTCTGAAATTTTTTTGCCGGTTATATGGAGTACACTGCATCCTTCCAGAAGTTCGTCATCATATGTTTCTTCAATCTTCTGATCAGTATTAACCATAACAGAAGAAAGATTCTCCCCGTTATCCGCTTCTTCCACACAGTAAACCAGAGGTCCCTTTACTACTGCCACTTTTGCACTGTCAACTCTTACCTGTGGATTTGCATGAACAAATACTGGCTCTGCATCAAAACTTATTTCAAATGTTTCTTTATACATTTTTCCGGAAATTTTAATATATCCATGGTCTTCTGTCAGATTCTCTTCTTTACCGTTTCTCAAATTTTGAAATTCTCTGCATATGCCGGAACCTGAATGCGATCATCGCCTCAGTTTCTTGCACACCATCTACAGAAACTGTCATCTTGTTTCCCATGGAATTTCCTTTTAACGTAATTTTGAACGGAACTCCATTAAGTGTAACTTCTGTTTCATTTGCAACATACAGATTTACGTAAATTTCATTTTCTTCTTGGAAATAGATGTATTGTCCAAGAGATGCCAATGTTCTGGTAATGTTTGGCGGGCAGCATGCAACACCAAACCATTTCTGCCTGACAGGTTTCACATGTTCGCGTGAAGTTCTCGGCATACAGCTTACCGGCCATACTTCCAGAGGATTTACATAAAAAAAGCTTTTTCCATCCATAGCTATGCCTGATAAAAGTGTATTATATAAAGCCCGTTCCACTACATCCATATAAGAAGCATCCTTCTCCATATCTGCCATTCTCTTTCCAAACATAGCAAGTGCAATCGTAGCACATGTCTCAGAATAATTGCTGTCATTTGGCAGATCATAATCTGTTGTAAATCGTTCCAAGAATCCAGAAGATCCAACACTTCCTGTAATATACATTCTTTTGTGCACCATATTATCCCACAAGTTTCGGCATGCCTGCTGTAATTCTTTATCCTGATATTCATATGCCAGGTCTGCCATTGCAGAATACATATAGTTTGCTCTTACAGCGTGTCCTTCTGCTGTCCTCTGTTTTCTTACCGGTTTATGTGCCTGCGCATACATGGTATCATAATTTACAAAATCCGGAAAAATACGCTTATGTCCCGGTCTCTTTTCCTCCTCCAGAAAATAATTTTTGCCAGTACCTCTCAGATCTATGAAATATTTTGCCAGATCCAGATATTTTTTCTCACGTGTTACACGGTAAAGCTTTACAAGTGCCAGTTCTATTTCCTGATGTCCCGGATATCCATGGATTTTTCCCTCTTCCGATCCGAAAGTCTGGCAGACAAGATCTGCAAATTTTGATACAATTTCCAGGAATCTACGTTTTCCGGTTGCTTCATAGTATGCTACTGCTGCCTCGATCATATGCCCTGCTGTATAAAGCTCATGACCTTCCATAAGATTACTCCATCGTCCATCCGGTTCTTTGATCGTAAAATATGTATTTAAATATCCATCCGGCTGCTGTGCACGTCCGATCAGTTCAATCGTCTCATCAGCCAATTCTTCCAGCTTTTCATCTCTTTCATAATTTAACACAAAACCAACTGCTTCCAGCCATTTTGCAACATCCGTATCCTGAAATACGCGCCCTGAAATTCTCCCTCTTTTTCTCCTGCTGCAATTTTGAAATTTTCTATACAATGACTGGTTTCTACATCTTCCAGTTTATCATTCAGAATATCCCACTGATAAGGAATAATCACATCCTTTACCAGATGCACATATTTATTCCAAAAATTATCTGTAACATGAATCTGTTTAAGAGAAATACTTGAATTTGCTGCTTTTCCCATTTTTTCTTCTCCTTTATCATCCATTTGGATCAGCGGTGACACCGTTAAATGTTCTTTAAAAGGGTGTCGAAAATTATCCCTCGATAATTCTGCGACACCTCCTGATCTTTAAACTTCTTTATTTCATCGGCAGTTTGTAACCATCTCTTGTAAACAATGGAATCTGCTCGATCGGTGCTGCCACATGTACTTTCTGTCCACCTTCAAAGGTTTCACCTGTCCATGCATTTGTCCAGGAGCTCCACCAGGAAGATATACATCTGTCTCACGTGCATCTGCATCTGTGATCGGTTTTACCAGAACTTTTGGTCCAAACATATACTCTGTCTCTACATTCCAACTTTCTTTGTCTTCCGGGAAGTCATAGAACAGCGGACGCATAACAGGAGTTCCTTTTTCATGAGCCTCCTCCATCAATTCTGTAATATATGGAAGCATGCGCTCTCTTAATCTCAAATAATCTGACAGAATCTCACAAACCTGATCTGTGTAACTCCATACCTCATTTGGTGCTCCTGATACACATGTAGCTCCACCAGTTGTACCATACTGAGGCTGAAGCGGCCAGCGATATCCGTGAAGTCTCATAACCGGACAGAAGCATCCATATTCAAACCAACGGACCAGAAGTTCATGGAATTCCGGATCATTTATATTTGCTCCGAAAAATCCGCCGATATCTGTTGTCCACCACGGAATACCTGCAATTCCCATATTAAGACCTGCTGCAACCTGATTTTTCATACTCGGGAAGGAAGATTTGATGTCTCCGGACCAGACCAGTGCACCATATTTCTGTGAACCGGCCCATGCGCAGCGGAGAAGATTGATAATGTTCTCCTGTCCTTCTGCTTTCATTCCATCAAAAATGTCTTTGCATACATAACAGGATAAATATTTCCAACCTGAATATCCGGTCCGAGATGATAACGATAATTCTCGAAATCATAAACTGTATATTCCGGTTCTGCTTCATCCAGCCAGAATACTTTTACACCTTTATCATAATAATTCTTCTTTGCTTTTTCCCATACATATTCACGTGCTTCCGGATTAGTTGCATCGTAATGAAGTGTATTTCCCTGAAAATCCATGGATATCGGATATCCGGAATCTACGCGGATCAGAAGACCTTTACTCTTCATTTCATTGAAATTCTCGCTTCTGTAATCTACTGTCGGCCAGATGGAAACCATCAGTTCAATTCCCATATCTTTCAGTTCTTTGATCATTGCATCCGGATCCGGCCAGTATGTCGGGTCAAATTTCCATTCACCCTGCATTGGCCAGTGAAAGAAGTCAACAACTATTACAGAAATCGGGAGGTTACGGCGTTTATATTCTCTTGCTACTTCAAGAAGTTCTTCCTGTGTCTGATAACGAAGTTTGCACTGCCAGAATCCCATTGCATATTCCGGCATCATCGGAACTTTGCCTGTTGCATTTGCATAAGCTTCTTCGATTTCGGCCGGTGTGTCACCTGCTGTGATCCAATAATCCAGTTTCTTGGAAGAAAATGCTTCCCATGTTGTAATATTTTTGCCAAAATTTACACGTCCTACAGCCGGATTATTCCACAAGAATCCATATCCAAGACTAGAAAGCATGAACGGAACACTTGCCTGTGAATTTCTGTGTGCCAGTTCAAGATCAGCTCCCTTTACATCAAGTATGGCTGCTGATACTGGCCCATACCATATATTTTCTCCTCCGGTGTGGAAACAAAACGCATTGTCAGTCTGTAATCCCCACCTGTGATAGGCTTAAATTCTCTGGCTTCTACTTCAAGAGAACTGCAGGTATTTCCGAACATATCTTTCTGTTGCGGACATACTCATCCAGTAAAAGTTCTCCTTTCTGATTATAAAATGCAATTTTACCGATCAGATTAATCTCTGCACGGATCTTACCATTACGGATCGTTGCTCCGTCTTCGCGAACTTCGATTTCCGGTGTGATTTCCTTCTCTGGTTTGATCAATGCCCAGTCTGCCGGATCCATCTCTGCGGTTTTCCATGCACGTACACGAAGGCTGTCAGCACCCCACGGCTCAATTCTTACCCGTTCAGCCTCATAACGGTAGCACAGCGCATTTCCTTTTTGCTCAAAATACCCATATACGTCTCTTACTTCTTCCTGATTTGCCATTTCTGCCTTCTCCTTTTCATTCTTAATGGAGTTTCAGCGAATTGGAACTGCAGTTTTATCTGTTTTGTTCTAATCCGCTGAACTTGTTTATAATATAAATAATAGCTTTATTTTATCAGTCTTTTACCGCACCTGCGACAAGACCGCCTACAATATATTTCTGTAAGAAAATAAACATCAGAATTACCGGAAGTACCAGTATTGCACCATAAGCCATGATACAGTTCCATCTTGTACCATATGCACTCTGGAATTTATAAATATTCGCTGTCAAAGGTCTCATTATCTCTGCAACATTAAATGTCATTGAATATACCAGATCATTCCAGCCGTTCAGGAATGAAATAACCATAATAGTAATAATTCCTGTTTTTACTGCCGGAAGCATAACCATAAGAAATGCTTTTACCGATCCGCATCCATCCAGTCTTGCGGCCTCATCCAATGATACCGGAATACTTCTGAAATAAGGTCTCAATGTTACGATTACAAACGGTATAGAACTGGCTGCAATCGCAACCGGAGCTGTCAGATGATTTCCAAGAAAGCCCAATTTACTGAAAATCAGATACATTGGGGTCAATGTCAGGGATGGAGGAAGCATCTGTGAAATCAGAAATGTAAGAAGGAAAACATTTCCACCTTTTACTCTGTATCTTCCCATTCCATATGCTGCCGGGACACCGAGTACCAGAGCAATTGCCATTGTCAAAAGTCCATTAAGAAAACTGTTTTTCAAAGATATCAGAAACGTTTTATCTGTTAAGTTTTCCAGCCACGGTTCAAAGGTGAAATCATGTGGAAAATAGGTAAGAACCTTTCCAAATGTTTCTGCATCTGACTTAAATGAAATCTGTATCAGCCAGTAAATCGGAAATAAGAAGATAAATGCAATAAGAAGTGCAAATATCGAATTTCTGATCTCTTTTGCCTTTTCAGCACCTGTCATATTATCCATATCAGCCTTCCTCCTCTTCTTTTGATAACAGTTTCAGATAGAACAGACCAATAAGGAACAGGCATGCAAACAGTACCATTGCAACTGCCGCACCTTTTGAAAAGTTAAACTGTGTAAATGATAACATATAAGAATATGTTCCCAGCACATCTGTTGAATTCAACGGACCTCCGGCTGTCATGATATACATCAGGTCAAATGCACGGAATGTATAGATAAATCCTAACATCAGTACTGCAAGAATTGACTCTTTCATCAGGGGAAGAGTTATAAAAAGAAAACGTTGTCCCAATTTGCTCCATCCATGGATGCGCTCTCGTATACATCCGGTGAAATACTTGTAAGTCCTGATACAAGAAGGAGCATATTAAACGGAATACCTACCCAGCAGTTCATAATAATTACTGCAATCAGAGCTGTGCTGGTGTTAACCAGCCATTCCGGACCGCTGATTCCGATTTTTCCAAGCAGGTCATTGATAAGACCTGCATTGGAAAAGATATTTTTACCAAGAAGACCAGTTACTGCCATTGGCATCATATAGCTGACAAGAATCAGCCTCTGATCGGACCTGCGAGTTTAAATTTCTGATTGAAAAACATCGCAAATGCAAATCCGATGGTAAACTGGAAAATAAGACAAGCTATTGTAAAAATAAATGTATTGCGCAGAACCAGAAGAAATGTCGGATCATGGAATAAATCAATATAGTTCTGTAATCCGACAAATACGGAAGTTCCTGATTTCAGGTTCTTTACATTTACATCCTTAAGACTGAGAATAATGTTATAAACGATCGGGTATCCCAGCACAAGGATCATATAAATAAATGCAGGTACAATGAAACAGTATGCTTCTTTCGTCTTTTGCTGCGCCATAGTCCTAGACTTTGCTGCCATTAAAGCCACATCCTTCCCTATTTGTTAGTTTTAGTTGCTTTCAGGAAGAGGAGTTTCTTCTACGATTGGATTAATTTTAGCTGCTGCTGTTTCAAGAGCGTCTTTTGCAGATGTTCCGTCTACGATTACAGACTGTGTTGCTGTATAAACCGCTTCAGAAATAGATGGCCATTCAGCGTGCGGTCCACGAGCCTGCGCATAATTCATTTCATCTGTAAATACCTTAAATCCATCCTGCTCAAATGTGTATTCAGCTGTCGCATCCTGTCTTGTAGGAATCTTTCCGCCTACAGCTGCCCATTTTGCTTCGTTTTCCTGTGAGCAGAGCCACTCAAGGAATTTAGCACATGCTTCTTTGTTTTCTGATCCTTTGCAGACACCAAAGTTCTCACCACCGATTGTAGATGTAGAGGTTCCTTCGTCGCCTGTTGGAAGAAGTGTAAAGTCATATTCAAATGCTCCGTTGATTGCATCTGTCTGTGCCAGATGCCATGTTCCACATTCTGCAAATGCAGCTTTTCCTGCGCAGAACTGATTCCATGCATCTGCCTGTGTCCAGTTTACACACTCTTTACTCATGTATCCGTTTGCTACAAAATCTCCAAGTGTCTGTAATCCATTTACAGCAGAATCAGCAGTAATATTATCAACATTAACGCCAGTTCCATTCTGTACAGATCTCAGCCATGGAAGGATCTGGAATGTTCCTTCTTCTGTAGATACTGCACACATTGCGAATCCGTATACATCATTGGATGCATCTGTTGTTGCTGCAACCATTTCCTTGAACTCATCAAGACTCTGCGGCATATGATCATATCCGGCTGCTTTCAGAAGATCCATATTGCAAGCAAGTGCAAGACAGTTACTATTCTGTGGAAGTCCGTAAACTTTTCCATCAGGGTCTTTACAGGAGCTTAATGGTCCATCATAGAACTGATCCAGTTCTCCCCATGATTCTAGATCATCAGTGATATCTTCGAATACTCCGAGAGATATGTAGGATTCCATATCCGGTGAATCTACCTGTCCGATATCAGGAAGTTCTCCTGAAAGTGCTCCAACTGTGTACTGGTTCATTAACTCTGTTCTGGATACGAATGTTGCATTGATGTGAATGTCATCCTGTAAAGAATTATATTCTTCAACCATGTCTGCGAGCATTTCCTGCTCTGGCTTCTGATCAAAATAATGCCACATTGTAACTTCCTGCGGAGCTGCCTGTACAGTTGATGCCGCCATCAGCGAAGCCGCCAATAATGTTGCTGTAAATAATGTTTTTTTCATGTTTTTTCCTCCCTTTTTCCTTCTTAGTTGAATTTTGTTTTGGTTAGTTGCACAATTTTAAGTCGTCTCTCTGTTGTTTTGTTGTATATATTTTACCATTCAAATTTCCACCGCATAACCCAAGATTTTATGGAAAAAGGAATTTTGTACGGATAATATTTTAAGATTAAGGAAATATTTTAAGATTTTCAGGATATTTTCCATATATTTCTTATATTTTTACTCTTTTATTTCTGACAGATATTCAGATGGACTCTTTCCTGTCACCTCGCGAAAGACTTTTTTGAAGTATTTAGAATCGGAAAATCCTACCTGATAAGGAACATCCCTCTGATCACATATTTCTTCCCTCAACATATACTGTGCCTGTTCAATTCTATACTCCCTTAGAAAAGTGCTGAAATTTTCTCCGATATTTTTTCCAAAAAGATAACTGAAATATTCCTGGCTCAGCCCAAGATCTTCTGCCAATTTCTTCTGGCTTATTTTTCCGGCATATCCACTCTGTATGATATCCAGAGCTTGCAGAATCATAGGGTGGCATCCGGATATTTATCTCTCAAATTTCTGGATTTTCTGCGGGAATAGCTATTTTTTCCACTGATCTTATTCTTCAATTTTCTTCAGTACTGCTTCTGCCTCATCTCTTGTAAGAGGTTTCAGAAGATACTCTATTACACCAAGAGAAATTGACTGCTTGGCAAAATCAAATCTGCATATGCACTTACAATCACAAATTCTGCCTTAATTCCCTGAGCTCTGGCAGCTTCTATTACTGAAAGCCCGTCCATAAACGGCATCTTGATATCAATAAAAACCACATCCGGCTTCTGTTCCAGAATCATTTCCAGCGCTGCTTTTCCATTAGATGCCTGTGCCACAATCTCATACTCATCCCTCAGGCTCTGCAAAACCCTTACTAATCCCTGTCTGGTTCTCTGCTCATCTTCTGCAATTAAAATTCTCAATGTATAAAGACCTCCTCTGTTACTTTTTTGCTACATTTATTTACTCTATATCTTTCTCCGGATTCTCTGGTATTGGAAGCCAGAAAGTAAATTTTGTCCCCTTTTCAGGTTCTGATTCCAAAACTACAGAAAGTTCTTCTCCATAATACATTCGCAGTCTTGTCACTACATTCTGAATCCCGATTCCTGTTCCTGCCAAATCCAAAGTATGCTTTTCCATAAGAATCTGCTGCATCAGTTTCTCTGTATCTTCATTCATTCCACATCCATTATCTTCAATGCAAAGACGGAATCTGGATCCATCAATGTGACCCGTAATACGGATCATTCCCCCGCTTTCTCTTCCTTCAAAACCATGAAGGATAGAATTCTCCACAAATGGCTGAATAAACAGTTTACAGCATGGCCATTCGCCGTATTCTTCCTGAAATTCAATCTCATAGTCAAACACATCCATAAGCCTGAACTTCTGCAGATATAGATACTGCTCTACCCATCTCAGTTCCTGCCCCAGACTTACTGACACAAGCTTCCTTGAGAATGTATATGAAAGCATATTGGAAAGCTTTTTCAGAAGATCTGCTACCTCATAATCTTCATTATCTATCGCATTATAATTGATCGCAGTCAGTGTATTGCAGAGAAAATGTGCATTGATCTGTGATTCCAGAGCTTCTTTCTCTGCCTTATTTTTCTGACGGATAGAAAGATTCTTTTCACGATAATATCTACGTATTTCCTTGTACTGTCGTTCCAGAGTTTCCGCCATTTCGTTATAATAACCAGCCAACTGCCATATCTCATTGGTTCCCTTTACTTCTATCTTCGGAAGATTCTTGGAAAGTTTAATATTTCGCATAGAATCCCGTATAATATCAATTGGTTTTAATACTCTTCGTATTGTAAACTGCCATAAAAATCCACAGATACACAACAAAAACAGATATACATAAATGCTTCTGGTATACATCTGGTTAACCTGTGCACGCATTTTTCCAAGATCCGTGGTAATATATGCTGTCCATCCAAAATATTTTAATGATCTGCTGATATTCTCGGTACTGTCCAGCGTTTTTCTGTAACTTTCCACTGTCATTCCATCGTACTCTTCATTTGGATGGTAAATGATTCTGTTATTTTCATCTGCAATATATCCAATCGAAAGAGGTTTATCAGCTACTCTGTCAAAAGCACTTTTTTCCAGAATATCTCCCATATCGAAAGATACGACCGCTACATTTTTCACATGAGAATAACTGTAAGTTTTTCCAATCAGCGGAACTGCAATATGTACCATTCTTATCTGCGGCCACTGACTGTGAACAGCAGGATCTGTCTCTACATAGTACCTGACATTTGCTTTCTCTTTCTGAAGTGCCATGGTCTTTTCATATATTTCCTGAAGTTTATCCAGATTGCCATCTTCCCATACTCCTTTTGAAGATGTCTGGTACCAATAAACCCCATACTCCTGCCACAGACCTTCATCTGATACAATCGCAATAGATACAACACTTCCAATCTGATGAGCAATATCATCCATTCTGCTGCCCAATGTCAGTTTTTCTTTTGCCAGAAGTATTCCGTCTGCTTCCGTGTTTTCTACCAGAACTCTTAATGTCTCATTAACTCCTACATTGCATGCAGCACTGATGATATCCTTCAGATTTGCATCAATATTAATCGTCGATGTTTCAATCATGGATTCTTCCATTGATCTGGTATTCCTGAGCAGATAATTAAAATATTGATTTTTACGTAAATCTGAAGGACCAGACCTGCCAGAATCAGAAGTAATACTACTGTTACTGTAACCTGCGCACTCATATGTGAGCAAAAATAATTTCTGATTCTTCCCGGCATTTTTTTGATTTTCTCTTTCATTTTTCTTTACCTGCCTCGTTTTTTATAATTCTACGACTATTTTACATCATTCTACAACATCTTATTAAAGATATATCATTATAAAATTTTGTGATTATTTATTGATTGATATCTATAGATGGCAAAGGACAAAAAAAGCCAGTAACTAAGCTTATCTGCTATTAATAAACTTAATTACTGGTTTTCATCTTTTTATTATGTTCAAACAGTCACCTACAATTGAATCAGATAACTTATTTGATTCGGTAATTATTTCTCCACTGCCTTAAATGTAAATCTGATTGGCTGGTAATCACCTGTTGTCAGTGGTAATGGCAGTCCTGCTTTCATCAGTGCTGCGCCTGTGTATACTTTTCCGGTTGCAATGTCTTCGTAATGCAGATCTGCATCCAGTCCCTGAGGATAGAAAAGATAGATATACGGATTAGCTTCGCTGTGGAGTCTTACGCCACATACAACTGTCTCTTTTTTGTCCTTGGATACGAACTGCCAGAGTACATGGTTGTTGTTTTCAAATGGATTTATCAGACGATAGTAATCTCCGGACTGTACCAGATGCTCGATTTCTTTGTATTTCAGAATCTGCTCTCTGGCTGTCTTTTTGTCTTCTTCGGACATCTTCATCAGATCCAGTTCATAGCCAAATGTACCGGATGATGCAACCGTTCCTCTTGTCTCGAATGGTGTGATCCTGCCGGACTGGTGGTTCGGGCATACGCTGACATGAGCCCCCATTGCACTTACCGGATATCCGAAAGAAGTACCGTACTGGATTTTCAGTCTGTCAATAGCATCAGTGTTATCGCTGCACCAGATCTGCGGAGAATAATAGAGCATTCCTGCATCAAATCTTCCGCCGCCACCTGAGCAGGATTCAAACAGGAGATTTGGATATCTCTGCACAAGGCTTTCCATCATTTCATATACTGCAAGTACATATCTGTGATAAACCTCTCCCTGGCGTTCTTTTGGAAGTGCTGCGGAGAATACGTTGTCTACACTGCGGTTCATATCCCATTTTACATAATCTGCCTTGCATGCATCCAGAACTTTGAAAATCTGGTTCATGATATGGTCACGGACTTCTTTTCTGGTAATGTCCAGATTGAGCTGATGTCTGCTCCGATTCATAGCACGTCCCGGAATCTTCAATGCCCAGTCCGGATATTCTCTGTAGAGATCACTGTCCTCGGAAATCATCTCCGGCTCTACCCAGAGACCGAATTTCAGTCCAAGTCCGTGGATTCTCTCTGCAAGTGCAGGAAGTCCACCTTTGATCTTCTCTTCATTTACTTCCCAGTCACCAAGTGCGCACCAGTCATTATCTCTTTTGCCAAACCATCCATCGTCCAGAACAAACATATCCAAGCCGATGTTCCTGGCTTCTTCTGCAATATGATACAGTTTGTCTGCATCAAAATCAAATAGGTAGCTTCCCAGTTGTTTACGAGGATTGGTCTTGGCTGTTCTACGTATTTGCTGCGGATCAGGTTGTTTCTGTATGCATCATGATAAATGCGAGAAAGTTTTCCAAATCCTTCTGCGGAATATGACATAATCACTTCCGGAGTTTCAAATGTGTCACCTTTTTCCAGTGTCCATGCGAAATGATATGGATGGATTCCCATTACCACACGGGTATGTCCTACCTGATCTACCTCTGTCTCAAATGTAAAGTTTCCACTGTAAGCCAGTGCATATCCATAGCAGTTTCCATATGTTTCTTCTGTGTTTCTGTCGCAGAGGATTACAAATGGGTTATGATGATGACTGGAAGTGCCGCGAATACTTCCTACAGACCAGTTTGCATGACCCAGATGTGTTCTTTCCATCTGACGTTCTACGTTATGTCTGCCATAGAAATGAACTGCATCCATTTCTCTATATTCAAAATCCATTTCCATAGACATTGCTTTCTTTACTGTAACAGGTGTCTCACCAGTCTGTTCCAGACGAACTGCTCTGGTGATCACATCCAGATGTGGGAATACACTGTAGAGAAGATGTGCTTTCAGTCCGCTGACACGGTCTGCCAGGACAATCTCCAATGTCTCTGCCTCATCTTCTTTTGCAAACATTGCAGGGAGACCTTTCAGGCTGTATTTTCCTTTTGTGATCTCATAGGATTCAAATTTCAGATTTGCAGTGTCGCTGCCGTCTGCCTGCTCTACTTCCAGACCATTGATACGATAATCTCCGTTTCCGTAAGCTGTATATTCCTGCGGCAGAGTATCCAGGGAAAATGTTTTGTCTTTTCCTGCTTCATACGGATTTCCGGAGAATCCTCTGTCCACACATACAATCCTGTCCGTAATCAGGGAATCCCCTACCGGGCATCCATAATACAGATGAACCAGAGTATCATACTCTCTTACCTGCATCTGATAGGTGCTGTTTTCTGTTCTCAGGTCAAATACTTTTTCTGCCTCATGATACTTAATCCATTCCATACTCTGTACCTCTCATTTCTTTGTTGTTTTTTTGTTAAAAAGCATACTGATCCGGTTCTGTATCTACATAGTGATGTTCTTCTTCGTCCTCTTTGAAATACGGTTTGAACAGTTTCCACATAAACCAGGAATCTGCATAGCTGTCAGGGAAAATCCCACCATCAGCCAAATCAGCAGATATACCGGAAAAAGTTTTGCATCTACAAGTGTCATGGTCATTGGCAGTATCGTGATCACTGCCACTGCTATCGCATAACCTATATGTTTAACCGCAAAATAAAATGCGTTTGTGATCAAAGTCATTGTTTTGTTTTCAAATGCTGCAACTGTCGGGAATATGTACAGTGCAATGGCAATCAGCGGAATACATACCGCCAGAATCACGTAATTGAAAATCTGTGGCATGGAACCAGGCATAGTTACCAACGATTCTTTCTCCATATAAAGAAATACTGCAACTGCTGCCATCAGGATCCAGATCAGAGTTGACTGTTTGAAGTTCTGCTTAAAGCTTTTAAAAAATCATGAAATACCCGGATATCTCCATCCTTGTGGAGTTTTAATGTACAATAATACAAAGCAGTGGTGGATGCCCCTGCTGTAATAACAGGAAGAGAGCACACGATCCATAGTAAATTCAATGCAATTAACTGACCTAAAAATCCAAATATCCTGTCATAAAGACTTCCTGGTTTCATTTTTATTACCCTTCCTTTTTCTATCTTAATGATTTTGTCCTGACTTTCACCTTTACAGATGATTCAGCAATCAGATATCCAGTTTCAGGCAGCCTTCTGTTATTCTTCTCTTTCCAGTTGTATAACAAAATTCTGCCTGTATAGTTCAGGGGAAATGTCCCGAACCTCCCGGATTCTTCTTTTTATTTTTTTAAACTTACAGTTTACCACCAGATGTTGCAATACCTTCGATGAACTGTTTCTGGAAGATCAGATACAGTACGATCATCGGGATACATGCAAGCAGAGATGCTGCCATCAGCTGCGGATAATTGTTGGTGTACTGTCCCTGCATTTTTGCAAGTGCTGCTGACAGAGGCATTACATCTTTGTTACAGATCAAAGGCCACATCAGATCTTTGTATGCAAATACTGCTGTGAAGATTCCCAGTGCCACCATGGAAGAACGTGTCAGAGGAGCCATGATGAACAGGAAAGTCTGACCGATGTTACATCCGTCAAGACGTGCAGCCTCTTCCAGATCTTTTGGAAGTCCCATATAAGCCTGTTTGAGGAGGAATGTACCAAATGCAGTAACAATACCGGGAAATACCAAGGCAAAAATGGTATTGAGCATTCCCATTTTGCTTACCATTAAGTACTGTGGGATAATGAAAATCTGTCCAGGAACCATCATCTGGAAAAGGACCAGAGAGAACATCAGGTTTTTCCCCCTGAAGTTCAGACGTCCAAATGCATAGCCTGCCAGTGTTGCTGTCAGAACCGCACATACAACACGACCCAGGATCAGAAGTAAGGTATTGATATACAGATGTAAGAAATCCATATTTGCGCTTACTTCTCTAAAACTGTCCCATCTCCATGTAGACGGGAGGATTACGAACGGGTTGACAGAGGTTGCCTCTGTCATAGTTTTGAAAGCTGTCAGAATCATCCATAAGAAAGGAACCAGCATGGTAATAGATACCAGTATCAGGATAACATGGATCAGAACTCTGTTTGCTTTATCTCTTGCTGACATAATTATCCCTCCTTAGTTATAATGAACCCACTTCTTCTGCGCAATATTCTGGAATACTGTCATGATCATAATTACAACCAGAAGAAGTACGACGATTGTTGAACCATAACCTTTGTTATTCTGTACAAAGGAATTCTGGTAGAACAGGTAAACAAGTGACTGTGTTTTGTAAAGTGCAGGACTGTTTCTGTCCATAACCATGAAGATCAGGTCGAATACCTGCATGGCACCGATGACACGGGTAACCATTACAAAGAAGATGGTCGGTGAAAGCAGCGGGATTGTAATATGGAAGAACTGTTTCACACCAGTTGCTCCGTCAATGCTTGCTGCTTCATAATAATCTCTTGGAATTTCCTGCAGACCTGACAGGAAAAGTACCATATTGTAGCCGATGATAGACCATACACCGATCACTGCGATCGCATAAACTGCGATCTTCGGATCAGAGATCCAGTTGATCTTTGTGTGAAAAATGTGATTGAGAAGACCGAATTCTGAGTTAAACAGCCATCTCCATACCATGGCGATTGCAGCCGGAGCAGCAACCATAGGCAGGAAGAAAATAGTTCTGTAAACAGCACGGCCTTTCATTTTACGGTTTAATAAAACTGCCAGTACAAGTGCGATAGCAATGGAAAACGGAACTTCCACAATGGCATATTTAAATGTATTTAATAATGCCTGCCATACTTCCGCATCATGGAACAGCTTTACATAGTTGTCAAAACCAATGAAGATATTTCCCTTACCGAAATCTCCGGTCTTGAAAAAGCTCTCATAAATGGTCTTAAAAATCGGATAGATATTTAAGATGATCAGACCAAGCATTGTAGGAAGAATGAACGCCCATCCCCAGATGAATTCATTCCGCGCCTGACTGGTACCTTTTTTGGGATTTGCCACGGTTCTCACTCCTTCTTATCGTAAAATTTTGTTGCTGATTTGAACGGAAAACTGCCGCACATCTGCATACCTGTTGTGACTTCTGCGGTTATCACATAATCGGAATCTTTTCTGCGGCAGCTTTCCTGTTTCTTATTTTTTATGAATGGTTTTGCTGAATATTAATTAATAGGACTCTTCTGCGATGGCATCGTTCATAATAGTAACGATATTCTTGCATGCATCATCCATGCTTTCTTCATCATTCCATGGTTTCTTCAGTTCTTCGCACATTGGGTTCCACCATGCAAGTGTTGCATTTGTGTGTGGTCTGAATACGATATTGTCCATTGCATCCATGTATGGCTGTAAGTTGAAGCAGTCAACACTGTTAACCCATCCATCGGACATTCCTTCGTAAGCTGCCATTGTTACACCAAGGTCAGCCTGTTTCTGCTGCATATCTTTTGTACCGAACCACTCAATAAGCTGGAAAGCTTCGTCCGGCATATCTGTGTTTGCAGATGCTGCCCATCCAAGACCATTGTAAAGAGATACGCTCTCTCCTGTTTCAGCATCTTTCGGAAGTCTTGCCACATCACAGTGCTCTTTGATGTAATCGTTGTCTTTGAAAGCAGATACCATCCAGGATCCCTGAGAAATCATAGCTACCTTGCCAGATCCGAAGAGTACGTCTGTACCTGTTTCGGACATTGTAGATGCAGGAGGCATTACATTTTTAACGCATTTGTCAACGAATTCCATTGCTTTGATAGTGTTTGGATCATCAAAACCGGATTTGTTGTCATCTGTCAGTACACGTCCGCCCATGGAGTAAACAATATTCATCCATGTATCCTGCTCGTTAGACGGGTTTGCTGCAAAACCGTACTGGCTTCCGTCTTCTTTTGTAAGTTTTTCTGCAATGTCATAGAATTCATCCCATGTCCAGCTTCCGTCCGGATAATCGATTCCTGCTTCATCAAACATATCTTTGTTGTACCACATAGCAATTGTATCGATGTCCTTCGGTACTGCGTATGTTTTTCCGTCCCACTGATACATTTCTTTGATATCTTTCGGGAATTTGTCCATTTCCAGTTTGTCGCTGTCTGCAATCTTGTCTGTCAGATCAAGTAAGATATCATTGGACATATATCTTACAGCTTCATTGGAATGCATCCAGAATACGTCCGGCATGTCTCCGCCTGATGCACCTGCTTCAAGAAGTGTCCAGTAGCTGCTCCACTCTACTACCTGAAGTTCAGTTTTGATTCCGGTCTCTTTTGTAAACTCATCCATAATTTCCTGAAGTCCGGCTTTCTGTCCGTTATCCCAGATTGCAACTGTCAGAGTTTTGTCTTTCGCCTGTGCGCTTACTGGTGCAAGTGCAGTAACTGTCATAGCACCAATCACTGTTGCGACTGTGAGTTTTTTCATGTTTTTTCTCATATACATCCTCCTTTATTCGTCGTTTCGACGTGTTCCTTGTGATTCTTATTATACGTTTTTGTCTATTTTTTTAAATGGACTAATGAAATGAATTTATGTCATAATCGTTATGGAAAAACCGCTGAATTTATGGTAAAATGTCAACAACGACTTGAATTTATGCGTATTTGCAGGATATCAGTCCTTATGTCTTTATATCAACAATATCTGCAATCAAAGAAAATAGAAAAAGGAATTACCCAAATGCCAAATGTAAAATATACGGACAGCGCTACTTTCCGCTGTCTTGAAAACCTGAAAGAAGGCTCCCTTGATATCAGTCTGATCCATACGGGCAAAGAACACTGCCCGCCCGGACATATCTGTTCCATGCCAAGAGATGAGTTCATCATCCATTTTGTGCTGGACGGTACTGGATTCTATTCTGCCGGAGGTCAGACCTGGAGCCTTACTCCCGGACAGATGTTTGTAATTTATCCAAATGAACCAGTCACATACGGTGCTGATGAAACCAATCCCTGGACTTATGCCTGGATTGGTTTTCGCGGAATCCGAGCTCACTCAATGGTAAAAGAATGTGGATTTTCCAAAAATCAATTGGTACTTCCTGCACCGGATCAGAAAATAATCCTGAAACACATCGATTATATGCTGAATCATAAGCAGCTTTCCAAAGCCAATGACCTGAGGCGCCAGGCTTATCTGATCCTGTTGTTAGCCGAGCTTGCCGGCTTTCATGAAAAGCAGTCTGCACAGAACAAAAAAAATGCCAAATATGCCTACAGCACCAGTGTCTACGTAGAGCTTGCCATTGAATATATTAAAGATATGTATCAAAAGGGAATCGGGATTTCTGATATTGCAGATAATATCGGAATCAGCCGTGCCTATCTGAATAATTCCTTTCAGAAAGAGCTTGGAATGTCCGCACAGACCTTCCTCATTGATTATAAGATGCATAAAGCAGCCAGTCTTCTGGTCAGCACCAGTCTGTCTGTTAAAGAGATTGCTAATAATGTGGGCTATGAAGACCAGCTTGTTTTTTCAAAAGCTTTTAAGAAGAAGTTTGGAATGAGTCCGAAGAATTATAAGACTCATAAAGAAATGATGGATAAATTTAACGAAAAGCAGGTAGACGATCCCGTGTGATCTTCTGCCTGCTTTTTGTTGATTTTTTATTTCTGTCTATTGCTTTTCGTAACCTCCATAAGGAGCTTACCTGATTCGGTTATTATTTTGCAGTTAAAACATAAATTCTGGACTCATAGTCTGTGCATGGTTCGTCTTCACTTGTAGGTTCACCTGCTGTACAGTCTGTGGTGAGCAGTCCCAGATTCATCAGCTCATCCCCGTAGTTTTCTGTTTCATTATACTCATTTCTGTAGATAAGATCCGGATCCAGTCCCTGAAGCCGCACTCTGGTAAAATCTGCGTTTACTACATTTCTTTCCCTGTACCAGAATACCAGCGCTGTTTTTTTGTCCTCGCTGACTGTCATCCACACAGTTTCATTGCCCTCAAAAGGACTCTTCAGTCTGTAAAAAGTTCCAAACTGGATCAGTTCTCTGTATTCTTTCATAAAGGTAATCTGCTGTTTTACTTCACTGATTTCCTCATCAGACAGTTTATTCAGATCCAGCTCATATCCGAAAGTTCCAAAATAAGCTACATTTGCTCTTGTATGTAACGGAGTTTTGCGGTTTACTGATGGTTTGGTACTACAGAAACATGACTTCCCATGGAGCTTACCGGATAACACATGCTTGTGCCGTACTGGATTTTCACACGCTCTGCCGCATCTGTATCATCACTGGTCCATCCTGTGGCGCATAATAAAGGATTCCCGGATCAAAACGTCCGCCACCGCTTGCGCAGGACTCAAAGAGAATCTGCGGAAATGCAGTATTTAACCGCTCATACAGATCATAAACTCCGAGAATATATCTGTGGAACACTTCTCCCTGACGGTCTGCTGGAAGTGCAGCTGAATAACATTCCGTAATACTTCTGTTCATATCCCATTTGATGTAGGAAACCTTTGCTTCTGAGAGGATTTTGTACATCATCTCATAAATACAGTCCACCACTTCTTTTCTGGAGAAGTCCAGCACATACTGATTTCTGCCATGACAGGAATGCCTCTGGGGTGTCTGCAGGATCCAGTCCGGATGTGCACGGTAAAGGTCGGAATCCTTATTCACCATCTCCGGCTCAAACCACAGACCAAATTTCATACCCATCTCTTCAATCCTGTCTGCAATTCCCTTGATTCCCTGCGGAAGACGCTCTCTGTTTGCCGCCCAGTCACCAAGTCCTGCATAATCGTTGCTTCGTGCACCGAACCATCCGTCATCCAGCACAAATAATTCAACACCGCATTCCTTTGCCTTTGCAGCAATTTCCACCAGACGGTCCTCTGTAAAATCAAAATAAGTAGCTTCCCAGTTATTGTTAAGGATTGGCCTGGGACGGTCTCTCCAGTAACCTCTTGCCAGTCTCTTCTGATATAATTTATGGAAAGTCTGGCTCATTCCATTCAGACCCTTATCAGAAAACACTACTACTGCTTCCGGAGTCTGAAAGCTCTCACCACAGTCCAGCTTCCAGTCAAAATTCTGCGGATTGATTCCCACAGTGATACGGGTTGTATCATGAGTATCCACCTCTGCCTGCATTCTGTGATTTCCGCTGTAGATCAGGCTGAATCCCATCACTTCTCCTGCATTTTCTGTTGCTGACGGACGTCGGAGCACAATAAAGGGATTATGTTCATGGGAAGAATTTCCTCTGATGCTTCCCACAGACTGGATTCCCTGCTCTAATCTGCGTTCTTTCACATGACGTTCTCTGGACCATGCACCTGAAAACTGCATCCACACATAATCCTTGTCCGGCAGATCAAGGCTGAGGCTCATTGCATTTAACAGATGTACTGATGATGTACCTCGTTTGTAAATCTGGCACTTCTGGTGATGATTCCCCTCTGTGTAAAAATAGTATAAAGCAATTCCAATACAATTCCTGTTACTTCATCTTTCAATTTTACACATAAGGTCTGGGCTTCTTCGTCTTTCTCAGTATAGGTAGCCGGAAGTCCCTGAAGTTTTGGTTTTCCAGCTGCAATTGTATAACTTACATAAGTAAAATCAGAAATCCTGCTGCCGTTTTCCTGAAGGATCTCCACTGCCGGATAACGGTAATCAGAACTACCATACACCGGATATTCCAGTTTCAGATGCTCCAGCGAAAATTTGCGGTTTCCCTCATAAACACAGGCTGTCATTGCTCTTTGCTTCATCTCAAGAAGATATGAAAAATCCTCTCTGTCATGGATTCTTTTCCCAAAATAGAGATTTCCAAGATGTCCATTTGGAAGCACACACATAATATAACTGATTTCATTGTTGTATAAATGGAATGTCTTTGAACTTTCGTGATAAATAATCATAATTTTTCCTTTCCGCATATCTGTTATTCGCTGATAATTCCAGAAAATAATGCAATTCAGATTACATTACTCTTTCATATCATTTAAGAAAACAGTCTGTCAAGTGGATGTTTATTATAATGCCAGTGAACACTCATCTATCTTCTTTAATTCCTCTTCACTGAAGGATGCACTGTCCAGCACTTTCAGATTCTCAAGAATCTGCTGTGGACGGGATGCCCCGATAAGCACACTGGTTACGATTCCGTCACGGAGAATCCATTTCAGTGCCATCTGCGCAAGACTTTCCCCTCTTCTGCTGCAATTGCATTCAAACTGCGGATACTGTTAAGACGTTCCTCGCTGAACTGATCTGCATGGAGAAAACGTCCGTCTGTGTTGACACGGCTGTCCTTCGGAATTCCGTTCAAATAACGGTCAGTAAGCATTCCCTGTGCCAGAGGACTAAAAGAAATAATCCCCTTTCTCTTCTCTGCAGCAGCCTGCTTCAGACCATTTTTCTCAATCGTTCTGTTAAAAATATTATATGAATTCTGATTAATGATAAACGGACAGTGCAGTTCCTCCAGAATATCTGCGGCGCATTTCATTGTCTCACCATCATAGTTGGAAATTCCAACATACAATGCCTTTCCGCTTCTGACGATCTGTGCCAGAGCCTCCATGGTCTCCTCAAGGGGAGTCTCCGGATCCATTCTGTGATGATAGAAGATATCTACATAATCCAGACCAAGACGTTTCAGGCTCTGGTCAAGACTGGCGATCAGATACTTGCGGCTTCCCCAGTTTCCATAAGGTCCCGGCCACATATCATAGCCTGCCTTTGTGCTGACGATCAGCTCATCTCTGTATGCAGAAAATTCCTCTCTCAGGATTTTCCCAAAATTTTCCTCCGCACTTCCAGGCTGTGGGCCATAGTTGTTTGCAAGGTCAAAATGTGTAATTCCATTATCAAATGCTGTGAAGCACATCTGCTTCATATTCTCATAAACACCGGTGTCTCCGAAATTATGCCATAACCCCAGAGATAACTCCGGCAGCATCAGCCACTGGCACCACAGCGGTGGTATTTCATAGCTTCATAACGTTTTTCATCTGCCTGATACATAAGATAATTTCCCCTTTTCGTATAGTAGCCATTATTACGATTCCCTTGATTTACTCTTTCTCTATAATCATACATCGCGAAGAATTTATTTTCAATAAATGTTATTTGTATTATTTAAAAAGCCACCTTCTGACTGAAAATGGCTTTTTAAATAAACTGTATTAAATCCCTTTAAAACTAAAGGAGAATTCCATCTTTCCATTTGCATTTAACAGATATTCCTGATGGGTATATGCTCCCCAGCTGTCGTCACCGCCGATTCCCATCTGGCCTTTGGCTACGCGTACTACTGTGTAATGAATCTGTGGGAGTTCATATGGATGCATGGCATTTTCCATCTCATGTGGAGTGTATGGGAGTGCAGA
>ENA-OQDD01000268-OQDD01000268.1-human-gut-metagenome-genome-assembly--contig:-NODE-268-length-21735-cov-2.167392_pt1 | contig 21735 bp, 21 predicted proteins | sample MGYA00242507_ERZ504598 | MGnify/ENA primary metagenome ERZ504598 (study PRJEB26092, sample SAMD00036318) | human gut metagenome | host: Homo sapiens | study: EMG produced TPA metagenomics assembly of...
CTGTTCAATACTTTACAGAAGCTGCAAATCCCGACAATTATATTTATCAATAAGATTGACCGTGCCGGTGTGAATTTGGAGCGTTTGTATCTGGATATAAAAACAAATCTGTCGCAAGATGTCCTGTGTATGCAAACTGTTGTCGATGGATCGGTTTATCCAGTTTGCTCCCAAACATATATAAAGGAAGAATACAAAGAATTTGTATGCGACCATGACGACAACATATTGGAACGATATTTGGCGGATAGCGAAATTCCACCGACTGATTATTGGAATACGATAATCGCTCTTGTGGCAAAAGCCAAAGTCTATCCGGTGCTACATGGATCAGCAATGTTCAATATCGGCATCAATGAGTTGATGGACGCCATCACTTCTTTTATACTTCCTCCGGCATCAGTCTCAGACAGACTTTCAGCTTATCTCTATAAGATAGAGCATGACCCCAAAGGACATAAAAGAAGTTTTCTAAAAATAATTGACGGAAGTCTGAGACTTAGAGACGTTGTAAGAATCAACGATTCGGAAAAATCCATCAAGATTAAAAATCTGAAACTATTTATCAGGGCAGAGAGATAAATGTTGATGAAGTGGGTGCCAATGATATCGCGATTGTAGAGGATATGGAAGATTTTCGAATCGGAGATTATTTAGGTGCTGAGCCTTGTTTGATTCAAGGATTATCTCATCAGCATCCCGCTCTCAAATCCTCCGTCCGGCCAGACAAGCCCGAAGAGAGGAGCAAGGTTATATCCGCTCTGAATACATTGTGGATTGAAGACCCGTCTTTGTCCTTTTCCATAAACTCATATAGCGATGAATTGGAAATCTCGTTATATGGTTTGACCCAAAAGGAAATCATACAGACATTGCTGGAAGAACGGTTTTCCGTCAAGATCCATTTTGATGAGATCAAGACTATCTACAAAGAACGACCTGTAAAAAAGGTCAATAAGATTATTCAGATCGAAGTGCCACCCAACCCTTATTGGGCCACAATAGGGCTGACTCTTGAACCCTTACCGTTAGGGACAGGGTTGCAGATCGAAAGTGACATCTCCTATGGTTATCTGAACCATTCTTTTCAAAATGCCGTTTTTGAAGGAATCCGTATGTCTTGCCAATCAGGATTACATGGATGGGAAGTGACAGATCTGAAAGTGACTTTTACTCAAGCCGAATATTATAGCCCGGTAAGTACACCTGCTGATTTCAGGCAGCTGACCCCTTATGTCTTCAGGCTGGCTTTGCAACAGTCAGGTGTGGACATTCTCGAACCGATGCTATATTTTGAGTTGCAGATACCCCAGGAGGCAAGTTCCAAAGCTATTACAGATTTGCAAAAAATGATGTCTGAGATTGAAGACATCAGTTGCAATAATGAGTGGTGTCATATTAAAGGGAAAGTTCCATTAAATACAAGTAAAGACTATGCCTCAGAAATAAGTTCATACACTAAGGGCTTAGGCATTTTTATGGTTAAGCCATGCGGGTATCAAATAACAAAAGGCGGTTATTCTGATAATATCCGCATGAACGAAAACGATAAACTTTTATTCATGTTTCAAAAAACAATGTCATCAAAATAATGGAGCGGTCAGGAAATTTCTATAAGGCAATACGGTTGGGATATATACTTATCTCCATTCTTATCGGATGTATGGCATATAATAGCCTCTATGAATGGCAGGAGATAGAAGCATTAGAACTTGGCAATAAAAAAATAGACGAGCTCCGAAAAGAAATAAACAATATCAATATTCAAATGATAAAATTTTCTCTATTGGGTGAAACAATACTGGAATGGAACGATAAAGATATCGAGCATTACCATGCACGGCGTATGGCAATGGACAGTATGCTCTGCCGTTTCAAGGCCACCTATCCAGCAGAGCGCATCGATAGTGTGCGCAGTCTTTTAGAGGATAAGGAACGACAGATGTTCCAGATAGTCCGGTTAATGGATGAACAACAATCTATTAACAAGAAGATAGCCAATCAAATTCCGGTTATTGTGCAGAAAAGTGTGCAGGAACAGTCCAAAAAGCCAAAACGAAAAGGTTTCTTGGGCATCTTCGGCAAAAAAAAGGAAGTAACTCCAGCAGTATCAACCACTATCCTTCATTCGGTCAATAGAAACGTAATCAGCGAACAGAAAGTGCAGGATCGCCAATTGTCGGAACAAGCCGACAGCCTTGCAGCTCGTAATGCAGAACTTAACAGACAACTGCAAGAATTGATTTGCCAAATAGAAGAAAAGGTACAAACCGAACTGCAAAGCCGGGAAAACGAAATAGTTGCCATGCGTGAAAAGTCATTTATGCAAGTAGGCGGTTTAATGGGATTCGTTCTTCTATTGTTGTTAATTTCCTACATCATCATACATCGTGATGCAAAAAGCATTAAACAATACAAGCACAAGACAACTGATTTGATAAGGCAACTGGAACAATCCGTACAACGGAACGAGGCACTGATAACGTCAAGGAAGAAGGCGGTACATACTATCACCCATGAACTGCGCACACCGCTGACAGCAATAACAGGCTATGCCGGACTGATACGGAAAGAACAGTGTGAGGATAAGTCCGGGCAGTATATCCAAAACATACTGCAATCCTCCGACCGTATGCGGGATATGCTTAACACTTTGCTTGACTTCTTCCGCCTGGACAACGGCAAGGAACAGCCCCGTCTGTCACCCTGCCGGATTTCAGCAATCACGCACACACTTGAAACGGAGTTCATGCCTGTTGCCGTGAACAAAGGGCTGTCCTTGTCCGTGAAGACTGGACACGATGCCATTGTATTGACCGACAAAGAGCGAATAATACAAATCGGGAATAACCTGCTGTCAAACGCTGTCAAGTTCACAGAAGAAGGCGGTGTTTCTTTGATTACTGAATATGATAATGGAGTTCTGACACTGGTCGTTGAAGATACAGGTACAGGCATGACAGAAGAGGAACAGAAACAAGCGTTCGGTGCGTTTGAACGTCTATCAAATGCCGCCGCAAAGGAGGGTTTCGGGCTTGGGCTTGCCATAATGCGTAATATTGTGTCGATGCTTGGCGGAACAATCCGTTTAGACAGCAAGAAAGGGAAAGGCAGTCGTTTCACAGTTGAAATTTCTATGCAGGAAGCTGAAGAACAGCTTGGATATACAAGCAATACACCTGTTTATCATAACAATAAATTCCATGATGTTGTCGCCATTGACAATGATGAGGTATTACTTCTGATGCTGAAAGAGATGTATTCCCAAGAAGGAATACACTGCGACACTTGCACCGATGCTGCGGCACTGATGGAAATGATACGCCAGAAAGAATACAGCCTGTTGCTGACAGACTTGAATATGCCCGATATAAACGGTTTCGAATTGCTGGAACTGTTGCGTTCGTCCAACGTGGGCAATTCACCAACAATCCCGGTGGTTGTGGCAACCGCTTCGGGCAGTTGTAACAAAGGGGAACTATTGGCAAAAGGCTTTGCCGGATGCCTGTTCAAACCGTTCTCCATATCGGAACTGATGGAGGTTTCCGACAGGTGTGCCATAAAAGCGACACCGGACGGGAAACCGGACTTTTCCGCCTTATTGTCCTATGGCAATGAAGCCGTCATGCTGGAAAAGTTGATAACTGAAACAGAAAAGGAAATGCAGGCGGTACGGGATGCAGCAAAAGAAAAAGACCTGCAAAAGCTGGATTCCCTGATCCACCACCTGCGCAGTTCGTGGGAGGTGCTCCGTGCCGACCAACCGCTGAATGTACTTTACGGATTGCTTCGTGGCGATGCTCTCCCGGATGGTGAAGCGTTAAGCCATGCCGTGACTGCCGTGCTGGATAAGGGAGTGGAAATAATACGGTTGGCAGAAGAGGAAAGGAGAAAATACGAAGATGAATAAGACAAAAATAATTGTGGTGGAAGACAACATCGTGTATTGCGAATATGTCTGCAATATGCTGTCACGGGAGGGCTACCGCAATATGAAGCTTACCACCTCTCAACCGCGAAGAAACATCTGCAACAGGCAACAGATAATGATATCGTGGTTGCCGACCTGCGTCTGCCTGACGGCAGTGGCATAGACCTTTTGTGCTGGATGCGAAAGGAGGGAAAGATGCAGCCCTTCATCATTATGACCGACTACGCCGAAGTTAATACCGCCGTGGAAAGCATGAAACTCGGCTCGATAGACTATATTCCCAAACAGCTTGTGGAGGATAAACTTGTCCCCCTGATCCGTTCCATACTGAAAGAACGTCAGGCAGGACAACGCCGTATGCCTATATTCGCCCGTGAAGGTTCCGCCTTTCAGAAAATCATGCACCGCATAAGGCTGGTAGCCGCCACCGATATGAGCGTGATGATATTTGGTGAGAACGGCACGGGCAAGGAGCATATTGCCCACCTGTTGCATGACAAGAGCAAACGTGCAGGCAAGCCATTTGTGGCGGTGGACTGCGGTTCACTCTCCAAAGAGCTTGCACCGTCGGCTTTCTTCGGACACGTCAAAGGTGCATTTACAGGTGCGGACAATGCCAAGAAAGGATATTTCCATGAGGCGGAAGGCGGCACGTTGTTTCTGGACGAGGTAGGAAACCTCGCGTTGGAAACCCAACAGATGTTGCTCCGTGCCATACAGGAGAGGCGGTATCGCCCGGTCGGAGACAAGGCAGACCGGAATTTCAATGTCCGCATCATCGCTGCTACCAATGAAGATTTGGAGGTATCGGTGAATGAAAAGCGTTTTCGGCAGGATCTTCTGTACCGCCTGCACGACTTCGGGATAACCGTTCCTCCGTTGCGTGACTGTCAAGAAGACATTATGCCGCTGGCAGAGTTCTTCCGTGATATGGCAAACAGAGAGCTGGAGTGTAGCGTGAGCGGGTTCAGTTCCGAAGCACGTAAAGCGTTGCTGACACACGCATGGCCGGGCAACGTGCGGGAACTTCGGCAGAAAGTTATGGGTGCTGTATTGCAGGCGCAGGAAGGTGTTGTCATGAAAGAGCATCTGGAACTTGCCGTGACGAAACCGACCTCTACTGTCAGCTTCGCCTTGCGCAATGACGCGGAGGATAAGGAGCGGATATTGCGTGCGTTGAAACAGGCAAACGGCAACCGGAGTGTCGCCGCAGAACTGCTCGGCATAGGCAGGACAACACTATACAGCAAACTTGAAGAGTATGGACTTAAATATAAATTCAAGCAATCATAGCCCGTAATTCACTGAATTTGGCTATCTTTGCATAACATTTGAGAAAAACGGCGATTGGCAGGAGCTTTTCGCCGCCAACATATAGGATAAGACCGCAAGGCGTTTCAAGCGAAAATCTGGTAAATTGGAACTACGGAGACGATTGCGTGATGCTTATGCTATGCTTACGCATAGCGTGCATTCACGTACTCTCCGTAAAGGCTTTACCAGAGCCATCGCTTGAAGGTAGTGTGAATTGCACGCTACTTTTTACCCTTGCCTAACGAAAGGAAACGATTATGGGTAAGTTCAGATTCTCGCCGTACTGACGATGGACGGATGTCTTTCTTCAGAGTTATATGATAAAGCACATCAGGATTTGTGCCTTGACCGTTGCGGTCTTGATGAAATCAGGAAGAAAGCCTTTTACCGTGTGACACCGGACTATTCCATTTCAATGCTGCACGAATGGAGAAAAGACTGCACAAACATCCGTTACCTCGCGGAAGCCACACCGGACACGGCAGACTATATAAACGGACTGCTGCGGATGCACGCTGTGGATGAAATCATACTATACACCGTTCCTTTCATATCCGGAAGCGGACGACATTTTTTTAAGTCGGCTCTGCCAGAGCAACACTGGACGCTTTCCTCTTTGAAAAGCTATCCCAACGGTGTATGTCGCATTATCTATATCCTTGATAAAAAGCAAGATAGCCAAAATGTGCGGCAAGCATACATTTCTATTTTCAGGAATAGAATAAATGTTCCGATTACAAACAATTTAAGTCGGAGATAATTTGTCCTTGTGAAAAAATACTGAATTTTATACCTCTGAAATCCAGCACTTTGTAAAATTGAGTGTTGGATTTTTTATTTTCTGCCGCGTTTTTTGCCAATTATATTCATGTGCGCACGCAGAAAACAAAGTGTAATTTTCAAAATTGACAGAACCATGAATTATTTCTTGCTGGCGGAAACCGACTTTTTCCGCCTGATAAACGAAGCCGGCGACTGCAATATGGAAACGGCATACACGGCTTTCGCCACCCAAGTGATCGAACTGTGCAACGGCGGCATGGACATGAACCTTACCGTCATCGCGCTTGCCTACATCGAAATCGAGTTGCAGCACCATCCCGTACGTAATCTGTCAGAAGAAAAAGAGAGATTGCCGCCTACGTCAGCAAGGCTCTGTCTTTCGTAAGAAAGATGCAGAAATTCCTTGCCACGCCCCAAGTGCCACCACTAATATCCGCCAACAACGCAACAGAAACCACCGCCAGCCTTCTTCAATGGACGGGCAATGCCATCGACCTCGTGGAACTTATCTACGGCATAGACGTGATGGGCTGCATCAACAACGGCAATATGCCGCTCAAACAGCTCGCCCCACTTCTCTATAAGATATTCGGTTGATTCTAAAGACTGCTACCGCTTCTACACTGATATCAAACGCCGGAAGAACGAAAGCCGCACCTATTTCATTGACAGGATGCAGGAAAAACTGAACGAGAGAATGTTGCGTGATGAGGAGTTGGAGCGGATGAGAAAATAAAAAAATATCCATTACATATGAGAAGACAGGAATACTCGTATCCTGTCTTTTTATTTTCATTTAATTATATATTAATTAGCACAATATATGTGAGTTTTTCATTCCTATAAGGACAAATTTCAGAAACGTATGTCTGGTAAATTATTGAGTCATCATAGTATGAACATATATCATTACTAAAAACAATGAAGCAACTTCCATAAGATTGTGGTTGTAAAAATCGCCATTTAATAGCCCGTTTTTTTTTGTAAAATTCGCCAATTAAAAAAATATGATTATCTTTGCATTATATTTTATAAGGTATGGAAACAGTAAATAGAATACTTCAAGAGAAGATTACAGCACGAATCGCGCCCAATAAAGCAGTACTGATTTTGGTGCTCGCCGTGTTGGTAAAACGGTAATGATGCGTAAAATTGTGGACAACTATTCAGGTAGGACGATGATGCTCAACGGCGAAGACTACGACACATTAGCACTATTGGAGAATCGCTCAATAGCCAATTATCGGCATTTATTGGATGGTATTGATTTGCTGGCTATTGATGAGGCACAGAACATACCACAAATCGGTAGTATTCTGAAGTTGATAGTTGATGAAATACCGGGAATAAGTGTCTTGGCAAGTGGTTCTTCGTCATTCGATTTGCTGAATAAGACTGGTGAACCGTTGGTCGGCCGCAGTACGCAATTTCTCCTTACACCATTCTCGCAACGGGAAATCGCACAGACGGAAACGGCACTTGAAACCCGCCAGAACCTCGAAGCGCGCTTGATTTACGGTTCCTATCCCGAAGTAGTAATGATGGAGAACTATGAACGTAAAACAGACTACCTACGTGATATTGTCGGTGCATACCTGCTTAAAGATATCTTAGCAATTGACGGCTTAAAAAATTCGAGCAAGATGCGCGATCTACTGCGATTGATAGCTTTTCAGTTGGGCAGCGAAGTTTCTTACGAAGAGTTAGGTAAACAACTCGGCATGAGCAAGACGACCGTTGAAAAATACCTCGACCTATTGGAAAAGGTCTTCGTTATCTATCGTCTGGGGGCTTATTCGCGTAACCTACGCAAGGAGGTTACAAAAGCTGGCAAGTGGTACTTCTACGACAACGGCATTCGCAATGCCATTATCGGGGCTTTCTCACCGCTGGCCATTCGGCAGGATGTCGGTGCGCTGTGGAGAACTACATCATCGGAGAGCGGCGCAAAGCGAACTTCAATGAGGGACTGCACAGGGAGTTCTATTTCTGGCGCACCTACGACAAACAGGAAATCGACCTGATTGAGGAGAGTGCCGACAGTCTTACCGCCTTGGAGTTCAAGTGGGGAAATAAAATGCCGGCCGCACCGAAAGCCTTCCAAGAAGCCTATCCCTATGCCGAGTTTCATGTGGTAAATCGGGAGAATTATTTGGAGTTCGTATAATCAATAAATTACGTATATGGAAACAAAACTACAATCCAAACAGCAATATCCGCGGTTTATCCAAAATAAACCGTGTGGTATTGACAAATTCGATGGAGGTTCGCAAGAAAGGTTGGCAAAAACTATTGCTCGCCATTTTTGTCAGAATGATTCATTGGATGAGGAATGTACTTTACCTCGAATTATCGGCATCGAAGGTATTTGGGGATCTGGAAAATCCAACGTGGTTAAAATGTTGGAACGTGAATTATCAGACGACTATTACTTTTTTGAGTATGACGCATGGGGACATCAAGAGGACTTGCAACGCCGCTCTATATTGGAATTGCTTACAAGCAAACTTATTGATGATGGTATCCTATCTGGAAATGCAACAATAAAAGTCAAAGGTGGAGGTACGAAAACCGTATCATGGTCTGAAAAGCTGAAATATTTATTAGCCCGTAAAACGGAGACCGTAACCGAAAAATATCCCCTTATCAGTAATGGTATGGTTGCGGCATTTTTGGTTGCAGTTTTAACTCCGATATTTACATTTATTGCGTATGCAGTAAAACCTACACCCACAACATGGTGGTTTTCTTTATTGTCTATTATCATAGCTGCACTGCCAGTTCTTATTGCATTGTGCGTTTGGAAATGGGCATATAGCAAAGATCATAAATATGGATGGAGTTATATGTTAGCTATTTATCAAGATAAAGTCGAAAAGGACGTTTGCTATGAGACTTTGAGCGAAGACGAACCAACGGTTTACGAGTTCAAAACATGGATGCAAGACATTTCTGATTTTATCAAGGAAAAAGGACAACGTAAATTAGTCCTTGTTTTTGACAACATGGATCGTCTCCCCGCTGAAAAAGTAAAAGAATTATGGTCTTCTATCCATACGTTCTTCGCCGATAGCGGTTTTGAAAATGTTTGGGCTGTTATTCCTTTCGATGAAACACATTTAGCTTGTGCATTCGGAGATGAGACCGACGAACAAACGAAACAACTGACCAAGTATTTTATCAATAAAACTTTCCCTATTGTTTATCGTGTTGCTCCTCCTGTTATTACCGACTATCGAAGTATATTCAACAAACTGTTTGTTGAAGCATTTGGAGAAACAGAAAATGAAGCGAAAGAAACTATTAATGCCAATGTTAGGGAAATTATATCATATATCAATGAGATGGTCGCTCTTAAACAAGAGTGGTGTAACGAAATTTTGATGATAAACATAGCATTGTTCTGTTTGAAGAAGACGGATATTCTGGCAAATCCAGTAGAACAAATATTGTCCGGCGACTATCTGAATGGCATTCAAACAATAATTAACAATGATCTGCAAACACAACGCGAAATTGCAGCTTTGGTATATGGTGTCGATGTTGAAGATGCTCGACAAATTCCATTGAAAAAATATATTGAAGGCTGCATCAACGGAGAAGAAGACCACGACATAAATCAATATGCAGAGACTAATAAACAATTTGACACTGTATTAGAAGAAGTTATACAATGTATGGACAATGCGCTTATCGATAAGATTATACATTGTTTGCATAAATTAACTCGAAAGAGCGATGTTATTCTGCGTGTATGGCAAAGAATAGCACAATTGAAATTAAAAGAATCCATAGAGAAGCAGGTGTTCCCTGTCGAATACCAAGAACTGCTGTTGCATTTAGACACGGAAAGCCAAAACCATGTGATTGCTCAATTATATAAGAAGATAGTTCGGTTCAATGACTTCAATGGCGGCGACTATTTCAAAACGTTAGATGCAATAGACAGGTTTATTGCGCAAAATAAGTTGGCGTGCGATTTTACGTCATTGATTGAAGCAAAAACAGTCAAGCCAAATACATTTATCGATTATATTCAAGCTGCAAATGCAACAGATGCTGCCTATCGGGATAACGCGACAACTAAAGCATATAAATATTATCAAGTAGCAACAAATTCGGAGGCGCTCGATAATTATTTGGCAAACTTACTACCCGATAATTTCGACCATGCAGATATTGTAAAAACGTTAAAAGATAATTCTACCTATACGTTTCCAACGCTTTTGCAAGCGATCACGAATTGCATTGATGAACAGAATGTAAATAAAGATAATATAGGGGCTATATTTACAACCTATCGTTTATTGGCATCTGACGAAGAAAGACCTTTACCTGTAACGTTAGATTCAACCTACATAAATCAGTTGCATTCTGAATTAGAAACTGATGGCCGAAACATTAAAGAGTCTGGATATTACGATTTAGTCGCCATGCAATTGGCACATGGTCATTCCGTTTCCTTAATAGAGGGTGGAGATATAAAATATGTTGCAGAACTCATGGACTATTATGTGGATCATGGAGACTTATTAGTAAATAGTGTGGGATGGAATATACCGCTATTAAATGAAACACTACAATACATGGTAAATCATAAACTTGGCTATAAATTATTGCTCTCAGACATATTGCCCCAATTTGAAGATATTAAGAACAGAATAGGTGTAACGGATGAGGTATTTATCGAGCATTTAGCAGAGTGGAATACCGATTTGGATAAGTATATCACTAAGAACAATATTAAAGATGTAATTCCTGACGCATCTTTTTACGATTTGACCACTAAAATAAGCAATGTCCTGACCGATCATATCAATAAAATAGCGTTCGAAGCGTTGTCTGAAATAAGTGTTGATACATTATACGCCCAAAGAACAGCACATACATCATATTATTGGTTTGTCGCAATAAAACATTTACTGGCTAAAATCAAATCCTTGCCAGATAACTTGACTGAATTTGGCAAAAAGATTCTGATGGATATTGCTTCTGGAACTCAAAGTTTGAATCCTTTCCCTAATTGTTTCAAGAATATAGTTGAAAGATTGGATAAACGAAAAATTAAATCGACAGTTACCGATATAAGAAATGATTTCTGCATCGGTAAAAAGACTATCAATGCAATAAAGTTTCAATTTTTCGAAACATGGCTTAGATCGCATGGTAATTTGAAAAGTCAAGCTGGAGACGTTATTGATAAAATAGTGAAACCTGTAATTTCCGATGGGGCATGCCGTTCATTGATTCTGCAAAACAAAGATTTTTATATGGATTTAATAAATACAGCAGGGGATGATGCTTATGAATTGAAAAAGAGTCTCCGAAACCTCATACAAAAAGATTCAGATCCGCAATTGGTTAAATTTGTCAATTCGATAGATTCAGTACCTGAGGTTGAAACCGCGTAAGTATTTGTCTAACAAGTCCGAATTTTACGATTTTACCCGTCAGAACTGAAGTGCCCCCCAAAAAAATTGTATCCAACTTTTGGGGGTCACTTCAAACTTCGATAGGATAATTTTCAATTTTGGGGACTTGTTAGACAGTCTCATTATCTGGTAGCAGTTTACACAGCACCGGATCGTTTTTGATACGCTCCAGTTCCTCCTGCACAATCTGCTTCACCTCTTCCTTGATGCGCCGGTAGTTCGCCTGCACCGTTTCCTTCATGCGGTCGTTGCCGTCCTCGTCCGTGAAGTTTGTAATGACGGGAATTTTCTTGTAGGCACTTTCTTCCCGTTTCACCTTTTCGGCATCCACCACAATCTCGCAATGAAAAATCTTCTGCTCGATACGCTCGTTGAAGTTGTCGGATACAGAACCGACAAACATTCCCTGCGTAAGCCCGGAAATCTTACTCGGTGGAATGAGCGCGTCCATCTGCGTGTTGATGGAGGTGGAAACATCCTGCCGGTTGATGGAGATGGACTGCCGTTTCTGCAACACCTTACCGAACCGCTCGGAGAGCGTCTTGGCTGTTTCCCCCACCACCTGACCGGAGAAAATATTGCCGACAGTGTTCATCACCACTTTCGCCTCTTTGTCCCCGTAGTCACGCACTAACTGGCTGAAATCCTGAAAGCCCAGACACACGGCAACCTTGTTGCTTCGGGCGGTAGCTATAAGATTGTCCAACCCTTTGAAGTATATTGTGGGCAACTCGTCGATGATGACCGATGACTTCAGCATCCCCTTCTTGTTGATGAGCTTCACGATACGGGAATTATACAGACCGAGTGCCGCACCGTAGATATTCTGACGGTCGGGATTGTTACCCACGCAGAGGATTTTCGGCTCTTCGGGATTGTTGATGTCCAGCGTAAACTCGCTGTCTGACATCACCCAGTAGAGCTGCGGTGAAATCATCCTCGAAAGCGGGATTTTTGCCGACGCTATCTGACCCATGAGCTGCTCCGCAGCCCCTCCAAGCCACGCATCCATGAACGGCGAAAGGTAGTTCTCCAGCTCCGGATAAGAGGTCAGTATCGGAAATATATCCTCGTAACGGCGGTTCAGAAACTCGATAGCATGGGGAAACGTGCAAAACTTCCCGTTCTGATAGATTTTGAGATACCAGATAATACTGGCAAACAGAATGATAGGTGACTCCACGAAGAAGTCGCCCTGCTTTTGCACCCACGTTTTATTGAGGTTGAGCATTATTGTGTAGGCACTCTCATAGGCATCCGTAATATCTTCCATAAAATCCGGGTGAATGGGATTGCACCGATGAGAGCGTCGCGGGTCGTCGAAGTTGATCACATAGAACTTCGGCTTTACCTTGTAGCCGTCCGGGTGGTTCAGCAAATGGTTGTAGGCAATAGTAGATAGGTCGGGATACTTGAAATCGTAGATGTATTGACTAAAGCCCTTTTCAATCTGTTGCTTGATAAAATTGTTTACCACGGCATAGGACTTGCCGCTGCCCGGCGTACCCAACACGATGGACGCACGGAAGGGATTAACTACATTGATCCAACCGTTGTTCCAGCGTTTCCTGTAATAGAAACGTGTCGGCAGATTGACCGAATACTCGCTTTCGATAAGCCTCGTTTCCTGCATGAAACTCTCGTTCTCGTTTGTTGAAAACATCCTCCATCAAATTGTGTTTCAACAGGCGGCTCATCCACAGACCACCCATCAACAGGCAGACATAGCCCGTTCCAATGGTAAGGACATACAGTCCCGTCACCGCTTCAAGCGGCAGCGGCAGGGGCAGCAACCACCAGTCAGGAAAAACAGCACGAACCCGACGGCAAATGCTGTCCAGATTCTCCCCAAGTGATTTTCTCACCCTTGACACCCTTCGTACCCAGACAGGACAAGGCAAGCAAAAGGACGGAAAACAGCTTCGTGTAGAGAATGGAATGGAACAGCCCCGCCGTGCGGTCGAAGTTCAGAAGGATTTTGTCCACCACGCCGATGTTCACGCCCCACAGCCGGATGGTTCGTAGCAGAACCAGTACACGTTCATGACCACTAAATGATACTCACGGCACGCAGAAAATCCATGATTTTCGCCAATGCCTCAAATCGTCTTCTTGTTGTGACATACATTGATTTTTTAATTGTTGATACTCTGATTACATACCCAAGCCCTTGCGTTTTTTCTTCTTTTTGCGCTTCATCGCCCGGATGAAAGCCTCTTCCTCGGCATCTACCGCCGGACCTTCGGGAGTGAGCAAGCCATACCGCCCGATATATCTTCACTGTCGTAGGCGGTCTGCCCGTGTGCCTTGTCCGCAGCATCCACAGGGATGGATAGCGGTATCGGCGGTTGTCCGGCGTATGGCAGGGTGAAGTGTTCCTGCAAGGCATTCGCCGAAAGCTCCTTACCCATGCGCGAACCGTTCAGCACGCATCCCGTGCGGTGGTCGATGAAGGTAGCCCCATAGATGCGCCCTTCCTCTGTGTAGCGCAGTACGGTGTCGATGCCCTTCTCTTTGAGTTGGGATACAAATTTGTCCTTGTCATAAGTGCCTTGCAGCACGGAAAGGACGGTGCGTTTCGTCATGTCTGCCAGTTTCCTATCCTTGATTTCCGATTTGGAACGGACAAACTTCTTCTGTACGGCTTCATAGCCTGCGGACTTCCCGAAAAGCGAGGATTTGAACGGGTTGCCCACCTTGTTACCCTTGTCGTCCGTGACGGAATAGACCAGCCCGTGATACTCCCGTCCGCGCACGTTGCCCCTCGCTTCCTCCACCGTCATATTATATAAGGAAAGGAGCGCACGGTATTCGCCCATCGTCTGGAAACGGTACTGCCCATTCAGAGCCTTCACGGTGTTGCCTACCTGCTTCTTCACATCACCTGCCGATGCGGCCACCTTGCGCAACGGATTATCCAATCTCTGATTTTTACGTTCTGCCGGATGCAATCCGTACTTCTGTTCCAGTTCCCTGCGGATACGGTCGCTGCGGCGGTAGAGAAAATCCCGGTTGAGCCTTTTCCCGTTCTCGTCCACGTTGACCGTCACGATGTGCAGGTGGTGGCGGTCGATGTCCTCGTGCTTGAATACAAGATAAGGCTGGTTTCCGAAACCGAGTTTTTCCAGATACTCGCGGGCGATATTCTGCAACTCAATATCGGTCAGCACATCCTCCGGGTGCGGGTTGAGAGAGATATGCACCACCGGCTTCTCGATCTTCATCTGCGGTGGCAGGAAGGTGAGAAAACCCTCCATCGCCTTGCCTATGTCCACCGTTCCCGAACCGTCATTGTAGATGCGGTTGGTGGTGAGAAGCCGCCCCTGCGCCTCGTTAATCTTCTCCCCGTTGTAGGCAATCGCGCCGTACAACGAACTTCCTACACTGATTTTTGCGACCATTTTGCCTCCATTTCCCTTGAAAGTTCCACAATCCGGCGGCTCAGTTTCACGAGTTCGACGGTGTGTTGCTCTAATTTGTAGAGCAACGCCATCGCCTTTTTCTCTGAAAAATGCAGCCTCAGTTCCTTCACGACTTGGTTGTAATTCGTACCCACGGCACGGAACTGTGCATGAAAATCCGACAGTTTGGTGTAATAGTCCACCAGCGTCTTGTCCACCTTAAGCACCTTGAACGGCTGTCCGAAGAAGTGCGCCTTGAGGAAAACCGACCGTGCATAGACACCCGATTTTCCGAACATGGCGAGGAAACGGTTGTGTTCCTCCTCGTTGAAACGGACGGTGTACCGGTACACCGCCGGATCAAGTTTGGGATTTCTCCCTGATTTGCTTTTCCTTTTCTCTTTCATATTACTTTGGATTTAGCGGATTGACGGCATAAGCCGCCGCTTCGGATTACAGCACCGCAGTTCTGAAAGGCTTCCCGACTTCGGAGGGAAAGCCCGCCCCCTGCAAGGGCAAGTGCTTTTCGTGGCTGCTCAAAATATTTTGAGCGGCTGAAAAGACATCTTGCTATGTTCAGGTGAACATAAAAATCCGTCAGGGGACGGATTGGGAAAATACCTTTCAGGACTCCGGGCCGCGCGTCATCGGCGAACCCTGCTGTCCGGGTGCAAAGTTACGCCCTTAAAGCGGTATCGGACAGATGCTTGACCCGGTCAATGACTGCCAACCGGCGCAACGTGCCGCCACTTGCCGGAGAAGTGATACAGGTTCCAAAATATACTTGTTTATTTGCAGCATGATTCAAGAAACGAACGATTTGAAGATATGATAAACGGAACATTCAAATACCCGGAAATCCGCTTCTTCGGATACTTGCCGAAACGGATACCCGAACCGTCGGAAACCCGGTTCTCCGACAATTCGGTGACGTATGGATTCAATGACTTCATGACGCAATGTCGTCAATCACCATTTGTCCGACGCACCGCTTCACCACAGAACCGGATACGCGACGACCCGCCTGCGTGTGTAGTCACGGAAGCGGATGGTGCGACAGCCAAATCCGTATGGAAACAGAAAAACAAATCATCAACAATTAAAATAAATGGAACTATGAGTAAGGAAATCTTCGTTGCATTCGCAACACAGAAAGGTGGCATCGGCAAATCCACTGTCACGGCACTTGCCGCCAGCTACCTGCACAACGTGAAAGGCTACAATGTCGCCGTCGTGGACTGCGACGACCCGCAGCACAGCATCCACGGGCTGCGCGAACACGAAATGGGCTTATCGACAGCAGCACCTACTTCAAGGCTCTCGCTTGCGACCATTTCCGCCGGATCAAAAAGAACGCCTACACCATCGTCAAAAGCAATGCGGTGAACGCCCTCGACGATGCCGAGAGGATGATTGCCACTGAGGACGTGAAACCCGACGTGGTGTTCTTCGACATGCCCGGCACACTCCGAAGCAACGGCGTGATAAAGACGCTCTCGCAGATGGACTACATTTTCACTCCGCTGAGTGCCGACCGCTTTGTCGTGGAGAGTACCCTGAAATTCGTCACGATGTTCCGCGACAGGCTGATGACTACCGGACAGGCGAAAACAAAGGGGCTGCATCTGTTCTGGACGATGGTGGACGGCAGGGAGAGGAACGACTTGTACGGCATCTACGAGGAAGTGATAGCCGAAATGGGCTTTCCGGTACTTTCCACCCGCTTGCCCGACAGCAAGAAGTCCGCCGTGACCTTTCGGAAGAGCGCAAGAGCGTTTTCCGCTCCACCATCTTCCCGATGGACACGGCACTGCTGAAAGGGAGTGGCATCCGGGAGTTTTCCGAAGAGATAAGCGACATCATCAGACCGCAGTGAGCATGGGCAGCAGGAAAGTGAACACGGAAGGCATCGACGAGGAACTGCTGTTAGCTCCATCGGGCGGCGCACACAGGACGGGACACTGCGCCCCGCACAGGAAGTACCCGCAGCTGCACCGACCGAAGAGGACACCGCCGCACCGGAACCATCTCCTGTGCAACCCGTAACACGGGAAAAGCGCAGAGGGAAAGTGGACGCCGGAAAGGCAGGACGAGGACTACAACGAGCTATTCTGCGCCGCAACGAGATAAAGACCCGCCAATGTGTCTATATCAGCCGTGACGTCCACGGCAAGATCCTCAGAATCGTGAACGACATCGCCGGAGGGGAAATCTCAGTAGGCGGATATGTGGATACCGTGCTGCGCCAGCATCTGGAACAGCACAAGGAGAGAATCAACGAACTGTACAAGAAACAACGTGAAGATCTGATTTGAAAAATGGAAAAAGAAATGACACCGAATGAAAAAAGACCACAGCAAGACTGCGGAGGTATGTTTACCCAAGTGCAGGCGAGTGTGGAAATACTGTCGCCTGTCCCGGTAAGCGGCAAATGCAGTGAGAAGGACTATGAACGCCTGTTCATCCGCGACCCGGAAGTAAAGGCACGTGAGGGGAAGATGGCGTATGTGCGCCCGGAGTACCACGAGCGTATCATGCGTATCACCCGTGTAATCGGGCATGACCGGCTTACGCTGTCCGCTTACATCGACCATGTGCTGACGCACCACTTCAACCAGTGCGAAGATGCGATAAAGAGCCTTTATGCCCGAAATTACAATTCAGTATTCTAACCAAAAACGGAAGGATATGAATTACACAATCAGCATGACAGACATTCTGCTGGCGGTATCGGTCGGCTGCAACCTCTGGTTCCTGTTCCTGCTCCTTTACGAGCGCATCATGGACACGCGGATTGTCCGCTTCTTCAAGGGCATTGCCGGATTATGGCGGTCACTGGACGGGAATGAGGCTAAACGCATAGCGGCACACGAGGAAGTCCCTGCGGAAAAGGCGGACATCATCGGCAAGAGCCGTTTCAGGATGGCATCCACCCGGACAACCGCTGCCATACCGACGCAAGAAGCCGCCACTATTGAAAAAGGCATTGAGCTGCGGAGGAAGAGGCTACTTTTGACGACGGAAAACGGGAAACGCATCCCGCCCGGCACAAGTCCCGGAGGAAAAACTCGATGAGACCTTCACGAGCATACCGCCGGAGGAACTGGGATACGGGGACGACGAACCGGAAGAGGACGCCTCGGACACGCCACGGGCTTCGGGCAGCAGCTTTGACGAGATTGACGACGCCTGCAAGACCGCCAAAAACCCGGACGCGACACAGGCGGAACGTGAAAAGGCGGCTAAGGTGTTCACCGACATGGAGGGCACGGAGTTGTACGAGAAAATGATGGAAGGCTCTTCGGAGATAGGCATCCGCATCAAGGGGCTTATCGAGATTCGGCTGAAGAAATCTGAAAAGGAGTTCGTCGTGCCGGACAACATCGAGGAGTTCGACATTCGCAACTATGTATGACAACAATAAAAGAAATGAACATGAAAGAATGACATCAACCCACGCGGCGAGGAAACGCAAGGCGCATCCCCATCCGCAACGGACACGCCCACGTCCGTGGAAACAAACGGGCATCCACTAAAACCAAAGTAAAGAAACAAAGTATCAACCGCCCGACAAAGGACCATCCACCCTTTTGACGGCAAAAACAAGAACAGTTTATGAACAAGAACATCTTGAAAAACAGAAAAGCAATCCTCTCCGCGGCACTTGTCATCGCCGCAACCGCCTCCGCTTTCGCGCAGGGAAACGGCATCGCGGGCATCAACGAAGCCACCTCTATGGTGAGTTCTTATTTCGACCCCGGAACTAAACTGATATACGCCATCGGTGCAGTCGTCGGGCTTATCGGGGGCGTAAAAGTGTACGGCAAGTTTTCATCGGGCGACCCCGACACCAGCAAGACAGCCGCCTCGTGGTTCGGCGCGTGCATCTTCCTGATTGTTGCCGCCACCATCCTGCGCTCATTCTTCCTTTAATAAATAATGTATGCTGAATACCCAATCAACAAGGGTATCGGCCGTCCGGTAGAGTTCAAGGGCTTGAAGGCACAGTACCTCTTCATCTTCTGCGGAGGTCTGCTGGCTCTCTTCGTCCTGTTCGTCATCCTCTACATGGTCGGTATCGACCAGTGGATATGTATCGGCTTCGGCGCGGCATCGTCCTCCCTCCTTGTATGGCAGACCTTCGCGCTGAACGCCCGGTACGGTGAACACGGGCTGATGAAATTAGGAGCGGCACGGAGCCATCCCCGATACCTTATCAACCGGCGGCGGATAACCCGTCTGTTCAAACGACAACGAAAGGAAGAAAGACAATGAGGAATACATCGAAAATGACAACACTGGAAAACAGGTTCCCACTTTTAGCGGTGGAGCATGGCTGCATCATCTCAAAGGACGCCGACATCACGGTGGCTTTCGAGGTGGAACTACCGGAACTTTACACCGTGACGGGTGCGGAGTACGAGGCGATACACAGTTGCTGGTGCAAGGCTATCAAGGTGCTGCCGGACTACTCCGTCGTCCACAAACAGGACTGGTTCATCAAGGAACGCTACAAACCGGAGCTTCAGAAGGACGACATGAGCTTTTTAAGCCGCTCTTTCGAGCGTCACTTCAACGAGCGTCCGTACCTGAAACACACCTGCTACCTCTACCTGACCAAGACAACAAAGGAGCGTAACCGGATGCAGAGCAATTTCAGCACGCTGTGCCGGGGACATATCATCCCGAAGGAGCTGGACAGGGAAACCACGACCAAGTTCTTGGAAGCCTGCGAACAGTTCGAGCGCATCATGAACGACAGCGGGCTTGTCAGGCTGCGCCGCCTCTCCACCGATGAGATTGTGGGTACTGAGGGAAAGACGGGACTTATTGAACGCTACTTCTCGCTCATGCCGGAAGGTGACACCACCTTGCAGGACATCGAGCTTTCGGCAAGGGAGATGCGCATCGGCGACAACCGCCTGTGTCTGCACACCCTCTCCGACGCGGAAGACCTGCCGGGCAAGGTGGCTACCGACACCCGTTACGAGAAGCTCTCCACCGACCGGAGTGACTGCGACTGTCATTCGCCTCCCCGGTGGGCTTCTGCTCTCCTGCAACCATATCTACAACCAGTATGTGCTGATAGACAACAGTGAGGAAACCTTGCAGAAGTTCGAGAAGTCCGCCCGTAACATGCAGTCGCTATCTCGCTATTCAAGGAGCAACAGCATCAACCGCGAGTGGATAGACCAATACCTGAACGAAGCCCATCCTACGGACTGACCTCGGTACGGGCACACTTCAACGTCATGGCGTGGAGCGACGATGCGGAGGAACTGAAGCATATCAAGAACGACGTGGGCAGCCAGTTGGCAAGCATGGAATGCGTGCCGCGCCACAACACCATCGACTGCCCGACACTCTACTGGGCGGCGATACCCGGCAATGCGGCGGACTTCCCGGCGGAAGAGAGTTTCCACACCTTCATCGAACAGGCGGTGTGCCTGTTCACAGAGGAAACCAACTACCGCAGCTCGCTCTCGCCCTTCGGCATCAAGATGGTGGACAGGCTCACGGGAAAACCGCTGCACCTCGACATCAGCGACCTGCCCATTGAAGCGAGGTATCACGACCAACCGCAACAAGTTCGTGCTGGGTCCTTCGGGCAGCGGACAAGTCTTTCTTCATGAACCACCTCGTGCGCCAATATTATGAGCAAGGCGCACATGTGGTATTGGTGGACACGGGAAACTCCTATCAGGGCTTGTGCGGCATGATCCGACGCAAGACAGGCGGAGCGGACGGTGTGTATTTCACCTACACGGAAGATAAGCCATCAGCTTCAACCCGTTCTACACCGACGATTACATCTTCGACGTGGAGAAGAAGGACAGCATCAAGACCCTGTTGCTGACGCTCTGGAAGTCGGAGGACGACAAGGTGACAAAGACGGAGAGCGGCGAGCTGGGCAGTGCCGTGAGTGCCTATATTGAGCGCATCCAATCCGACCGTAGCATCGTGCCGTCGTTCAACACCTTCTACGAGTATATGCGTGACGACTACCGCAAGGAACTGGCACAGCGTGACATCAAGGTGGAGAAGTCCGACTTCAACATCGACAACATGCTCACCACCATGCGGCAGTATTACCGGGGCGGGCGTTACGATTTCCTGCTCAACTCCACGGAGAACATCGACCTGCTCGGCAAGCGGTTCATCGTCTTCGAGATAGATTCGATTAAAGAAAACCGCGAACTGTTCCCCGTCGTGACCATCATCATCATGGAAGCCTTCATCAACAAGATGCGGCGGCTGAAAGGCGTGCGGAAACAGCTTATCGTGGAAGAGGCTTGGAAGGCCCTCTCATCGGCGAACATGCTGAATATCTGCGCTATATGTATAAGACGGTCAGAAAATATTACGGCGAGGCAATCGTGGTGACGCAGGAGGTGGACGACATTATCAGTCTCCGGTGGTCAAAGAGAGCATCATCAACAACTCGGATTGTAAAATCCTGCTTGACCAAAGGAAATATATGAACAAGTTCGACCAGATACAGGCGTTGCTCGGACTGACGGAAAAGGAGAAGTCGCAGATACTCTCCATCAACATGGCGAACAACCCTTCACGGCTCTACAAGGAGGTGTGGATAGGCTTGGGCGGCACGCAGTCGGCGGTCTATGCCACGGAGGTCAGCGCGGAAGAGTATCTGGCGTACACCACCGAGGAAACGGAAAAAGTGGAGGTTTACCGTCTGGCGGAGAAGCTGGGCGACGACATCGAAGCCGCCATCCGGCAGCTTGCCGAAAGGCGGAGAAACAAGGAATAACTAAAAAACAGAATGTATCAACCAAAAAAGAAAAAACGCGTATGAATTTAACCAAAAGTGAAAAATGCTGCAAGTCCAGCAAGTGCCTTATCGGATTGGCGG
>ENA-OQDD01000269-OQDD01000269.1-human-gut-metagenome-genome-assembly--contig:-NODE-269-length-21695-cov-1.968147_pt1 | contig 21695 bp, 23 predicted proteins | sample MGYA00242507_ERZ504598 | MGnify/ENA primary metagenome ERZ504598 (study PRJEB26092, sample SAMD00036318) | human gut metagenome | host: Homo sapiens | study: EMG produced TPA metagenomics assembly of...
TACAGCACCGGGGTTCCACCTCTTCCCATTCCGAACAGAGAAGTTAAGCCCGGTCACGCCGATGGTACTGCGTAACAGTGGAGAGTAGGTAGTCGCCGTTTTCAGAAGAAGCCTCCGTGTCTGATAAGGATACGGAGGCTTTGTTCGTTTTATATCTTTACATATACTTGGATGCCGGCATGGATTGTTCTTGTGTTTTAGGCCATGAGTTTTCTGCTGATTTGTAGTGATATCAGGGTGAAATGAACATAAAAAAATGAATATTTTACTCTAAATACTACATAATGAGGATAATTATTCGTATCTTTGTCGCCCGAATAAACAAAAGAAGCTTTGGGAAAGTTTGATAAATACAAAATAGACCTGAAAGGTATGCAAGCAGATTCATGCAAATATGAGTTTGTGCTAGACAACCTTTTCTTTGCCAATATTGATGGACCGGAAGTGCAGAAGGGTAAAGTCAATGTGGTGTTAGTTGTAAAGAAAACATCTCGTGCTTTCGAATTGAACTTCCAGACAGACGGAATGGTGTGGGTGCCATGTGACCGTTGTTTGGACGATATGGAACAGCTTGTCAGCTCGACAGATAAGCTGCTGGTTAAGTTCGGTCATGAATATGCCGAAGAAGGTGACAATCTCATAGTAATTCCCGAAGAGGAAGGTGAGATTAATGTAGCATGGTTTATGTACGAGTTTGTAGCTTTGGCCATCCCTATGAAGCATGTGCATGCTCCGGGTAAGTGTAACAAGGCAATGACCAGCAAATTGAGTAAGCATATGCGCACTACTCCGGATGATGATATGGCTGAGGACACATTTGCTCCGGAAGAAGAGGTGGAGCTGATGAATGAAGAAGAAACGCAGGTAGACCCGCGTTGGGACGAATTAAAGAAAATATTAGATAACAATTAAAGATTAAAGAAAATGGCACATCCTAAGAGAAGACAGTCAAAAACAAGAACTGCGAAGAGAAGAACTCATGATAAAGCAGTAGCTCCTACACTGCTATTTGCCCGAATTGTGGTGAGTGGCATGTATATCACACTGTATGTGGTGCATGTGGTTACTATAGAGGTAAGCTTGCAGTTGAAAAGGAAGCTGCCGTATAATTACGGTCAGTTTGACTAAAACTTATACTTGAATATCGGGCGTCTAAAAAGATTTGTAATTTAATAAGCAAACCTTTTTAGACTACCGTTGTTTCAGTAGTTCTATAAGTAAACAAGATTTTAATGGAAAAAATAAATGCAGTAATTACAGGAGTCGGCGGTTATGTACCTGATTACGTCTTGACGAACGACGAAATCTCAAGAATGGTGGATACGAATGACGAATGGATTATGACTCGTATCGGAGTAAAGGAAAGACGTATCCTGAATGAAGAAGGGTTAGGTAGTTCCTATATGGCGCGTAAAGCTGCCAAACAGCTGATGCAACGTACTGGCGCGGATCCGGATGATATAGATCTGGTGATTGTAGCTACTTCCACTCCGGATTATCATTTCCCTTCTACAGCTTCTATTTTATGTGATAAGTTAAGGCTGAAAAATGCATATGCTTTTGACTTGCAGGCAGCCTGCAGCGGATTTCTCTATCTGATGGAGACTGCGGCCAATTTCATCCGTTCTGGAAGATATAAGAAGGTTATCATTGTGGGAGCCGACAAGATGTCGTCAATGGTTGATTATACAGACCGTGCTACTTGTCCTATCTTTGGAGACGGTGCTGCAGCTTTCATGCTCGAGCCGACAACAGAGGATGTAGGTATTATGGATGCTATTCTGAGAACCGACGGCAAAGGTTTGCCTTTCCTGCATATGAAAGCGGGTGGTTCGGTTTGTCCTCCCTCTTATTTTACCGTAGACAACCACATGCATTACATTTATCAGGAAGGACGTACTGTGTTTAAGTATGCCGTATCCAATATGTCGGATGTTAGCGCGGCCATTGCCGAGAAAAACGGTCTGACAAAGGATAGTATTGACTGGGTGATTCCGCACCAGGCCAATCTTCGTATCATCGATGCTGTGGCACATCGTCTGGAAGTTCCTCGTGAGAAAGTACTGATTAATATCGAACGTTACGGCAATACCAGTGCTGCTACGTTGCCTCTTTGTATCTGGGACTTTGAAGATAAGCTGAAGAAAGGCGACAATCTTATTTTCACTGCATTCGGCGCAGGATTTACCTGGGGAGCCGTGTATGTGAAGTGGGGATACGACGGAAAGAAGCAGTAACATACTATTGCTAAATAATAATATGATAAAAACGCATCCTATTTCGATTCGATGCGTTTTTTGTCTCAATTCAAATACTGAAGTCATGCACAAAGCAGGTTTTGTAAATATCGTGGGAAATCCGAATGTGGGCAAATCCACATTGATGAACGTTTTGGTAGGTGAGCGCATTTCTATCGCCACTTTCAAGGCGCAGACCACCCGTCATCGGATTATGGGCATCTATAATACGGATGACATGCAAATTGTGTTTTCGGACACTCCGGGTGTATTGAAGCCAAACTATAAGTTACAGGAGTCCATGCTTAATTTCTCCACTTCGGCATTGGCGGATGCAGATGTGTTGCTGTATGTGACAGATGTGGTTGAGACTCCCGACAAGCATAATGACTTTGTGGAGAAAGTAGGACACTTGGACGTTCCGGTATTGCTGCTTATCAATAAGATTGATTTAAGCAACCAGGAAAAGCTGGTGGAACTGGTGGAAGCATGGAAGGAATTGCTGCCGAAGGCGGAAATTATTCCTATCTCTGCTACTTCGAAATTTAATGTGGATTATGTCATGAAGCGGGTGAAGGAGCTGTTGCCCGACTCACCTCCTTATTTCGACAAGGACCAGTGGACGGACAAGCCGGCGCGTTTCTTCGTGACCGAAATAATCCGTGAGAAAATTCTGTTGTACTACGATAAGGAAATCCCTTATTCGGTGGAGGTGATGGTAGAACAGTTTAAGGAGGAGGCAAAGAAGATTCATATCAGTGCCGTAATCTATGTGGAGCGTGATTCGCAAAAAGGTATTATCATAGGCAAGCAGGGGAAGGCTTTGAAGAAAGTGGCTACTGAAGCGCGCCGTGATTTGGAGAGGTTTTTCGGGAAAACGATATTCCTGGAGACGTTTTGTGAAAGTTGATAAGGATTGGCGGAGTTCGGACAAGGAACTGCGTAATTTTGGTTATCAGCTGGATTAAGAGTTATTCATACGACTGTGACAGTCGCAAAAAACAAAGAGTGTGAACTATGGGAAATTTAGTTGCAATCGTAGGACGTCCCAATGTGGGAAGTCTACATTATTTAACCGTCTGACCAAGACACGTCAGGCAATTGTGAATGAGGAAGCGGGAACCACCCGTGACCGCCAATATGGAAAGACCGAATGGTTGGGACGTGAGTTCTCCGTGGTAGATACCGGCGGTTGGGTAGTGAACTCTGATGATATTTTCGAAGAAGAGATTCGTAAGCAGGTATTGATGGCGGTGGACGAAGCCGACGTGATACTGTTTGTGGTGGATGTGATGAACGGGGTTACGGACCTCGACGAGCAGGTGGCTGCCATCTTGCGTCGTGCCAAGAAGCCTGTGTTGCTGGTTGCCAATAAGACTGATAATCATGAACTGCAATACAATGCCCCTGAGTTCTATAGCTTGGGTTTGGGTGACCCTTATTGTATTTCTGCTGTAACGGGTAGCGGTACGGGCGATATGATGGACCTTATCGTCAGCAAGTTCAAGAAGGAATCTGATGAAATTCTGGACGAGGATATTCCCCGCTTTGCAGTAGTGGGACGCCCTAATGCCGGAAAGTCTTCCATAGTCAATGCCTTTATTGGAGAAGACCGCAACATCGTGACGGAGATTGCCGGTACCACGCGCGATTCTATCTATACCCGCTACAATAAATTCGGTTTTGATTTCTACCTGGTAGATACGGCGGGTATCCGTAAGAAGAACAAGGTGAATGAGGATTTGGAGTACTACTCCGTAATCCGTTCCATTCGTTCCATTGAGAATGCAGATGTATGTATTTTGATGGTAGACGCTACGCGTGGCATCGAAAGCCAGGATTTGAATATCTTCTCCTTGATACAGAAGAATGCCAAGGGGCTGGTGGTTGTGGTGAATAAGTGGGACTTGGTGAAGGACAAGACTGTGAAGGTGATGAAGACTTTCGAAGATGCTATCCGCAACCGTTTCGCTCCGTTTGTGGATTTTCCTATCATCTTTGCTTCGGCACTGACCAAACAGCGTATTCTGAAGGTATTGGAAGAGGCGCGTGATGTGTACGAAAATCGTATGACGCGTATTCCGACAGCTCGTTTGAACGAGGAAATGCTGCCGCTTATCGAGGCGTATCCACCCCCTTCAATTAAGGGTAAGTATATCAAGATAAAGTATATTACGCAGTTGCCCAATACCCAGGTGCCGTCATTTGTTTATTTTGCAAATCTTCCACAATATGTGAAAGAGCCTTACAGACGATTCCTGGAAAATAAGATGCGTGAGAAATGGAAGTTGACCGGAACTCCGATAAATATCTATATCCGGCAGAAGTAAAATATATCGTGATGATATAGTCGATTCTATTAACTGGTTTTATGAAGAGAAAGCGTCCGGAACATAGCTTCCGGACGCTTTCTTATGTAATAGGTTAGAAAATGAGGTGTGGTTTTATCCTTCAAGGTTCTGTATCTCCACTTCTTTGACTTTCCGGAATAGGTCAGATGCAAATATGAAACTGTTCAACCGCTCGTTGGTGGAAGTGAAGATATCGTCTTTATTGCCTTCCCATTCTTTGTGTCCTTCGTAAATATAGATGATTTTTTCTCCGATACCCATTACAGAGTTCATGTCATGAGTGTTGATGAGAGTAGTCATATTGTATTCTCGGGTTATATCTTGTATCAGTTCGTCGATGACAAGCGAGGTCTTGGGGTCAAGTCCTGAATTCGGCTCGTCACAGAACAAGTATTGCGGGTTTAGGGCAATGGCACGGGCAATGGCTACGCGTTTCTGCATACCGCCGCTGATTTCTCCGGGAAATTTGTCTTTGGCTTCAATCAGGTTTACACGCTCCAAGCAGAACATGGCACGACGAGTCCGATCGCGCAGGGTATCGTTGCTGAACATGTTCAGTGGAAACATCACATTGTCCAGTACCGTCATGGAATCGAACAGCGCGGCACTTTGGAAAATCATTCCCATTTCCCGGCGGAGCGCTTTCTTTTCCTTCTTTCCCATGGCGAGGAAGTTGCGGTGGTCATACAACAGTTCTCCTTTGTCCGGTGTCAGCAGACCCACGATACATTTCATGAGTACGGTTTTTCCCGAACCGCTCTGCCCTATAATCAGGTTGGTCTTTCCATTCTCGAAAGTGGCATTGATATCTTTCAGTACCTCTTTTTCTTCAAATGATTTGCAAAGTCCTTTCAGTTCAATCATCCCATTAAAAGTTGAGTTAATATTAGGTCGGCGAATAAGATAAGTACGCTGCTGCATACTACGGAGTCGGTGGACGCCTTGCCCACTTCGATGGAACCGCCTTCGACGGTGTAACCGAAGAATGCCGATACGCTGGCAATGATAAAGGCAAAGAACAGCGACTTGATGATGCCGCACCAAATAAACCATTCGACAAACATGTACTGCAAGCCGTATTCTAAATCTACCGCCGACATGATGCCGCCGAACCAGCAAGTACAGAAGGCACCTATGATACCGGCGAATATACTGAACGTCACCATCAGTGGAATGGTTGTCACCATAGCGGCAATTTTCGGTAGGATGAGATAGTTGGCAGAATTGACACCCATAATTTCAAGGGCGTCTATCTGCTGGGTGACTCGCATGGTGCCCAGCTCCGAGGCGATGTTTGACCCGACCTTTCCTGCCAGAATCAGACACATGATGGAGGAGGAGAATTCCAGCAGCATGATTTCTCGGGTTACATATCCCACTGTCCATCGAGGCATGAAAGGACTCTCGATGTTCAACTTTATCTGTATGGTGATTACAGCTCCGATGAAGAACGATATCAGCAATACGATGCCGATAGAGTTCACGCCGAGCTGTTCCAACTCGTTGACATATTGGCGGAAAAACATACGCATACGTTCGGGACGGGCAAATACGCGTCCCATCAGTATGATATATCGTCCCACTGTCTTAAGTGCTTTAAACATGACATATAAGTATTTGAATGCAAATGTACACTATTTCGGCTTATTTTTGCTACATTTGCGGCGAAAACCTTTAGAGTATGGAAGAAGAAAAAGGCATAAAGGACAATGTAGAGGAAGTTAAGGAAAATCTGCAGGCCGGACCAAGCTTGACTGCCGGGGCAGAGCCACGGGAGGAAGGTAGCATGGTGCTGCGTACGGAGGATTTGGTGAAAAAGTACGGAAAGCGTACGGTAGTGAGCCATGTGTCCATTGATGTGAAGCAAGGGGAGATTGTCGGTTTGCTGGGGCCGAATGGCGCCGGTAAGACAACTTCGTTTTATATGACCGTAGGGCTGATTACTCCCAATGAGGGACGTATCTTCTTGAATGATTTGGATATAACGAAATATCCGGTATACAAGCGTGCGCAGACGGGTATCGGTTATTTGGCGCAGGAGGCTTCCGTGTTCCGTCAAATGAGTGTGGAAGACAATATTGCATCTGTACTGGAAATGACTGACAAGCCTTTGGAGTATCAGAAAGACAAGCTGGAGAGCCTGATTGCAGAGTTCCGCTTGCAGAAGGTAAGGAAGAACAAGGGTAACCAGTTGTCAGGTGGCGAGCGGCGCCGTACAGAAATTGCCCGTTGTCTGGCCATTGACCCCAAATTTATTATGTTGGACGAGCCTTTTGCTGGTGTAGACCCGATTGCAGTGGAGGATATTCAGCAGATTGTGTGGAAGTTGAAAGATAGGAATATCGGCATTTTGATTACTGACCACAATGTGCAGGAGACGCTGAGCATTACCGATCGTGCTTATCTGCTATTTGAAGGAAAAATTCTGTTCCAGGGTACGCCGGAAGAGTTGGCCGAGAATAAGATTGTACGTGAAAAGTACCTGAGTAATAGCTTCGTACTTCGTCGCAAGGATTTTATGAAGTAATCCCGGATACTGTCGATTGATAGAAATAAAAAAGACCACTCATTCAGTGGCCTTTTTTATTTCTCCTTAAATCTCTATGATTAATATTTTGGAGGTCTTGCTTCTTTCACTACCATTTGGCGGCCGAAGAATTCAGCACCGTCTAGTTCGGCAATAGCTTTAGCTGCAGCAGCGTCATCTTCCATTTCTACAAAAGCGATGCCTCTGAAACGTCCGGTGGTGCGGTCATTGATAAATTTTACAGAAGATACTGTGCCGTAATCTTCCATTGCCTTCTGCAGGTCACTCTCCTTAACGCGGTAGTTAAGGTTTCCAACATAAATGTTCATAATGAAATTGATAAAATAAATATAATGAATAAAACTCTCTTGGAAGGAAGGCTGAATAATAAATGGATTACAACGACAGAGAGTTTACAAAAGCGTTCTTGAAAACGGAAGTAAAAACCATGTAATGGAAATCGAAAAACTAATGCGCCATCATTCCGCGACAAAGAAACGCATAAAATTCGGATAAACAATGTTTTTCCTTAATTATTTTTGTAGATTGTCGTGCCTTCGGGCAACTCCCATTTCTCTTCATAGAAACTGGACGGTTCGGTTTATCATCGTCTTTTCCCTGAGTATCTTTCCCATAAACGTCCTCCGTTGTCAGTCCGATGGTTGGGCTCTTCTACCGCTCTATCCAAGAATTAAACTGAAATAAATCGGCAATGTTCTTTTGATAATTGAAAGAATAACGCTAATTTTGCACGCCCATTTGAGATATGGAACAAAGTATAAATCAAATAAATAATTGTCAGAATGAACGTTTCATTACAAAACATTGACAAAGTAAGCGCACTGCTTACTGTAAAGCTTGAGAAAGCAGATTATCAGGAAAAAGTAGACAAATCATTGAAGAGCTTCCGTCAGAAGGCACAGATTCCCGGTTTCCGTAAGGGAATGGTTCCTATGAGCTTAGTTAAGAAAATGTATGGTAAGTCTGCATTGGCTGAAGAGGTGAACAAGCTGCTTTCAGAAACAGTATATAAGTATATCCAGGACAATAAGGTAAATATATTGGGCGAGCCTTTGCCCAACGAAGACAAGCAGCAGGAAATTGATTTCGATACTATGGAAGAGTTCGAATTCTTGTTTGATATTGCTTTGGCTCCGGAATTTAAAGCTGAAGTCAGTGCAAAAGATAAGGTAGATTACTATACTATTGAAGTTACAGACGAAATGGTGGATAACCAGGTCAAGGCTTACACTCAACGTAACGGCAAGTATGACAAGGTAGACGTTTACGAGGACAATGACATGCTGAAAGGTTTGCTTGCTGAACTGGATGAAGAAGGTAATACCAAAGAGGGTGGTATTCAGGTGGAAGGTGCTGTAATGATGCCTTCGTACATGAAAATGATGAACAGAAAGCTATCTTTGCCGGTGCAAAAGTGAACGATGTGCTTGTATTCAATCCGAATACTGCTTGGGACGGAAATGCTGCCGAATTGTCTTCTTTATTGAAGATTGACAAGGAAGCTGCTCCCGAAGTAAAATCCAATTTCAGCTTCCAGGTAGAAGAAATCACACGTTTCGTTCCGGGTGACTTGACTCAGGAAATTTTCGACCAGGTATTTGGCGAAGGTAATGTGAAAACGGAAGAGGAATTCCGTGCCAAAGTGAAGGAAGTTATTGCCAACCAGTTCGTGGCAGACAGTGACTATAAGTTCTTGATTGACGCACGTAAGATGCTGACAGAGAAAGTAGGCAAGCTGGAATTCCCGGATGCATTACTGAAGCGCATTATGCGTCTGAACAATCCTGACAAGGAAGAAAGCTTTGTAGAGGACAACTATGACAAGAGCATCGAAGAGCTGACTTGGCACCTGATTAAAGAACAGCTGGTGAAAGCCAATGATATCAAGGTTGAGCAGGAAGACATCACAAACATGGCTAAGGAAGCTACCCGCGCACAGTTTGCACAATATGGTATGATGAGTGTGCCTGAAGAAATCCTGGAAAACTACTCAAAGGAAATGCTTAAGAAGAAAGAGAGCATAGAAGGCTTGGTTAATCGTGTGGTTGAATCTAAATTGGCTACAGCATTGAAGTCTCAGGTGGAACTGGAGCATAAGAACGTTTCTGCTGAAGAGTTCAATAAGATGTTTGCATAAGAGTAATGTGAGCCTACGGCTAAAATTTATAAAGAAACACAGAGTTTGACAAACTATAACTCTGTGTTTTTTTGTGTCTCTGTGTTCTTTTTTGTTTCTTTGTATCCTTATAAATTAAAAAATAGAAAGAAATGGATGATTTTAGAAAATACGCTACCAAGCATCTTGGTATGAACAGTTTGGTGCTGGACGATGTGATTAAATCACAAGCCGGCTATTTGAATCCCTATATCCTCGAGGAACGCCAGCTCAATGTAACGCAGTTGGACGTGTTTTCCCGTCTGATGATGGACCGCATCATTTTCCTCGGTACGCAGGTTGATGACTATACAGCCAATACTTTGCAGGCTCAGTTGCTTTATCTGGATTCGGTGGATCCGGGTAAGGATATTTCCATCTATATCAATTCGCCGGGCGGTTCGGTATATGCCGGTCTGGGTATTTATGATACCATGCAGTTCATCAGTAGTGATGTGGCTACCATCTGTACTGGAATGGCGGCAAGCATGGCAGCCGTATTGCTGGTTGCCGGTGCCGAAGGCAAACGCTCCGCATTGACCCACTCCCGCGTGATGATACACCAGCCGATGGGAGGTGCCCAGGGGCAGGCCTCGGATATTGAAATCACGGCACGTGAAATCCAGAAGTTGAAGAAAGAACTTTATACCATTATCGCCGACCACTCCCACACTCCCTTTGACAAGGTATGGGCAGATTCTGACCGTGACTACTGGATGACAGCCCAGGAAGCCAAAGAATATGGTATGGTAGATGAGGTTTTGATTAAAAAATAAATATGGCAGATTCAAGAAAGAATAAAAATAGATGCAGTTTTTGCGGTCGCACCGAAGATGAAGTCGGATTTCTCATAACGGGGATGAATGGCTATATCTGCGACAGTTGCGCCACCCAGGCTTATGAGATTACTCAGGAGGCTTTGGGGGCTGGCAAGAAGCAAGTGCCACGAAGCTGAATCTGAAAGAACTTCCTAAACCCGTAGAAATAAAGAAGTTCCTCGATCAATATGTCATTGGTCAGGACGATGCCAAGCGTTTCTTGTCTGTGTCGGTGTACAACCATTACAAACGTCTGCTCCAGAAGGACGGCGGTGATGATGTGGAGATTGAAAAATCGAACATCATCATGGTAGGCAGTACCGGTACGGGAAAGACGTTATTGGCGCGTACTATCGCAAAGTTGCTGCATGTTCCTTTTACTATTGTAGATGCAACAGTTCTGACAGAGGCAGGTTATGTGGGTGAGGACATTGAAAGCATTTTGACACGTCTGCTCCAGGTGGCGGATTATAACGTGCCCGAGGCAGAGCAAGGTATCGTGTTTATTGATGAGATAGACAAAATAGCGCGCAAGGGTGATAATCCTTCCATAACCCGTGATGTGAGTGGTGAAGGCGTGCAGCAGGGATTGCTGAAACTGCTGGAAGGTTCTGTGGTGAATGTGCCTCCCCAGGGTGGGCGCAAGCATCCCGACCAGAAAATGATTCCGGTCAATACCAAGAATATTCTGTTCATTTGCGGTGGGGCTTTCGATGGCATTGAAAAGAAAATTGCCCAGCGGCTGAATACGCACGTTGTCGGGTATAGCGCTGTACGCAATACGGCAACCATTGATAAGAGCAACATGATGCAGTACATTGCTCCGCAGGATTTGAAGTCGTTCGGACTGATTCCCGAGATTATCGGCCGCCTTCCGGTGCTGACTTATCTGAATCCGTTGGACCGTGCGGCATTGCGCTCCATTCTTACGGAACCGAAGAATTCCATCATCAAGCAATACATCAAACTGTTTGAGATGGACAATGTGAAGCTGACGTTTGAAGATGCTGTATTTGAATATATCGTGGATAAAGCGGTAGAATATAAGTTGGGAGCCCGCGGCTTGCGTTCCATTGTGGAGACAATTATGATGGATGCCATGTTCGAAATTCCGTCAGAACAGAAGGACAATTTTGTTGTGACGTTGGACTACGCCAAGCGCCAGCTTGAAAAGGCAAATATAGCACGACTGCAAAGTGCTTAAGAATCAGATGGTAATACGGGGTAAAACCGACTATTTTACTTTTTATTGAAAAATATTCGATGGATTATGCTTGAAATTTAAGAAGTTGTTTATAACTTTGTTAGGGTTCTTTGTGAAAACAAGGCGGAGTACCACTATTAAAAGTTAACTCAATAAACAACAACCTAATGAATCATGGCAGGGAAGAAGATTAATTTGATAGACCAGCTGAAGAAATACTTCGGGTTCGATACATTTAAAGGAAATCAGGAAGCAATCATAGAGAATCTGTTGGCGGGTAATGATACATTCGTGTTGATGCCTACCGGTGGTGGAAAATCTTTGTGCTACCAACTGCCGTCCTTGTTGATGGAGGGCACGGGTATCGTGATTTCTCCTCTGATTGCCTTGATGAAGAATCAGGTCGATGCGATGCGTAACTTCAGCGAAGAGGATGGGATAGCCCACTTCATCAATTCTTCCCTAAACAAGAGCGCGATAGACCAGGTCCGGTCCGACATACTCAGTGGTAAGACAAAGCTGTTGTATGTAGCTCCGGAATCACTGACGAAGGAAGAGAATGTGGAGTTTCTGAAAACGGTGAAGATTTCGTTCTATGCCGTGGACGAAGCCCATTGTATTTCTGAATGGGGTCATGACTTCCGTCCTGAGTATCGCCGCATCCGTCCCATTATCAATGAAATAGGAAAAGCCCCTCTGATAGCGTTGACTGCGACGGCTACACCGAAAGTGCAGCATGACATCCAGAAGAATCTGGGTATGGTGGATGCGCAGGTGTTCAAGTCATCGTTCAACCGCCCGAATCTCTATTATGAGGTACGCCCCAAGACTGCAAATGTAGACCGGGACATCATCAAGTTCATTAAGAACAATCCCGAAAAGTCAGGCATTATCTATTGCCTGAGCCGGAAGAAAGTGGAGGAACTTGCTGAAATCCTGCAGGCAAACGGAATCAATGCCCGTGCCTATCATGCTGGAATGGATTCGGCCACACGAACACAGAACCAGGATGATTTCCTGATGGAATTGATGTGATTGTAGCTACCATTGCTTTTGGTATGGGGATTACAAACCGGATGTGCGCTATGTCATCCATTACGATATACCCAAAAGTCTGGAAGGATATTACCAGGAGACCGGACGTGCCGGAAGAGATGGAGGAGAAGGGCAGTGTATTACTTTCTATACCAATAAAGACTTGCAGAAGCTCGAGAAGTTTATGCAAGGCAAACCTGTAGCAGAGCAGGAAATTGGCAAGCAGCTTCTGCTGGAGACTGCTGCGTATGCCGAATCTTCCGTATGCCGCCGAAAAGCATTGCTTCATTACTTCGGCGAAGATATATAGAAGAAAATTGTGGTAATTGTGACAATTGTTTAAATCCGAAAAAACAAGTGGAAGCTCAAGAATTATTGTGTACCGTGATTGAAGCTATTCTCGCGGTGAAAGAAAATTTTAAAGCGGACTATATTATAGACATAATACAAGGTAAGGAAACTTCAGAAGTGCAGGCGCATCTGCATGAAGATCTCGAAGTGTTCGGCTCTGGTATGGGCGAAGAAGACAAAACGTGGAATGCTGTGATCCGTCAGGCACTTATTGCCGGTTACCTGAGTAAGGATGTCGAAAACTATGGCTTGCTGAAAGTGACAGATGACGGTAAGAAGTTCCTTAAACATCCCAAATCATTCAAAATAGTGGAAGACAATGACTTTGAGGATGTGGAAGAGGAAGCACCTGCACGTGGAGGCGGTGCGTGTGCGGTAGACCCGGCATTGTACTCCATGTTGAAGGACTTACGAAAGAAGTTGTCCAAGAAGTTGGAAGTGCCTCCTTATGTCATTTTCCAAGACCCGTCTTTGGAAGCGATGGCGACCATATATCCGGTGACTTTGGACGAGTTGCAGAACATACCGGGTGTAGGAGCCGGAAAGGCAAAACGCTACGGCGAGGAATTCTGTAAACTCATTAAGCGGCACTGTGAGGAGAATGAGATTGAACGTCCCGAGGACTTGCGTGTGCGTACTGTGGCCAATAAGTCAAAAATGAAGGTGGCCATCATTCAGGCCATTGACCGTAAGGTGGCATTGGATGACATTGCCATGTCAAAGGGCATTGAGTTTGAAGAGCTGCTGGATGAGATAGAAGCTATCGTCTACTCCGGAACGAAATTGAATATCGACTATTTCTTGGAGGATATTATGGATGAAGACCACTTGCTGGATATCTATGATTATTTCAAGGAATCTACCACTGATAAGATTGACGATGCTCTGGATGAGTTGGGTGATGACTTTACGGAAGAAGAGGTCGTTTGGTACGCATCAAGTTTATTTCAGAGATGGCAAACTGATTGGTTTTAGTTGATAAAAAAGAAAAAAATGTTGCGTGCAAGTATACGGAATGGAATAAAAACCGTATATTTGCACGCAATAAATTTTAAACGCATAGCCCTATGTCATTTATTGCTGATAAGATTGTAATGGATGGATTAACTTATGACGACGTACTGTTAATCCCCGCTTATTCTGAAGTCTTGCCCAAAACAGTCGAACTCTCGACTAAGTTTTCACGAAACATTGAGTTAAAAATCCCGTTTGTAACTGCTGCCATGGATACGGTTACCGAAGCGAAGATGGCTATTGCCATTGCCCGCGAAGGTGGTATCGGAGTTATTCATAAGAATATGTCCATTGAGGAGCAGGCACGTCAGGTAGCTATTGTGAAGCGTGCCGAAAACGGTATGATTTATGACCCGGTGACTATCAAGAGAGGTTCTACGGTAGCTGATGCGCTGGCTTTGATGGCTGAATTACAAGATTGGTGGTATTCCGGTGGTAGATGATGAAAGATATTTGGTAGGCATTGTTACCAATCGTGACCTTCGTTTTGAGAAAGATATGAATAAGCGTATCGATGAGGTAATGACTAAGGAGAACATCATTACTACCAATCCTACGACGGATATGGAGCTGTTTCTCAAATTCTGCAAGAACATAGAATCGAGAAGTTGCCGGTAGTAGATAAAGACAACAAATTGGTAGGTCTGATTACCTATAAGGATATTACCAAGGCAAAGGATAAACCTATGGCGTGCAAGGATAGCAAAGGTCGTCTGCGCGTTGCTGCCGGAGTGGGAGTGACGAATGACACTTTGGAGCGCATGCGGGCTTTGGTGGATGCAGGGGCGGATGCCATTGTCATTGATACGGCTCACGGACATTCCAAGGGGGTTATTGAAAAATTGAAAGAAGCCAAGGCTAACTTCCCTCATATTGATATTGTTGTTGGTAATATTGCTACCGGTGAAGCTGCGAAGGCATTGGTCGAGGCTGGTGCTGATGGAGTAAAGGTGGGCATCGGTCCGGGTTCCATCTGCACTACCCGTGTAGTTGCCGGTGTGGGTGTTCCTCAGTTGTCTGCGGTTTATGATGTGGCAAAGGCACTGAAGGGCACGGGTATTCCTTTGATTGCCGATGGCGGTTTGCGTTACTCGGGCGATGTGGTGAAGGCGTTGGCTGCCGGTGGTTACAGCGTGATGATCGGTTCGCTGGTTGCCGGAACGGAAGAGTCTCCGGGCGATACGATTATTTTCAACGGTCGTAAGTTCAAGTCCTATCGGGGTATGGGCTCGCTGGAAGCTATGGAAAATGGCTCTAAGGACCGCTACTTCCAAAGCGGTACCAGTGACGTGAAGAAATTGGTTCCAGAGGCATTGCTGCCCGCGTTCCTTATAAAGGTACTTTGTATGAAGTTATTTATCAGTTGGTTGGCGGTCTGCGTGCCGGTATGGGCTATTGCGGTGCAGCCAATATAGAGAAACTGCACGATGCTAAGTTTACCCGCATTACTAATGCAGGTGTACTCGAAAGCCATCCGCATGATGTATCTATAACCAGTGAGGCACCGAACTATAGCCGTCCAGAGTAAGATAATAACAAAATAATAGTGAATGCCCGGAGAGAGATTGCCGCTTTCCGGGCATTTTGTTTATATTTGCAGCCGTATAAAAAGAACGGATGGTGCTTATGGTTAGATTGTTTTGGGTGTTTTTCTTCCTCGGGTTCGGATTGGCTGTTTCGGCCCAGGACGATCCGGTACTGATGCGTATCAATGGAAAGGAGGTCCTCCGTTCTGAATTCGAACGTAGCTATAATAAGGGCGGTACCTCTGTCGGTGCAGGCCGGAAGGCATTGGATGCATATGTGAATAAGTTTATAGACTTCAGGCTGAAAATAGAGGCTGCCGAAGTTGCGGGATTGGATACTTCCCGTGTCTTCCAGAAGGAGCAGGATGAGTATCGCCGCTGTCTGATTAAATCATACTTGACAGATGAGGAGACGGCAGAGCAGGAGGCACGGCAGTATTATGACAAGATGAAATCCGGCCGGCGTGCGGGCCGGGTATATGTGAAGCATATTTTTAAAATATCTCCCCCAGAATATTTCCGGTCATACCTTACGTGAGATGGAGTCCAGGATGGATTCTATCTACAGGGCTCTTGCAAAGGAAGGGGGAGCTGTGCCGTCTTTCGATGCTTGCGTCGAGCAATTTTCCGATGAGAAGAAAGCGTTTTGGGTGGGTTGGCTGCAGATGCCGGTGGAGTTTGAGGATATTGTATTCGGGTTGAATGCCGGAGAGATTTCCCGTCCGTTCCTCACTCCTCAAGGCATTCATATCGTGAAAGTACTCGAACAGCAGGAAATCCTTCCTTTTGAGAGGATGAAGGACAAGATAATCCGTTGTCAAACCCGTCGTCATGGAATGGATAAAGGAACGCGGGCTTTTGTGGATAAACTGAAGAAAGAATATCACTATATGCCGGATAAAGCCGGTATCGACGAACTGCTGGCCAAAGGAAGCACTTCTCGTGTATTGTTTACACTGGATGGCAAGGCATACGGTGGAAAAGAGTTTGCCGGATTTGCCGCTGTTTATCCGGCAGGGACGCGCAGACAGTTGGAGGCTTTTACAGTAAAACGATTCTGGACTATGAAAACTCCCGTCTGGAATTGAAGTATCCCGAATTCTGTGCGTTGGTGCAGGGGCATCGTGACAGCATGTTGCTTGCCGAAATCACTGACCGTGAAGTGGGAAAGAGGAGTGTGGTGGATGAAGCAGGATTGAAAGCATATTTTGAGGCGCACCGTTCGGACTTCCATTGGGACGAACCGCGTTATAAGGGTATTGTGCTGCATTGTACTACCAAGCGGGTGGCGAAGCAAGTACGGAAATTTCTGAAACAGATTCCGGAAGAGGAGTGGATGGATGCCATCCGTCTCACTTTCAATGCCGGCGATACTCCCAAGGTGCGGGCAGAGCAAGGATTATTTGCTCCCGGTGATAATGCATATGTGGATGAATTGGTGTTCAAAGGGAAGAATGCAACCCCGGTTTTGTCATTTCCCTTTACTGCTGTACAAGGTCGTAAGCAGAAGGGACCAGATAGTTGGCAAGAGGTGCGAGAGCCGCTCGTAACCGCTTATCGGAACTATTTGGAAACGCATTGGGTGGCAAAGTTGCGTGCTGCCGGTAAGGTTGAAATTGACCAAGAGGTTTTAAAAACCGTTAATAATCACTGATGCAACCGATTAAAACACTATCTTCGTACCTCAAAACGAAGTAAATATCAGTTGGTGATGCGAACAACCTGCTTTGGGCTTTTAATTTTCCTTCTCTGTGCGGCGTGCAGCGAGCAGCACGACCATAAAGGGCGGACACCGTTAGTGGAGTTGGACGGCAATTTCCTTTACCGGGAAGATTTGCAATCGGTACTTCCTGCCGGTTTGTCCAAAGACGACAGTCTGTTGTTTGCAGAACATTATATCCGTAATTGGGTGGAAGATATTTTGCTGTACGATAAAGCGCAGAGCAATATTCCCAATAACGGTGAGATTGATAAACTTGTGGAGAATTATCGCAAAGCATTGATAATGCATACCTATCAGCAGGCTTTAATACATCAGCGGCTATCAGAGGAGATTTCAGAACAAGACTTGACGGAGTATTACGAGAAGAACCAGGCGCTCTTCAAGGTGGAACGTCCGTTGATGAAAGGCTTGTTCATCAAAGTTCCTTTGACAGCCCCGCAGCTGGGTAATGTTCGTCGCTGGTACAAGACGGAAACCCGTGAGGCGGTGGAACATCTGGAAAAGTACAGTCTGCAGAATGCTGTGAAGTATGAGTATTTTTATGATAAATGGGTGCCGGTATCGGAAGTGCTGGATATGCTGCCCTTGAAGGTTCCTGATGTGGACGAGTATCTGGACAAGAATCGCCATGTAGAGCTGAAGGATACGGCTTTCCATTATTTCCTGAATGTGAGCGATTATCGCCCGATGGGAGAGCAGGAACCCTATGAGTTTGCCCGTGGGCAAGTGAAGGATATGCTGCTGAACGTGAAGCAGGTGGAATTCATGAAGCAAGTGAAGGATGATTTGTACCAACGGGCGGTGAAAAGAGACAAGATTAAATATTATTTAGAATAAGACACCAAGAATGAAACAGTGTATGAACTTTAAGTTTGTAATTTTATTTGCCTTGACGCTATTAGTCGGTTCTACCGTTTATGGACAAGACAACGTGATTGACGAGGTAGTGTGGGTAGTAGGTGACGAGGCTATACTGAAGTCCGAAGTGGAAGAGGCACGTATGAGTGCATTGTATGAAGGACGCAAATTTGACCGTGACCCTTATTGCGTGATACCGGAGGAGATAGCCGTGCAGAAGCTGTATCTTCACCAGGCTGCCCTCGATAGTATCGAAGTATCCGAGAGTGAGGTTATCCAGCGTGTGGACTATATGACGAACATGTACATCGCCAACATCGGTTCGCGCGAGAAAATGGAGGAATACTTCAACAAGACTTCCAGCCAGATTCGTGAAACGCTGCGCGAGAATGCCGTGAAGGATTGAAGGTTCAGAAGATGCAGCAGAAACTGGTGGGTGAGATTAAGATAACTCCGGCTGAGGTGCGCCGTTACTTCAAGGATTTGCCGCAGGACAGCATTCCTTATATCCCTACCCAGGTGGAGGTGCAGATTATCACTCAGCAGCCAAGGTTCCTTTGGAGGAAATAGAAGATGTAAAGAGGCGTCTGCGTGAGTATACCGACCGTGTCAATAAGGGCGAAAGCTTTTCCATGTTGGCTCGTCTGTACTCCGAGGACCGTGGCTCGGCCATGCGTGGCGGTGAAATAGAGTTTTCGGGACGCGGTATGCTGGACCCCGCTTATGCCAATGTAGCTTTCAACTTGCAAGACCCCAGCAAGGTTTCCAAGATTGTAGAGTCTGAATATGGTTTCCATATCATTCAGTTGATAGAGAAGCGCGGTGACCGTATTAAAACACGCCACATTCTGTTGAAACCGCATATTCCGGAAGAAGCTCTGGCTGCCGGTTGTGCCCGTTTGGATTCTATTGCCGATGATATCCGCAATAACATGTTCCTTTTGAAGAGGCTGCCTCAGTGCTTTCGCAGGATAAGGATACGCGTAACAATCATGGTTTGTTGCCGAATCCCAATACGAACACTTCCCGTTTTGAGATGCAGGAACTTCCCCCTGAAATAGCCAAGGTGGTGGATAAGATGAAAGTGGGCGAAATCTCCGAAGCCTTCACCATGATTCCGCAAAAGACCGGAAAAGAAGAGTGTGTGATTGTGAAACTGAAGAGCCGTACGACGGGACACAAGGCTACCATTGCCGATGACTATCAGAACTTGAAAGAGATTGTGTTGGAGAAACGCCGCGACGAAGTGCTGGACAAGTGGATTCGTGAGAAGCAGAAGCACACATATGTCCGTATCAAGGATAATTGGAAGAATAACTGTACGTTCAAGTATCCGGGCTGGATTAAAGAATAATCCGGAAGAATTTACATAGATTTGTATGCAAAAGAAGAATACAAAAATCATTTCCTGAACAAGCATAGATACCTCCTGGTAGGTATTCTATGCTTGTTTGGCATCTGTCTGCTGAGTGCCCAGAACAAGAAGAAAAGTCCTTCTGCACCGGAGAAGAAGAAAGTGGACTCGATTGAACAGAAAAGGACGGAGACACCGGAAAAGAAGAAGACGCGTGTGGATTTGTTGTATGCCGATGAGGCACAGGCAGACAAACATCTGCGTCCTGATGTGCAGGTACTTATCGGTTCTGTGAGGATGAAGCATGACAGTATGTACATGTTCTGTGACAGTGCGTTGATATTCGAAAAGATAAATTCGGTCGAGGCATTTGGTAACGTACGTATGGAGCAGGGGGATACCTTGTTCATCTATGGGGATTATCTGTATTATGACGGAATGTCACAGTTGGCTATGTTGCGTGAGAATGTGCGTATGATAAACCGTAATACCGTGTTGACTACCGACAGCTTGAATTACGACCGTCTGTACGATTTGGGTTATTACTTCGAAGGCGGTACGCTGACCGACGAGGATAATGTGCTGACTTCCGAGTGGGGAGAATATAGCCCTGCCACCAAGTTGGCTGTCTTCAATCACGACGTGAAGCTGGTCAATCCGAAGTTTGTCTTGACTTCGGATACCTTGAAGTATAGTACAGCTACCAAGATTGCTACTATTTTAGGCCCCTCCGACATTGTGAGTGACCAAAATCATATTTATTCCGAACGTGGCGTGTACAATACGACTACTGAGCAGGCAGAACTGCTCGACCGTTCCGTACTGACCAACGACGGCAAGAAATTGACCGGTGACAGCCTTTTCTACGACCGCATCTTGGGATACGGTGAGGCTTTTGACAATGTACAGATGAATGATACGGTCAACCGGAACATGTTGACTGGCGACTACTGTTTCTACAACGAACTGACCGGAAGCGCCGTTGCCACCAAACGTGCCGTAGCTATCGACTATTCGCAGGGCGACAGTCTGTTTATGCACGGTGATACTTTGCGGCTGATTACCTACCATATGAATACCGATTCCATGTACCGGGAGATGCGTGCCTATCATAAGGTGCGTGCTTATCGCACGGATGTGCAGGCCGTATGCGATTCGTTGGTGTATAATTCCAAGGACTCTTGCATGACGATGTACACCGACCCTATCTTGTGGCACGGGAACAACAGTTGTTGGGCGAGGAAATTAAAATTTACATGAACGATAGTACCATCGACTGGGCACATATCATCAATCAGGCCCTGACGGTAGAGAAAAAGGACAGTATTCACTATAACCAAGTTTCCGGTAAGGAGATGAAAGCTTTCTTTATAGATGGAGACATGCGTCTGGTGGAGGTGAACGGCAATGTACTGGTGGTGTATTATCCGGTAGAGGAGAAGGACAGTTCGCTGATTATGATGAACTATTCGGAAGGCGGACTTTTGAAAATGTACTTGAAGGAGAGAAGGATGGAGCGCGGAGTCTTTGTTGGAAAGACTACCGGTACAGCCTATCCTCTGGACCAGATTCCACCAGATAAGAGCAAGCTGCCTTCTTTTGTCTGGTTCGACTACATCCGTCCGCTCAACAAGGAGGACATCTTCGAGTGGAGGGCTAAAAAAGCAGGTGAAGTATTGAAGAAAAGTGACCGGAAACCTGTAACTTCGCCAAGGAATATGCATATTAAACGAAATAATAAGTAGCGTCATGGGAATGTTTGCAATGCGGAAGCCTCGTGGCTTCAATCATAGCTATATCTATGTGGATGAGCGGAAAGAGAAGTTGGCGAAGATGGAAGAAAACGCCAAGCGTGACCTGGGTATGCTGCCGGAAAAGGAATTCTCGCCCGAGGATATACGGGGCAAATTCATAGAAGGAACAACTCACCTGAAGCGGCGTAAGGAGAGCGGACGTAAGCCGATGCATTTGGGCATAATCCTTGTTGTCATGGCTGTGTTGATTTATCTGTGGTATGCCATCAGTAACGGAATCATTTAATAATGATTAATCATTAATCCCTAATCATTAAACATTATCATGAGCGATATCATTCATTTGCTGCCCGATTCGGTTGCCAATCAGATTGCTGCCGGAGAGGTGATTCAGCGTCCGGCATCTGTTGTGAAAGAATTGGTGGAAAATGCAATTGATGCCGAAGCAGGGGAAATACATGTGCTGATTACCGATGCGGGCAAGACCTGCATTCAGGTGATTGATGACGGGAAGGGTATGTCCGAAACGGATGCGCGCCTTTCTTTTGAACGTCATGCGACTTCAAAGATACGCGAGGCTGCCGATTTGTTTGCCCTACGCACCATGGGCTTCCGTGGAGAGGCGTTGGCTTCTATAGCAGCGGTAGCTGAAGTGGAGTTGAAAACACGTCCGGTCAGCGAGGAGCTGGGGACGCGGCTGCTGATTGCCGGCTCTAAAGTCGAGAGCCAGGAAGCCGTTTCCTGCCCTAAGGGAAGCAATTTTTCCA
>ENA-OQDD01000270-OQDD01000270.1-human-gut-metagenome-genome-assembly--contig:-NODE-270-length-21621-cov-3.894017_pt1 | contig 21621 bp, 31 predicted proteins | sample MGYA00242507_ERZ504598 | MGnify/ENA primary metagenome ERZ504598 (study PRJEB26092, sample SAMD00036318) | human gut metagenome | host: Homo sapiens | study: EMG produced TPA metagenomics assembly of...
CGCGCCGCACCTGCCCGGCGGTGAGCTGGGCGTTGCAGAGCACACCCTCAAAACCCGGGGCGCATAGCGCTTTGCCTGAATGGCCCGGGCGGTAAGCACCTGTTTGCGCAGATCGGCGCTGCTCTCGGAAGGGACGACGGCGTGCAGCTCGTCAAAGGCGATGGGGTCCATCTCCACGCACAGGTCGATGCGGTCCAGCAGCGGGCCGGACACCCGGCTGCGGTACTGCCGCACAGCACTGGGCGAACAGGTGCACTGTCGGGTGGGGTGGCCGTAGTAGCCGCACTTACAAGTTCATGGCGGCTACCAGCTGGAAGCGGCTGGGATAGGTGGCACTGCCTGCCGCTCGGCTCACAGTGATCTGGCCGTCCTCCAGCGGCTGGCGCAGCACTTCCAGACTCTCGCGGGAGAACTCCGGCAATTCGTCTAAAAACAGCACACCGCAGTTGGCAAGGCTGCACTCGCCGGGCCGGAACTGTGCGCCGCCGCCAGCCAGAGCCGCGGCACTGGCCGAGTGGTGCGGACTGCGGAAAGGCCGTGCAGAGATCAGGCCCCGGCCCTGCGGCAGCTGCCCTGCAATGGAATAAATTTTAGTGGTCTCCACGGCTTCCTCACGGGTGAGCGGCGGCAGGATGCCGGGCAGACGCTTTGCCAGCATGGATTTGCCGGTGCCGGGTGCGCCAATGAGCAAAACATTGTGTCCGCCTGCGGCAGCAATGACCATAGCCCGCCGCGCCAGCGACTGGCCCATCACGTCCGCAAAATCCGGCACCTGTGCCATGCGTCTGCAGGGTCAAAGGGAACAACAGCCGCCGGGGCAAGCGGGGAGATGCCGCGCAGGGCATCTACAACTTCGCGTGCCGTGTGGGCGGGGTAGACGGCCATGCTGTCGGCACAGGCCTCGGCTGCTTCGGCGGCATTCTCGGCAGGTACATACAGGGCGTGGGTGCCATTTTCTGCTGCAGCCAGCGCCATGGGCAGCACGCCGGAAACCGGCCGCAGGGTGCCGTCCAGTGCCAGTTCGCCCAGAAATGCCGCGTCGCAGGCACATCCTCCAGCTGGCCGCTGGCAGTGAGCACTGCCAGCAGAAGCGGCAGGTCGTACACCGGGCCGGTCTTGCGCACATCCGCCGGGGCAAGATTGATGGTAATGCGCCGGTCCGGGAACTTGAAGCCCAGATTTTTGATGGCGGCGCGCACACGGTCGGCGCTTTCACGCACAGCGGAATCCGGCAGGCCCACGATGGAAAAGGCGGGCAGACCGCCGGAAATGTCGGCCTCCACTGCCACGGCAAAGCCGCTCAGGCCGTTCAGACCAAAGCTTCTGGTAACAGAATACATGTTGTTCTCCCTTATCCCAGCGGATGATATGACGGAAAAGAATTGGCAAAAGTGGAAAATATTGGATGATTATGTCATACTTCGACACAAAAATACTTCTGAATTCATTATAGTAAAGGGCAGGAAAGATGTCAATGCGATAGAGAGGAGAGAGTTTTCCATGATGAGCAAAGAATACTGCCGCTATATCCGTACATATTCAGAACTGGAAGGGCTGCAGCATGCCCACACCCTTGTATATTGCGGTGCCGCCGCTGCGCAGGGCGTTGTAATGGAGCTGCGGCAGGAGCAGGATGGCCGGGTGCGCCGCAGCGCGGTGCTGCTGCAGGACAGTTTTGCCCGGGCAATGCAGCTGCTGCGCTACCTGTGTGAAAACAGCGTCGGTTTGGAGCAGTGGCTGGACGTTCTGGACGATGCAGGCCAGAGTTATGAACTGCTGGAAAATGCAGGCGAGGCCGGGATGGTTCCCGACTTTACCGGAAAAAACTTGGAATTTTGTGCCATATGCCGGTTTTGAACTGCAAATCTTGTTGCAGATTACGCAATTGACACATGGACGCGGAGAGTTTATATTATAAGTAGGTTTAACCAAACCTGTTCTTTTTTGCGGAAAAATTTACAAAAGGTAAGGTGTGCAAGATGTATTTGGATGAATATAAGCGCTGGATGGCTGCAGAGCTGGAAGACGCTGATCTGAAGCCGGAGCTGGCCAAGATCGAGGGAAATGATGACGAGATCAAGGACCGCTTTGCTGTGGCTTTGAAGTTTGGCACCGCTGGTCTGCGCGGCGTTCTGGGCGCTGGCACCAACCGTATGAATATCTATGTTGTGCGTCAGGCCACGCAGGGTCTGGCAAACTGGGTCAAGACTCAGGGCGGCAGCCAGACTGTGGCTATCAGCTACGACAGCCGCCTGAAGAGCGATATCTTTGCCAAGACCGCCGCAGGCGTTCTGGCGGCAAACGGTATCAAGGTGCGCATTTACGATGCTCTGATGCCTGTGCCTGCACTGAGCTTTGCTACCCGTTACTACCAGTGCAATGCTGGTATCATGGTCACGGCTTCTCACAACCCGGCCAAGTACAACGGCTACAAGGCCTACGGCCCGGATGGCTGCCAGATGACCGATGATGCTGCTGCCATCGTGTACGATGAGATCCAGAAGACGGATGTGCTGACCGGTGCAAAGTACATCTCCTTTGCCGAGGGCGTGGAGCAGGGCCTGATCCGCTTTGTGGGCGACGACTGCAAGAAGGCACTGTATGATGCCATTGAGGCCCGTCAGGTGCGCCCGGGCCTGTGCAAGACTGCCGGCCTGAAGCTGGTGTACAGCCCGCTGAATGGTTCCGGTCTGGTGCCTGTCACTCATGTGCTGAACGATATGGGCATCACCGATATCACCATCGTGCCCGAGCAGGAGTACCCCAACGGTTACTTTACCACCTGCTCCTACCCGAACCCCGAAATTTTCGAGGCTCTGAAGCTGGGTCTGGAGCTGGCAACCAAGACTGGTGCCGATCTGATGCTGGCCACCGACCCCGATGCCGACCGCGTGGGCATTGCCATGAAGTGCCCGGATGGCAGCTATGAGCTGGTATCCGGCAACGAGATGGGCGCTCTGCTGCTGGATTACATCTGCGCAGGCCGCATCGAGAAGGGCACCATGCCCAAAAACCCGGTGGCCGTCAAGTCCATCGTATCCACTCCGCTGGCCGATGCCATTGCCGCACACTACGGCGTGGAAATGCGCAGCGTGCTGACCGGCTTCAAGTGGATCGGCGACCAGATCGCAAATCTGGAAGCTGCCGGTGAGGTGGACCGCTTCATCTTTGGCTTCGAGGAGAGCTACGGCTATCTGGCCGGCCCCTATGTGCGCGATAAGGATGCCGTCATCGGTTCCATGCTGATCTGTGAAATGGCCGCTTACTACCGCAGCATCGGTTCCTCCATCAAGCAGCGTCTGGAAGAGATCTATAAACAGTATGGCCGCTACCTGAACAAGGTGGACAGCTTCGAGTTCCCCGGCCTGACCGGCATGGAGAAGATGGCTTCCATCATGCAGAAGCTGCGTGATAACCCGCCCGCCGAGCTGGCTGGCCACAAGGTGGTCAAGGTGACCGACTACAAGAAGCCCGAGGAGACCGGCCTGCCCGCTGCAAACGTGCTGATCTACAGTCTGGAAAACGGCGCTACCGTTGTGGTGCGTCCCTCCGGCACGGAGCCGAAGATCAAGACCTACTTCACCACTCTGGGCAAGGATCTGGCTGAAGCACAGGCACAGAAGGATGCTCTGGCTGCTGCCATCGAGCCGATCCTGAAGTAAACTCCATCAAGAACAAGTTTGTGCCCCTCTGCTGTGTGCAGAGGGGCATTTTTGCTGTAGAATATTGGTTGCAGTTTGGGAAGTTATACGCTATAATAAAATATGGCTTACTATAGGAATCGGGCAGGTGAAGAAATTGGAAAAGAGAGTATCCGCAGTACTGGTGGCGGCGGGGTCTTCCACACGCATGGGCTTTGACAAGCTCAGCTTTGATCTGGGCGGCGAGACCGTGCTGCACCGCAGCATCCGCGCGTTTGAACAGGACCCGCTTGTCACGGAGATCGTGCTGGTGGCCGGTAAGAACCGCGCCTTTGTGGAGCAGCAGGCAGCAGACTGCACAAAGCCTGTGCAGATCGTAACGGGCGGCACCACCCGCGCCGAGAGCGCAAAAAACGGCGTGCTGGCGGCAGCAGGGGAGCTTGTGGCAGTGCACGACGCGGCAAGACCCTTCGCCAGTCAGGCCGTCATCACAGCAGCGCTGGAAGCAGCGGCCCGGTGCGGCGCAGCTGCACCTGCCGTACCGGTAAAGGATACCATCAAGCTGCAGCGCGCGGCAACGGAAAGACCGTGCCGGATGCCTGCCTTGTGTACACAACGCCCGACCGCAGCACCCTGTATGCGGTGCAGACCCCTCAGTGCTTTGACCGCGCAGAGTACCTTGCTGCGCTGGAAGAGCTGGATGCCGAAAAAGCCCGCCTTGTCACCGACGACTGCAGCCTGTTCGAGCTGACCGGCCGCGCCGTGCAGCTGACGCAGGGCGATTACGCCAATTATAAGATCACGACCCGCGAGGACTTGCCCCGCCCGGAACAGAAAGAGGAACACAAAATGCGCATTGGACATGGTTATGACGTGCACCGTCTGGTGGAAGGCCGCAAGCTGATCCTGGGTGGCGTGGAAGTGCCCTTTGAAAAAGGCCTGCTGGGCCACTCGGATGCAGATGTACTGGCCCATGCGGTGATGGATGCTGTGCTGGGTGCCGCTGCGCTGGGGGATATCGGCCAGCATTTCCCGGACAATGACCCGGCTTACTCCGGTGCCGACAGCCTGAAGCTGGCCCGCCGTGTGGCCGAAATTTTAAAGGAGCACGGCTTCCGCATTGAAAATATCGACGCTACGCTGTTGTGTCAGCGGCCCAAACTTGCGCCGTACATTCCGGCCATGCGCCAGAATCTGGCCGATGCCTTCGGCCTGCCGGTGGATGCCGTGAGCGTAAAGGCACTACCGAGGAACATCTGGCTTTACCGGTGAGGGGCTGGGCATTGCCGCCCACGCTGTTGCCCTGATCGAAACACTGTAAACGGGAGCGTGTACCAATGACTCTGAACGCGATCATTGCAAATTTCCAGACCTTCAAACTGGTCGATTTGCTGGATATCATCATCATTTCCTTCCTGATTTACCAGCTGCTGGGCATTGTCAACCGCACCCGCGCCGGCCAGCTGTTCAAGGGTGCGCTGCTGGTGATGGCCGTCTATCTGGTGGCAGAAACGCTGAATATGCGTACCGTCACATGGCTGCTGAACTCACTGCTGCAGGTGGGCCTGCTGACGCTGGTGGTGCTGTTCCAGCCGGAGATCCGCCGTGCGCTGGAGCGCATGGGCCAGACCGACCAGTGGGCCGCCAAGCTGTTCAATGTCAAAGGCCGCTACAACGATCCCAGCCTGAAAGGTGCATGGCGCAGCGCCATCATTGCCATCTGCGATGCGGCAGAGCGCTTTTCTGAGACCAAGACCGGTGCACTGATCGTGCTGGAACGCCACACGAACCTTTCGGAGATCGTGCGCACCGGCACGCCGGTGAACAGTGCGGTCAATCTGGAAGTGCTGGGCACCATTTTCTACGAGGCACGCCCCTGCACGATGGTGCTGCCATCATTGAGAATGGCCGCATCAAAGCCGCGGGCTGTGTGCTGCCGCTTTCCAACAATCTGGATCTTGGCAAGGATATGGGCACCCGTCACCGCGCCTGCCTTGGCATTGCCGAAAATTCCGACGCATCGCCATCGTGGTCAGCGAGGAAACCGGCATCATCTCCATGGCAAAGAACGGCGTGCTGATCCGCCACTTTGACCGCCAGACCCTGTATACCCGTCTGGTGGATGAGATGATCCCCAAGGAGACCACCACCGAAAAGACGACGGTCAGCGGCTGGCGCGGTCAGCTGGACCGTCTGTGGAAATGGGTCAGCCAGAAGGAGGACGATGCGCAATGAACAACGAACCCAACAAGAAAAATGGCGCAAAGCTGCGGTCGCCCATAAGAAAAACATTCTGGACGACCGCCGCATCCGGCTGGCACTTTCGGTGCTGGGTGCCATCGTTGCATGGATGGTGGTCACCATCATCGTCCAGCCCGGCACCAGCAACACCATCTACAATGTGCCGGTGGATTATACCTACGATTCCGCTGCTTACACCTCCCGGGGCCTGAGCATCGTCAGCGCCGAGGATAAGACCGTGAACCTGAAAATCTCCGGCGACGGCTACACCATCGGCGGGCTGACGGCTTCCGATTTTGTGGTCTACCCGGATTTTTCCAGCGTACGCGACAGCGGCGAAAAGACCCTGCGCCTGCTGGTACGCGGTGCCAACGGCCTGCTGAACGGTGTGACCGTGACCATGGAAGGCAATGACAACACGGTGGATGTGGTGTTTGACGTGGTGGAGGAAAAGACCCTGCCCGTTACCATTACCACCAACTACCTGACCATCGCGGACGGCTATATCCTTTATAGTACGGATGTTTCCAAGGAGAATATCACCCTTTCCGGCCCCAGCAGTGAGCTGAATAAGTTGCTACCTGCACTGCAGAGGTGACCTACAGCGGCGAACTGACCGAGTCCATCACGCTGAACACGCCGCTGCGCTTCTATACCTCCGGCGGCAAGGAAGTCAAGTTTGAGTACACGGAGCTGGAAGAGAACAGCGTGGATGTGACCTTGCAGGTGTACAAGATGGCAACGCTGCCGGTGGACGTGAATTTCATCAATGCACCGCGTGATTTTGATGATTCGATGCTGGTATATGCACTCAGCCGCAAGCAGCTCAAGGTGGCAGGTCCGGCAGATAAGATCGATATGCTGTCCACGCTGCCCATCGGCAATATCGACCTTTCCACCTTTACACTGAACAAGAGCTATGAGCTGCCCATCGACCTGCCCGCAGACATCTATCTGCTGGATAACATTTCCACCATAACGGTCAGCTTTGACTGCTCCAATCTGGGAACCAAGACCATGAACCTGCCCAATACCTGCGTGCAGGTGGTCAACCTGCCCTCTACCTACCAGCTGACGGTGCAGACCGAACGCCTGATGAATGTAACGCTCTGCGGCCCCAAGGGCGCGATCGAAACGCTGACCCCGGAGCAGGTGGTCATTGAGATCGATGCCGAGGATTTCTCGGTGGCGACCGGCGAGCAGAACATCGCCTGCCGCCTGTATGTGCCCTCCAACGGCAAGATCTTTGCACTGGGCAGCTATGTGCTGCAGTGCCGCATCGAAAGCAACTGAAACAAAAAGGAACACACGATAACATGATTCTGGTTCGCAACATCCGTCTGCCGCTCTCTGCCGGAGAGCCGCAGGCATTTGAAAAAGCCCTGCACGCCGCCCGCATCCCGCGCGGAAAGGTGCAGCATCTGGCGTGGCAAAGCTCTCGGTGGATGCCCGCCACGGCCAGCCCAAGCTGGTGTATACCGTGGCTGTCACCCTGAAAGAACCTGCCGAGGAAGCGGCTTTTGCAGCCCGCTGTGGTGATGCTTCTCTGCAGCAGAAGGTGGATTTTTCGGTGCAGAATGGCATCCAGCCACTGGCACATCGGCCTGTGGTGTGCGGCCTTGGCCCGGCGGGCCTGTTTGCAGCGCTGCTGCTGGCCCGGCAGGGCTATCAGCCCATTGTGCTGGAGCGCGGCCCGGCGCTGGACGAGCGCGTAAAGGCGGTGGAACATTTTTCTGCTACCGGCGAACTGGATGTGAATGCGAACATTCAATTTGGCGAGGGCGGTGCCGGTACCTTTTCGGATGGCAAGCTGACCACCCGCATCGGCGATGAGCTGTGCGGCTTTGTTACCGAGGTGTTCCTGCAGCACGGTGCGCCGGAGGAGATCGCTTGGAAGCAGAAGCCCCACGTGGGCACCGACCTGCTGCGCGGTGTGATCACATCTATCCGCAAGGAGATCGAAGCTCTGGGCGGTGAGGTGCATTTCAACACGGCCCTGACTGGCTTTGAACAGAAAAATGGTCAGCTCACCGGCATTTTTACCACAAATGGCACCTTTGCCTGCGAAGCTTTGGTGTTCGCGGTGGGCCACTCGGCCCGCGATACCTTCGGGATGCTGATGGACGGCGGCCTGCAGCTGGAATGCAAGCCGTTCAGTGTGGGCTTCCGCGCCGAGCATCTGCAGAGTGAGATCGAAAAGAGCTTATATCACGAGGCTGCCGGGCATCCGGCTCTGCCGCGGGGCGAGTATCAGCTCTCCCAGCATGTGGGGGAGCGGTGCGTTTACACCTTCTGCATGTGCCCCGGCGGGCAGGTGGTGGCATCGGCCAGCGAGGAAGGCCGTGTAGTGACCAACGGCATGAGCTTCCACGCCCGCAATGGCAAAAATGCCAACGCGGCCGTGGTGGTGAGCGTGGGCGGCAAGGACTTTGCGGACGATCCGCGCCGGGCCATCGCGTTCCAGCGGGAGCTGGAAGCCAAAGCCTACGCCGCTGGGCGCAGTGCAGGGGAGTATGCCGCTCCGGCAGAGAACATCCAGAGCTTTCTGGAAGGGCGCGGCCAGCTGAACATTGGACGCGTGCAGCCTACCTATGACCGCGGCGTTGCTGCGGCAGACCTCGGCGCACTGCTGCCGCAGGAGCTGGCCGAAACGCTGCGGGCGGGCCTGCGCGCCTACGAGCGCAAAATTGCGGGTTATACCGCGTCGGAAGCGATCCTTACGGGTCTTGAGACCCGCACCAGCAGCCCGGTGCGGCTGAAGCGGGAAGAAAATTTTGAATGCACCCAGCTGGCAGGTCTGTATCCCTGCGGCGAGGGTGCCGGATATGCGGGCGGCATCATGAGCGCCGCCGTGGATGGCCTGCGGGTGGCCCGCGCCATCATCAGCCGGTATGCACCGGCAGAAGGGTGAGAAGAATTTGATGAACGATCGTGAAAACGATACAATGAGAGAGAATGAGGGCCGTCAGGTGCAGCAGGAGCTGGAAAACCAGCTGCGCGCCTTTGGCGATACCGTGTCGGATGCCTTTGCCCATGGCTTTGAGGGCAAAGGGAAGGACATTGGCGACCGCGCCTATGGTGTGGGCCGTGCGGCGGTGAATGCTGCAAACTTTGGCTTGGCGAAGCGGCAAAGGCGTTCCGCAGCAGCCGGGAGGAATACTATCGCAGCCGCCAGAATGCGCAGAATACGAAACAGGGCTCGAATGAGGACTGTATCAACGCGCAGGCCGCAGGTGTTTCCGGCTGGTTCCGGCAGATGTTCGGCAAGGCAGAGACGACCCCGGCAGACGAGATCCGCGCCAGTGCCAAAAAGCGCTACAGCGCAGGCTGTGCATTGCTGGCAGTCGGCATCACGTTTACGGTGATCTTTGGCATCACGGCGGTTTCCTGTCTGGGTGCGGCGGGCCTGTTTACGCCCAATGCGGCGGTTCTGCAGGCTCTTCTGCAGGACAGCTTTATGGCTGAAAATGCTGCAGCCATGGGCAGCTTTGCGCTGGGGGCGGTGCGGATCACCGGCTGGTGCTTTGCGGCTGTCACCGCCGTGTTCGTGTGGATGATCACTGCCGGTGCGTCCCGCCTGAAGGCCAGCAAGACGCTGCTCCGTCTGGCCGAGGCAGCAGAAGGCTTTGACTGCAAAAAGGGCCTGCCGCTGGAAGCCGTGGACGAGAAAAAGGCCCGTGCCTCAAGCGGGTGCGCAGATTCATCCGCAATGGCTGGCTGAGTGCATGGGTGGACGAAAAAGCGGAAAAGCTTTACCTGACTGCTGAGGATTACCGTGCCGCGCAGGAAGCTGCCGCAGCCTCCAAGGCACCGCCGCAGCCGGAACCGGCAGCAGAAAAAACAGACGATGTGCCGCTTAATCTTGAGACGGCGCGCCGCTTTGCCGCCGTGCTGCAGCAGGAAAAACAGCTGATGCAGGATGCGCAGGGCCGCGAAGAGCTGGACCATATGCAGACCACCACCACTGCCATCTGTGACTGGCTGGAAGCACACCCGGAAAGCCTGCCCAAGGCCCGCCGCTTTGCGGAATACTATATCCCCACCACCCTCAAGCTGCTGCACACCTACAACGATGTGCAGGGCCAGCAGGGCGAAAACGCCGAGACCATCCGCCGCGATATCGCGGGCATCCTTCACACGCTGAATCAGGCCTACGACACCCTGTATGATACGCTGCTCTCGGATGTAGCGATGGATGTCTCTTCTGAGATCGCCGCCCTGCAGGGAATGCTGGCCAACGACGGCCTGACGGGAGGAAATTTTGAATGACCTACCGTGCATGGAATCTGAAGCCGCTGGACCGTGCCGCGCTGCGGGAGCTGACGCAGGCGATTGCGGAGCAGGCCACCGAAGAACTGGAATATAACGCACAGAACGACGAGCCGTGGAGCGAGCAAAAATATGCGGCCGCCCTTGCCGCCCAGCAGAAGGAAAATGCCCTGTTGGCGGGCGTGCTGACGGCCCGCGGCATTACCGACCCTACCGAAGCACTGACCCTGCTTGCCGGTGAGGAAGAATTGAGCGACCCTTCGCTGCTCACCGATATGGACAAGGCCTGCGAGCGCATCTGGCGGGCCATTGACGAGGGCGAGACCATTGTGGTGTTCGGCGATTATGACGTGGACGGCGTGACGGCCACGGCCCTGCTGTACCAGCATCTCAAGGGTATGGGGGCTACCGTAAAATGTATGCTGCCCAGCCGCGAGGGCGACGGCTACGGCCTTTCGCGCAATGCCATCCGTTCCATCCACGATAAGGGCTGCAAGCTGATCGTGACGGTGGATAACGGCATTTCTGCTGTGGAAGAAGCCGATTATGCCGCTGAACTGGGCATTGACCTGATCATTACCGACCATCATCTGCCGCCGGAAACTCTGCCCAAGGCCATTGCCGTGGTAGACCCCCGTCGTGAGGACGACACCAGTCCCTTCAAGGCCTGTGCGGTGCGGGCGTGGCGTTCAAGCTGTGTGCCGCACTGGATGGCTGCCCGCCGGAAGAAATGCTGGACTACTGCGGCGACCTTGCCGCTGTGGGTACTGTGGCGGACGTGATGCCGCTTACCGGCGAAAACCGCACCCTTGTCAAGGCGGGCCTGCGCCAGCTGCAGAACACGGACCGTCCGGGTCTGGAAGCGTTGCTGGAAGAGGTGGGCCTTGCGGGCAAACCGGTCACCGCAGAAAATGTCAGCTATGCCATTGCACCCCGCATCAATGCGGCTGGCCGCATGGACAACGCTGTTACGGCTTTGCAGCTGGTGATGTGTGAGGACCCGGACCGCGCCGCAGAGCTGGCCCATAAACTGAACGAGATCAATACAAAGCGTCAGGAGACAGAGCTGCAGATCTTCAAGGCCGCGCAGGAACTGCTGGAACAGGAACCGGAGCGGCTGGAAGACCGCGTGATGCTGCTGTGGGGCCGCGATTGGCACCCCGGTGTCATTGGCATCGTGGCATCCCGGCTGGTGGAACGCACCGGCCGGCCTGTGATCGTAGTGACGATCGACGAGCACGGCGAATGCAAGGGCAGCGGACGCAGCGTGCAGGGCTTCAATTTGCATGCCTGCATTGGTGCCTGTGCAGATCTGCTCATCCGCTACGGCGGCCATGCCATGGCTGCGGGCCTTTCGGTGCGGGAGAAAATCTGCCCGCTCTGCGCCGCCGCCTGAACGACTGGGCAGCACGGGAATGCCCGGTGCTGCATACCACCCCGCTGGAGTGCGACCTGCCCATCCATCTGGACCGTGTGACCGTGGAAAGTGTGCGGAAGCTCGACCAGCTGGCTCCCTATGGGGCCGAGAACCCGACCCCGGTGTTCCTTTTGCAGAACGCCGTGCTGGATGGGGTATACCCGGTATCGGAGGCAGGCACAGCCGCCTGCGCCTGCGGCAGGGCAATGCCAGCGTGTATGCCGTGTGGTTCGGTATGCCGCCGGAACAGCTGCCCTATGCCATGGGCGATGTGGTGGATGCTGCGCTGAACCTTTCGGTCTACGATTCGCCCCGGGGCGCACAGCTTTCGGGCCGCATTCTGGACCTGCATCCGGCAGGGCTGGGCACAAAGCTTGCGGAGCAGGCTGCTTTTGTGGTGGCGCTGCGCCGCGGCACACCCCTGACTGAGGAACAGAAAAAGCTTATTACGCCTGAGCGCAGTGATATCGTCACAGTGTACCGTGAGCTGCAGGCGCGCCGCTGGCACGCAGAAGATCTGCAGCCGCTGTGCGCAAAACTGGGCGAGGAAAATACAGGCAAAACACTGGTGGCAGTGACGGCCTTGGAACAGGTGGGACTGATCGCCACGGTGGAAAAGGGTGGGGCAAAATATCTGGAGCTTGTGCCTGCGCAGGGCAAAAAGAACCTTGCGGATGCCCCGATCCTGAAATGTTTGGAGGGAATGTAAAATGCCAGAGGGAAAGAAAGCTGCGGTCCCTGCACCGAAGCCGGTGCGGGAAGAGGATCTCTACTCCGCAAAGACCCACCTGCATCAGCCGGTACCGGTGCAGGAAACGGCTACCGTTTCTGCAACAGCACAGCTGGCCGATGCCCCGGAAGGCGCGCTGCCTTCGGAGGTGCGGCCGGAGATCGTTACCTGGGAAAAGCTGTGTGAGGCCATCAAGGCCAGCGGCCGCTCCTACAATATGGAGATGATCGAAAAGGCATATGACCTTGCCAACACTGCCCACAAGGGGGTGTGCCGCCGCAGCGGTGAGCCGTATATCTGCCACCCGCTGGCCGTGGCACGACTGGTGCTGGATCTTGGCATGGACTCCGAGAGCATTGCTGCGGCCCTGCTGCACGATGTGGTGGAGGACACTCCCACTACGCTGGACGACCTAAAAGCCGCCTTTGGCGAGGAAGTTGCCCTGCTGGTGGACGGCGTGACCAAGCTGACCAAGATCCAGTTCTCTAACATTGAGGAACTGCAGGCTGAAAACTTGCGCAAGATGCTGCTGGCCATGAGCGTGATGTGCGCGTGATGATCATTAAGCTGTGCGACCGGCTGCACAACATGCGCACCGGTGATGCATGGCCGGAACAGAAGCGCCGCGATAAAGCCCGCGAGACCATGGAGGTGTATGCCCCTATTGCCAACCGTCTGGGCATCCTGAATGTGAAGGAAGAGCTGGAAGACCGCAGCCTGCATTACCTTGACCCTGTGGGCTACGAGGAGATCAGCCGGATGCTCAGTGAGCGTGCAGGCGAGGAGTTCCTTGCAAAGGTGTCCGGTGTGATCGAGCGGCGGCTGGCCGAAAGCGGCATTGAGGGCGCTACCATCAAGCGCCGCGTCAAGAGCATTTACGGCATCTATCGCAAGACCATCATGCAGAACAAGTCCTTTGATGAGTCTACGATATCTATGCGGTGCGTGTCATTCTGGATACGCTGGCCGAGTGCTACAGCACTCTGGGCCTCATCCACGATATGTACCATCCGCTGCCAAACCGCTTCAAGGACTATATCTCCACTCCCAAGCCCAATGGCTACCAGAGCCTGCACACCACCGTCATCGGCCACGAGGGCATCCCCTTTGAGGTGCAGATCCGCACCCGCAAGATGGACGAGCAGGCCGAGTACGGCGTTGCGGCCCACTGGAAGTATAAAGAAGGTCTGGATGGCCACGACAAGCTGGACGAACGTCTGGCGTGGGTGAGCCAGCTGCTGGAAAACCAGCGCGTCAGCGAGGATTCCGGCAATCTGCTGCACGACCTCAAGAGCGACCTGCTGCCGGAGGAAGTGTTTGCCTTTACGCCCAAGGGCGATGTCATCAACCTGCCCACCGGCGCTACCTGCATCGATTTTGCCTATGCGATCCATTCGGCGGTGGGCAACCGCATGGTGGGCTGCAAGGTGAACAACCGCATGGTGCCCATCGACCACATCGTTTCCACCGGCGAGATCATCGAAGTGATCCTTGGCCCGGCGGACAAAGGCCCCAGCCGCGACTGGCTCAAGATCGTGCGCACCAGCGAAGCGAAGAGTAAGATCCGAAACTGGTTCAAAAAGATGCGCCGCGAGGAAAATATCACGCAGGGACGTGATGCGCTGGCCCGTGAGCTGCGCAGGGAAATGATCATCATTCCGGACGACCAGCTGGACGATTTTATCAACAGCTGTTCCCGCCGCCTGCGCCAGAACAATGCCGAGGAGCTTTATGCCGCCATCGGCTACGGCGGCATGACCATTGCCAACTGCCTGCCCAAGCTCAAGGAGGAGTGGCAGAAGCTGAAAGCTTCGGAGGAAAAGGCCGGGGAAGACCTGCCCAAGGTGGACCTGAGCCGTGTGCACGCTACCGACGGCGTGGTGGTGGAAGGCTTCGATAACACCCCCATCAAGTTTGCCAAGTGCTGCAGCCCGCTGCCGGGCGACCCCATCGTGGGCTTTATCACCCGCGGCTTTGGCGTTTCCATCCACAAGCAGAGCTGCGTGAACGCCATTTCCAGCATGAAGGATCCCACCAACGCCCCCCGCTGGGTCAAGGCGTACTGGGCCGACAGCGTCAGGGACAGCTATAAGGCCGGCATTGAGATCATCGCGCTGAACCGCAACGAGCTGCTGCAGGATGTGCTGGCTGCGCTGGCGGATATCCGGGTGCCCATCTATGCGGTGAACGCCCGTCAGGTGGAAAACAACTGCGCCATGGTCAGCCTGACCATCGGCATCAACAATACCGAGCACCTCAACCGTGTGGTCGCAAGACTTTCCAAGGTGAAGGACGTGCTCAAGGTGACAAGGAGCTAAAACATGCGTGCAGTCATTCAGGCGGTGTCTTCCGCCAGTGTGCGGGTAAACGGCGGTGAGCCGCGGGCCATCGGGCCGGGCCTTATGATCCTGCTGGGTGTCAGGGATACCGACAGTCTGGACATCGTGCCCAAGCTTGCCGATAAATGCGCGGGCCTGCGCATCTTTCCGGACGCAGAGGGCAAGCTGAATCTCAGCGCAAAGGACCTTGGCTATTCGGCTCTGGTGGTGAGCCAGTTCACCCTTTACGGCGACACGAAAAAAGGCTACCGGCCCAGCTTTATCAAGGCCGCAAAGCCGCCGCTCTCCGTGGATGCTTACGAGCTGTTCCTTGCAGAGATGAACAAACAGGGCCTGGAGGATGTTCAGCACGGCGAGTTTGGCGCGGACATGCAGGTGGCTCTTGTGAACGAAGGACCCTGCACCATTATCATCGATACCGACGAGTGGAAGAAAAAGGAGTGACCGCCATGCAGGCTTTTCATATTCCGGGCGCTGCGCCGCTGTATACCAATACCTTCCTGCTCATTTCCGACGCAGGCCATGCCGTGGTCATTGATCCGGCGGCAGATGCGCAGACCTACGATAAAATTTTAAAGGAAAACAATGCGCAGCTCACCACCATCCTGTGCACCCACGGCCACTACGACCATGTGGGCAGCGCCGAAGCCTTGCGTACCGAGTGGAACGCAAAGCTCTACTGTGAGGCTGCCGACCTTGCAGGCGACCGCATGTATCCGCTGAGCGCAGCGGACTGCGGCTACGCAGAAGGGGAGACTGTCTCGGTAGACGAGCTGCAGTTCACAGTCTGGCACACGCCCGGCCATACGCCCGGCGGCGTGGTGCTGCTGTGCGGCGAGTATCTCTTCTGCGGCGATACCCTGTTTGCAGGCAGCATCGGCCGTACTGATCTGGAGGGCGGTAGCAGTGCACAGATGGCCGAGAGTCTGCGTAAACTGGCAAAGCTGCCCATCCCGCGCGGCACGCAGGTGCTGCCCGGCCATGGCGAGTTCTCCACCTTTGGCGATGAACTGGACAACAATTACTTCATCCGCAGCGCTGTGCGCGGCAACAATGATTTATTTTAAAGAGTGAACAACATGAAGATTTATATTACCGGCCTGCCTTCCGGCTACGAAGTGGAGCATCTGGTGCGTTTGTTTTACCCCATGGCACCGCTCACCCTCACCCCGCCGGAGAACGCCGAGGACTGCGTCTGGGCAGAAAAAACGCCGGACGGCCTGCATGCACTGGTGCGTCAGGACGGCAGAAGTGCTGAACGACACGCACCGCTGCCCGCGCTGTGGAACAGGGCGGCGAGACCCCGGAATTCAGCCTTGCCAGCCTGACCTATGATCTGCTGCGGGATTGGACCGGCATCCGCCCGCCATGGGGCAAAATGACCGGTGTGCGCCCGGTGCGGCTCATCCACGACAAGCGCGCCGCAGGCTGGACGGAAGCGGAGATCGACCACTTTTTCCTTGACCGGTTCGACTGCTCCCAGCAGAAATACCAGATGGCCAAGGCCATTGCCGACCTGCAGGAGCCGATTTTGAAAGTGGGCAATGAACCCGGACCTACAGCCTGTACATCGGCATCCCGTTCTGCCCGTCCCGGTGCAGCTACTGCAGCTTTGTCAGCTGCAATCTGGACCGCGACCGCAAGATGGTGCAGCCTTATGTGGACTGTCTGTGCCGAGAGGTGGAAGAGATCCGCATTCAGGCCGACAAGGCGGGCCTGAAACTGTGCAGCATCTACATCGGCGGCGGCACGCCCACCAGCCTGTCTGCCGACCAGCTGCGGCAGCTGATGGGCACGGTCCGGGCGAATTTTGACCTCTCGAAGGTCGTGGAATATACGGTGGAGGCAGGCCGTCCGGACTGCACGGATGCCGAAAAGCTGGCGGTCATTAAGGAATACGGCGCTACCCGCATCTCCATCAACCGCAGACCTTCTCGGACGAGGTGCTGGCGGGCATTGGGCGCAAGCACTCGGCGCAGGACATTCTGGACTGCTATGCCGAAGCGCGCAAGGCTGGTCATGATGATATCAACATGGACCTGATCGCCGGTCTGCCCGGCGACACGGTGGAAAGTTTTGAGCGCAGCCTGCGGCAGGCCATCGCGCTGGACCCGGAGAACATCACCGTGCACACCCTCACCCTCAAGCGCGCTTCCCGCATCGTCATTGAGGACCAGAAGGAGAACGACTACGCCGATGTCGCCGCCATGCTGGAAAAGTGCAACCTGCTGGCCGAGGCGGGCTATCGGCCCTACTACCTCTACCGCCAGAAGAATACTCTGCAGAACCTGGAAAACGTGGGCTGGTGCAAGCCGGGCCACGAGGGATATTACAACATCTATATCATGGAGGAAGTCCAGACCATCCTCTCCGCCGGTGCAGGCGGCAGCACCAAGCTGGTGGCCGACGGCGGAAAACGGATGCAGCGCATTTTCAATTTTAAGTATCCGAACGAATATATCCAGCGTTTTGCGGAGGTGCTGGAACGCAAAAAAGGAGTGGCTGATTTTTATGATCACGATTTGGGTACCCAAACGTCTGGTTGAGATCGATCTGTACAATGTGGCAGCTCGCAGCCCGCAGGCACTTGCCGACCTGAGTGAGCAGAGCTATGCCCAAGGTAGATTACGCCGCCCAGAAAGTGCAGCTTTCCGGCGCAAAGATCGTCATGCTCACCGGCCCGTCGGCCAGCGGCAAGACCACCAGCGCCACTGTCTGGCGAAAGCTCTGCAAAAGCGCGGGACCCCGGCGCAGGTGGTCAGTCTGGATAATTTCTTCAAAGGCGCAGAGTTCTATCCGCGCCTGCCGGACGGCACGCTGGACTACGAGAACCCCGATACGCTGGATCTGCCTCTCATCAAGCAGTGCCTGCGGGAGCTGAGCGAGACGGGCAAGACCGTGCTGCCCATTTACGATTTCTCTGCCGAGAAGCGCTCGGCAGAGGTGGAGCCATCGACCTGCAGGGCGGTGTATGCATCGTGGAGGGCATCCATGCGCTGAACCCGGAGCTGACCGGCCTTGTAAAGGGCGACGACATCTACCGCATCTATGCAGGCCTGCGGGAGGAATACTGCATCGATGGCCGCCGCGTCATCAACACGCAGGATATCCGCCTGTGCCGCCGCACCTGCGGGACGCTGCAGCGCGCGGCCGCAGCCCGGAAAAGACCCTTGCCATGTGGGACCGCGTGCTGGACGGTGAGACGCGGTATATCAAGGGCTTCAAAACCACGGCAGACTTTTTGCTGGATACCTCCTTTACCTACGAGCTGGGCTTGATCTCCAAGCTGCTGGGCGTGGTGCGCCGTCAGTTCACGCTGGAAGGCACAATGCCGAGCTGTGGGACGAGACAGCCCGCCGCTTTGAGCATGTGGCACCGCTGGAGCTGGAGCTGCTGCCGGAGGACAGCATGCTGCGGGAATTCTACGGCGGCGCAGCCGACCGCAGGGCACAGAATGCCGATGTGTGAAATTATCGTGTAAATTTAGGCCGAATGCGAAAAAATTGTTTCCAAACCGGCACCAAACTGTAAAAAATGCGGTCCGTTCATTGCAAACGAGCGGCCTGTGCGCTATAATGAAGATAACATCCGCACATGGCCCACGATAAACAGGCCGATAGTAAGAGAGGTGTCTTTTATGGATTTCAATAGGATCAAGGAAATGGGTCTGGAATATGCCGAAAAAGGCAAGAAGCTGCGCTGGACCTGGCCGAAAAGGGCAAGACTCAGGCTTTGATCGTAAATGAGCAGGGCAAGCTGCTCAAGGCACAGCGCCAGTTGGGCGCACTGGTGTACAGTCTGGCCAAGGGCAAGGAAGAAAACCAGCCGCTGGTGGATAAGTATATCGAGATGATCGATCACATCGAGCAGGAGATCGCCCGTCTGAAAGCATCCCTGACCCCGGCGGAAGCTGCCGAGGCGGAATATGTGGTGCACGAGGAAGTTCCTGCTGACCAACCAGAAGAGCACAAAGCCTGCCCGCAGTGCGGTGCTCCCGTCTCGGACGATGCACTGTTCTGCAACAAGTGCGGTGCACAGCTGTAATAAAACGGTTCAGCAACAGGGCGGCGCTCCCCACAGGGCACCGTCCTGTTTTTGCGAGCGGAAAATGCAGGCGAAATGCGGGAAATTTGCGCACTTTGTCTTGCAAAACTGCATGAGATGCGATACAATATACAGTATCTTTTACAAGGCAGGTGAGCGCTGTGCTGGACTGGCAGCCAAAGGCACCCTATACGGCAGAGCAGCTGCTGGAAATTCTGCGTATCCTGCGGGACCCGGAGAACGGCTGTCCGTGGGATAAGGTACAGACCCATGCTTCCATCCGGAAGAACTTTCTGGAAGAGACCTGCGAAGCGCTGGAGGCCATTGATGCTGACGATCCGCAGTTGATGCAGGAAGAGCTGGGCGATGTGCTGATGCAGGTGGCGTTCCACGCGGTGATCGAAGAAGAGCGCGGGCGCTTTACTTTTGAGGATGTCTGCCGTGAGGTGTGCGAGAAGCTGGTGTTCCGGCATCCGAACATCTTTGCGTCCTCGGCGGCACAAAATGCGGGTATAAACGGCTGGGATGCGCTCAAAAATAAGGAAAAGGGCCGCACCACTCTGGCTGATGAGCTGGGCACAGTGCCGGTTACGCTGCCTGCTTTGATGCGTGCCCAGAAGCTGCAGAAGCGTGCCGACCGCTGCGGGCAGAGCAGTCTGCGCCGGAAACGGCACGGCAGGCTTTGCAGGCAGCGCTGGACGGCTGGAACCGGGAACAGGACGCACAGGCGGCGGGAGAACTGCTGTTTGCTGCGGCCAATGCCATGCGGCTGGCTGGTGTGGACGCGGAGGAAGCGCTGACCTTTGCATCCAAGCGCTATTGTGCAGAACTGCTGGCGCAGAAAGAACAAAGCGGTACTCAGGTCGAGTGACCTGCTCCGATAGAGAAAAAAGAACACCAAGTAACAAATCTGGAGGGTATTTTTATGACGAAGACCGATCTGATCGCACAGGTTGCTGCGAACACTGAGATGAGCAAGAAGAGCGCTGAGCAGCTGTCAATGCTGTGTTTGAAGCACTGAGCAAGGCCATGTCTGAGGGCGAAAAGATCACCATTTCCGGCTTTGGCACCTTTGAGATGCGTGAGCGCGCCGAGCGTCAGGGCATCAACCCCCGCACCCGTGAGCCGATCACCATTGCCGCTTCCCGCAGCATCGTGTTCAAGCCCGGCAAGTCCCTGAAGGACACCCTGTAAGCTGTATCTGCTTTGCCGCCGCTGCCTGCAAGAGGGTGCGGCGGCTTTTTTTGTGACAGGAGGAAGAACCATGCGTCTGGATAAATATTTGAAAGTTTCGCGTCTGATCAAGCGCCGCACCGTGGCAAACGAGGTGGCCGATGCAGGCCGCATCCTCATCAACGGCAAGATCGCCAAGGCCAGTCAGGCCGTCAAGGCGGGCGACATCATCGAGGTGACCTTCGGCAACCGGCCCATCAAGGTAAAGGTGCTCTCGGATGTGGAGCCGCGCACTAAGGATGTGGCCCGCGAGATGTACGAGATCATTGCAGAGGGCGAGCAGGCATAAAAGCCCCGGTCCGGTGCATAGGATGCACCAGAAAAGGGGAGACGAACCATGCCGGAAAAAACACCCAGAGACCCGCAGCCCGCGCCGCACGATCTGATCTTGGAAAGCCGCGCCCGCCTGACGGTGACCGGTGTGCAGAAGGTACTGCACTGCAATGCCGACAGCGCTGCCATGGAAACGGGCAAGGGCACGCTGCACCTGACCGGGGCGCAGCTGAACATGGCGGCGCTGGATCTGGAGACCGGGGAGGCGAAGTTCACCGGCCGCATCGACACGCTGGAATATACGGCCAGCGCACCGGCGGGCGGTTTTCTGCGCCGCCTGCTGCGATGATCCGGTACTGCCGCCTGCAGCCCTTGGGCAGGAGATCGCTGCCTGCACGGTGCTGGGAGCCAGTATCGGCGCACTGCGGGCTGTATTCCCGGCCAGAGGGCGTGCAGCTTTTGTGCCGGATCTGGTGTGGATGGGTGCTGTGCTGGCCGCTGTGCAGAGCTACGCAGCAGGGCAGAGCAGTGCCGGTGTTCTGCGCTGGTACATGGCTGCAGCAGCCTTTGCCGGTGCCGGTGCAGCAGCCTTTGTGCTGGGTGCACCGCTGCGTGCAGCGGGAGGCGTTTTACAGCGCCGGGTGCTCCGGCCGGCAGAGCGCGGCGCGCCCGGCGGAGAAAGGCGCGCAAACTACGCCGCAGCGCAAAAAGAACTGCAAAAAAGCGCAAAAAGAACTTGCCAAACCAGCGCCGCATGATGTATAATTCATATGTGTTAAAGTAAGAGTCAAATGCAACGGGGGCAGAAGAGATCATGGCAGCACCGGACCGCAGAAAACGCAAGAAGAAAGTGGTCGTTAAAACGCTTGTACGGGTGTTTTTTGTCCTGCTGCTGCTGAGTATGCTGGCAGCATACATTTCCAATCAGGTCACCATCAGCTCCAAACGTGCGGAGCTGGACACGCTGAACGAGCAGATCGCCCAGCAAAAGACTGAAAACGAGGAGATGCAGCGCATTCTCAGCGGCGATGCAGACCAGATCACCGAGTGGGTCGCGCGGGATTCTTACAATTACGCTGCACCCAACGAGCGCATCTTTGTGGATGTGACCGGCAGCTGAATTGCTGCCCATTCTATGGAAAACAAGGAGTATTGAGTTTTGGCAATTGAGGTAGGGAACGTATTCGAGGGCCGCGTCACCGGTGTAAAGCCGTTTGGCGCTTTTGTCGCACTGCCGGAGGGCCGTGTAGGCATGGTCCATATTTCCGAGGTGTCCAACGAGTTCGTGCAGGACATTGCAGCTGTTCTGCACGATGGTGATATCGTCAAGGTGCAGGTGATCAACATTGCACCGGATGGCAAGATCGCGCTGTCCATCAAGCGCCTGCTGCCGCCGCCTCCGCGCCCGGCGCGTGAGGGCAGAGGCCCTGCAGG
>ENA-OQDD01000272-OQDD01000272.1-human-gut-metagenome-genome-assembly--contig:-NODE-272-length-21575-cov-4.380502_pt1 | contig 21575 bp, 29 predicted proteins | sample MGYA00242507_ERZ504598 | MGnify/ENA primary metagenome ERZ504598 (study PRJEB26092, sample SAMD00036318) | human gut metagenome | host: Homo sapiens | study: EMG produced TPA metagenomics assembly of...
CCCAACAGCTCCTCCCTGTTTCGGCCACTGGCCGCGGTCGTCGCCGTTGCAAACTAAGGGCTGCTCGCCCCTAGTGACCCCAAAGCTGTTGGGCTCCATACAAAAAATCCAAGTCGCTCCGCTAAAGGATTTTTTGTGTTCCGCCGATTTTGAGTCGCTTGCGCGACGAGCCGTGCGGGTGAGTTTACGTTTTATCTGCTGCGTGACAGCCGCAGGCTGACAGCAGCAAGATGCCGCTTACCATTACGACCCCTCCCGTGAAAAAGCAGCTCCGAAACGACCGCAGTCGTTTCGGAGCTGCAAATTATAAAAATAATTTTCCGCTATTATTGTCAGAGCGAAGCGGAGACAATTTTAAATCGTTTCTATATAAAAGAGGAAACTGCAATGCAAAACATCGACCTGATCTGTGTGGGCAAGCTGAATGCAAAATATTTCGCCGAGGGCGTGGCAGAGTACCAGAAGCGCCTTGCCGCCTTCGCATCCTTCTGCATCATCGAGCTGCCGGAGGAAAAGATCGAGGAGAAGAACGCCTCGGATGCCGTGGTAAAAAAGGCACTGGACAAGGAGGGCAAGACCATCCTGTCCAATGTACGCAAGGGTGCTGCCATCGTGGCCATGTGCATCGAGGGCAGCAGATCTCCTCCGACGAGCTGGCGCAGTTCCTTGCCGACCGCGCAAACAGTGGGGCAGGAGACGTGGCCTTTGTGATCGGCTCGTCCCACGGCCTGTCCGATGAGGTGAAAAAGGCCGCCGCCCTCAAGTTCAGCATGGGACGCATCACCATGCCCCACCAGCTGGCCCGCCTTGTGCTCACGGAACAGATCTACCGTGCCTGCACCATCAATGCAGGAATGAAATACCATAAATAAGTGCAAAAACCGGTCTGTTCCCCAAAGCAGGCCGGTTTTCGGCTTTACAAGCGGCGCAAAACATGGTACAGTAAAGATACTGTGCTTTCCCTTTGAAAAGCACGCCCGGCAGTGGGGAAAGCTGCCGGAACGATACAACAACGACACGGCAAACCAGCCGCGGACGGAAAGGATGTACTACAATGGAACAGAGCGAAAAGACCCTTGATATGATCGTCAATCTCTGCAAGAACCGTGGTTATGTGTTCCCCGGTTCCGAGATCTACGGCGGTCTGGCCAACAGCTGGGACTACGGCCCGCTGGGCGTCGAGTTCAAGAACAATGTCAAAAAGGCATGGCTGAAGAAATTCGTGCAGGAAAGCCCCTACAATGTGGGTCTGGATGCAGCCATCATCATGAACCCTCAGACCTGGGTGACCACCGGCCATGTCTCCAGCTTCTCGGACCCCCTGCTGGACTGCCGCGCCTGCAAGGCACGCCACCGCGCCGACAAGCTGATCGGTGAGGAGCACCCCGAGGTGAATGTGGATGCCATGAGCTTTGACGAGATGGATGCCTTCATCGCAGAGCATGAGGACATCGTCTGCCCCGTCTGCGGCAAGCATGACTTCACCCCCATCCGCAAGTTCAACCTGATGTTCAAGACTGCCATCGGCGTTACTGAGGATAGCTCTTCCACCTGCTATCTGCGTCCCGAGACCGCACAGGGCATCTTTGTCAACTTTGCCAACATCCAGCGCACCACCCGACGCAAGCTGCCCTTCGGCGTGTGCCAGGTGGGCAAGGCTTTCCGCAACGAGATCACCCCGGGCAACTTCACCTTCCGCACCCGTGAGTTCGAGCAGATGGAGTGCGAGTTCTTCTGCAAGCCCGGCACCGATCTGGAATGGTTCGCTTACTGGAAGGACTATTGCGAGAACTGGCTGCTGAGCCTTGGCATCAAGAAGGAGCACCTGCGTCTGCGTGACCACGAGCCTGCAGAGCTGGCCTTCTACAGCCGCGCTACCACCGATATCGAGTACGCCTTCCCGTTCACTGACTGGGGTGAGCTGTGGGGCATCGCGGATCGTACCAACTACGACCTGACCCGCCATCAGGAAGCTTCCGGCAAGAGCCTGGAGTACTTCGACAGCGAGACCAACGAGCACTACATCCCCTACGTCATTGAGCCGTCTCTGGGCTGTGACCGTGTGGCTCTGGCTTTCCTGTGCGAAGCATACGACGAGGAGCACCTGACCGACAGCAAGGGCAAGGAGGATATCCGCACCGTGCTGCATCTGCATCCGGCTCTGGCTCCCTACAAGTGCGCCGTGCTGCCCTTGAGCAAGAAGCTGGGCGAGAAGGCCATGGAGATCCGCAACGAGCTGAGCAAGTACTTCATGGTGGATTACGACGATACCGGTTCCATCGGCAAGCGTTACCGCCGCGAGGACGAGATCGGCACCCCGTACTGCATCACTGTGGACTTTGATACCGTGGGTGACGAGGCCAAGGGCATTGCCGCCGACAACTGCGTCACCGTCCGCGACCGCGATACTATGGAGCAGGTGCGTATGCCCATCTCCGAGCTGAAAGCTTATATCGAGAGCAAGATTGAGTTCTGAGAAAATTTCGCTTTCAGGCGATAAAACAGCCCCGCCGTTGCAATTTCGGCGGGGCTGTGCTATAATACAAATAAAGAAAGTGCTGTCTGGCAAACGGTCAGTACCTTTCCGGCGCGATAATCAAAAGATGACCGCTCAGGTTTGGACGCTGAGGGCGGTCATTTTTTGTTGTTGAAGATCTTCCACGCGATATCGAAAATGCCAAAGCTCACGGTTGCAAGCAATGTGAGCAGAGCCAGAGTTTCTAAAAGCGTCATGAAGCATCACCCCCCCTTCGCTGCAAAGCGTCGGGGGTACGACAAAAATGTTCGCCTTCCCGACGCAGGGCCGAAAAGGCATAGACCGCCTGCCGTATGTAGACAGCACTTTCAAAAGACAGTATAACAGACGTTTCCTGCTTTTTCAACAGCGGGAGGTGTCTGTTTTCTTTTTACTGGACAGAACGGCTTGTACCGGGTATACTGAAAAACAGAAAAACATGATTTTTACACCGCAGGAGGTTTTACCGTGGAAAACTTTGACGAACTGCTGAAAAAATATGCCGATTTCATCGTCCGGGTGGGGGTGAACCCGCAGCCCGGACAGACCCTCATCATCAACTGCCCGCTGGAGGGCGCGCCGCTGGCGCGGCTGTGCGTGCGCAGTGCCTACGAAGCCGGTGCCCGGGATGTGCAGGTGAACTGGAGCGATGACGCTGTGGCCCGCGCCCGCATGGAGCTGGGCAGCGAGGAGGCCCTGACCGACCTCAAGCCATGGCAGCTGCGCCGCTATCTTGACTATGCTGAAAGCGAGGGCGGCGTGTGCGTACTGCATCTCATTGCGGACGACCCGGAGCTGTATGCGGGCATTGACGGCAATAAGATCAGCCGGGTGAATGCCGCCCGCCGCGCCTTTATGGAGGAGTGGCAGGAGTACACCATGAACGACCGGGTGCAGTGGTCCATTGCGGCCCTGCCCAGTGTGCCGTGGGCAAAGAAGGTCTTCCCGGAGCTGGACGCGGATGCCGCCATGGAAGCGCTGTGGAAGCTGATCTTTGACGTGTGCCGGGTCACCGGCGGCGACCCGGTGAACGAGTGGCAGGCCCATATGGAGCGGCTCAGCACTCTGCGGGATAAAATGAACGCGCTGGACTTGGAAAGCGTGCATTTTGAGAGCAGCAATGGCACGGACCTGACCGTGGGTCTTGCGGATCAGGCTGTGTGGGAAAGCGCCGCCAGCAAGAGCGAAAAGGGCGTGGTGTTCCTGCCCAACATCCCCACGGAGGAAGTGTTCACTGCGCCCCACAAGGACAGGGTAGAGGCATCGTCTACGGCACAAAGCCCTATGTGTTCAACGGCCAGCTCATCAAGGACTTCCGTGTCACCTTTGAGAAGGGCCGGGTTGTGGACTACCACGCCGAGCAGGGACAGGTGCTGCTGGGCCGTCTGCTGGACGGCGACGAAGGCTCCCGCAGCATTGGCGAAGTGGCACTGGTGCCGGCAAGCAGCCCCATCAACCGCAGCGGCAAGCTGTTCTACAGCACGTTGTTTGACGAAAATGCCGCCTGCCACATCGCTTTTGGTGCCAGCTACCCCGGCACCACGAAGGGCGGCACGGCGCTGACGAAGGAAGAGCTGCTGGCCCGCGGCATGAACCAGTCCCGCCTGCATGAGGATGTGATGATCGGTGCAGAGGACAGCCATATCACCGGAAAATGCCGCGATGGCCGCACCGTGGAGCTGTTCCGGGACGGCGTGTGGGTGCTGTAAAAGACCCTGCGGCGAAAAAAATCTGCGAAAATGCTTGCATAATCGCGGGATGTATGGTATATTCTAGTAGTACGATATAGTTTAACCTGAAACGTGGGCCGCAAGGTCCGCGTTTCTTGTTTGTTTGGAGGTTTTTTATGGCGAAGCAGTCTGGCGGCAACACCGCCCAGAGAGTCGAAGCGCTTGTCCGCCCCACCGTGGAGGGCATGGGCCTGCGCCTGTGGGATGTGGTTTTTGAAAAGGAAGGTCCAGACTGGTATCTTCGCGTGCTCATCGACAAGGACGGCACCATGGATACCGACACCTGCGCGGATGTTTCCCATGCGCTGGACCCCATCCTTGACGAGGCAGACCCCATCGACCAGAGCTATTATCTGGAAGTGGGCAGCCCCGGCCTTGGCCGTAAGCTGACCCGCCCGGAGCACTATGAAGCCCTCGAGGGCCAGAAGATCCGGGTAAAGCTCATCCGCCCGAGTGCAGACGGCGTGCGTGAGTTTTCCGGTATCCTGACAGGCCGCGAGGGCAGCACCGTTACAGTGAACACCGATGCGGGCGCTGTCACCTTTGAGGTGAACGCCGCATCCAGCGTGAACCTGTGCGACGATGAAGGCCTGTTTGACTAACATAGATAGAGAGTAAATTACAGGAGGAACCCGAAAAATGGCAGCAGCGAACAATGAATTTTTTGAAGCTCTCTCCATGCTGGAGCACGAGCGCGGCATCACCGCAGAATACCTGATCGAAAAGATCAAGGCTGCGATCATCATTGCCGTCAAGAAGAACTATGAGGTGGAAGAGGACCACGTGAAGGTGGATATCGACCCCGCCGCAGGCCGCTTTGATGTGGCCCTGATCCAGGACGTTGTGGCCGACGAGGACTGGTACGACGAGCACTCTGAGATCGGCATTACCGAGGCACAGAAGATCCGCAAGAGCTACGAAGTGGGCGACCGCATCGTGACCCCCCTCAAGACCAAGGACTTCGGCCGCATTGCGGCCCAGACCGCAAAGCACGTGATCCGTCAGGGCATCCGCGAGGCTGAACGCAGCCAGCAGCTGAGCGAGATCCAGTCCCGTGCACACGACATCGTGCAGGCCACCGTTACCCGCGTGGACCCGGAGAAGGGCATCGTTGCTCTGGATCTGGGCAAGGGCGGCGAGGCTATCCTGCCCCACAACGAGCAGGTGCCCGGCGAGGTGTACACCGAGGGCCAGACCCTGCAGGTCTACGTTGTGGACGTGGTCAGCACTGAGCGCGGCCCCCGCGTTATGATCAGCCGCACCCACCCCGGCCTTGTCAAGCGCCTGTTTGAGCTGGAAGTGCCCGAAATTTTTGACGGCACTGTGGAGGTCAAGGCCATCAGCCGCGAGGCCGGTGCCCGCACCAAGATGGCTGTTTGGAGCAAGGACCCCAACGTGAACCCTGTTTCCGCCTGCATCGGCGAGCACGGTGCCCGTGTAGCTGCTGTTGTGGAAAAGCTGGGCGGCGAAAAGATCGACATTGTGAAGTGGAGCGAGGATATCTCCGAGTTCATCTCCGCAGCACTCAGCCCGGCCAAGGTGGTCAAGGTGGAACTGTTGCCCGGCGAGACCCGTTCCTGCCGTGTGACCGTGCCCGACCAGCAGCTGAGCCTTGCCATTGGCAACAAGGGCCAGAACGCACGCCTGTGCGCACGCCTGACCGGCTACAACATTGATATCCGCCCCGAGAGCGGCTATTATGCGAGGAAGAGCCGAAGAAGGAAGCCGAGACCGACACCGAGTAATTCCGGCGCAGATGGCCAAAGGAGGGAAACCGGATGGCACAGAAAAAGATCCCTTCCCGCCAGTGCATCGGCTGCATGACCAGCCGCCCCAAAAAGGAGCTGGTGCGTGTGGTGCGTGCACCCAGCGGAGAGATCAGCATTGATCTGGTCGGCAAAAAGCCGGGCCGCGGCGCGTATCTCTGCCCGAACCCCGACTGCCTGACCAAGGCAAAAAAGAAAAAGGCGCTGGAGCGCTGCTTTGAGCAGCCGGTTCCCGCCGAAGTTTACGAGGCTCTGGCCGCACAGCTGGCCGAAGCCGCAAAGGAGGCAGCAGCAAATGGCAAAGAAGAATAACACCCCCGCAAAGCCCAAGCTGCCGCCGGAGGAAGCGCTGTATCAGGCGCTGAGCCTGTGCCGCAAGGCGGGCGCACTGACCATGGGCTTTGATGCCGTGGAAGATGCCTGCGTCAAGAGCAAGGCATGGCTGGTGATGGTGGCAAGCGATGCCAGCGCCAAGACCGTGCAGCGCCTCGACTATTCTGTGGGCGATCTGGTGGATGTGATCACCATGCCGCTTACGCAGGATAAACTGGCCGATATCAGCCGCAAGCCTGTGGCTGTTTACGCGGTGACTGACCGCAACCTCGCAAAGCTCTGCTTTGACCGCCTGTCGGACTGCGGAGCAATCAAAAATGAGGAGGATATGACCGAATGATCGTAAAATATAAAGTGAGTGATTTTGCAAAGGACCTGAACCTTTCCGCCAAGAAGGTCCTGGATGAGCTGAACGCCATGGGCAGCACCGGCAAGAAGAACAGCTCCAATCTGGAAGAGAACGAGCTGAACTACCTGCTGGAAAAGTTCAGCAAGGATAACAGCGTGGCAAATCTGGACGAATTCCTGAACAGCGCCAAGGCCGCAAAGGAAGAGCCGAAGCCCACTGAGAAGAAGGCCGAGAAGAAGGCCGAGAAAAAGCCCGAAGCTCCCAAGGCGGAAAAGAAGCCGGAGCAGCCTGCCGCCAAAAAGGCAGAGCCTGCCCAGCAGGATAAGAACGGCAATAAGCATAACGAAAAGAAGAACGAGCAGCACAAGAAGCGCGAGGAAAAGACCGTTTCTCTCAGTGAGCTGGCTCGTGAGACCGGTGCCAAGGCATCCGCTGCTCCGGCACAGGCTGTGTCCGTGCGCCGCGAGGACAATCAGGTCACCGTGGATACCCGCACTGTGGATATGAACGTGGACCGCTTCGATGCCCGTTACGATGATCTGGCTTCCACCAAGAACACCGAGAACCGCCGCAAGCCCACCCCGCAGGGCAACAAGCAAAAGTTCACCCAGCGCGGTCAGCGCCAGCGCCAGCAGTTCCAGAAGGGCAAGCGCGAGACCGAGTTCGAGCGTCTGCAGCGCATCCAGCTGGAAAAGGCCCGCAGCGCACAGCTGAAGGTGATGATCCCCGACGAGATCACCGTGGGCGAGCTGGCTGCCCGCCTGAAGCAGCAGGCCGGCAAGGTCATTGCCAAGTTCATGCAGATGGGCGAGATGCACGCCATCAACGACGTGATCGATTTTGATACCGCTTCTCTGCTGGCAGAGGAGTTCCACGCAAAGGTCGAGCACGAGGTGCATGTGACCATCGAGGAGCGCCTGTTCACGCAGGAAGAGGATTCGCAGGAGGACCTGGTGGAGCGTCCCCCGGTTGTCTGCGTCATGGGCCACGTTGACCACGGCAAGACCAGTATTCTGGATGCCATCCGCAAGACCAACGTCACCGCAGGCGAGGCCGGCGGCATCACGCAGGCCATCGGTGCATATCAGGTCAAGGTCAACGACAGCTCATCACCTTCCTGGATACCCCGGGCCACGAGGCGTTCACCTCCATGCGTGCCCGCGGTGCCAACATGACCGATATCGCCGTTCTGGTGGTTGCTGCCGACGACGGCATCATGCCCCAGACCATCGAGTCCATCAACCATGCCAAGGCTGCAAATGTCAAGATTATCGTGGCAATGAACAAGATGGATAAGCCCACCGCAAACCCCGAGCGCGTGATGGAAGGCCTGACCAAGTACGGCATCATCACCGAGGACTGGGGCGGCGATGTGGCCTGCATCCCGGTGTCTGCCCTGACCGGCATGGGCATCAACGACCTGCTGGAGCGCATTGCTCTGGAAGCTGAGGTCATGGAGCTGAAGGCAAACCCCAACCGCCGCGCCAAGGGTGCGGTCGTCGAGGCCCGTCTGGACAAGGGCCAGGGCCCCATTGCCACCATTCTGGTGCAGAACGGCACCCTGCACTCCGGCGACGTCATCATTGCCGGTACCGCTGTGGGCCGCGTGCGCACCATGCGCAGCGACAAGGGCCAGCTGCTGAGCGATGCCGGCCCTCTACCCCTGTGGAGATCACCGGCCTGACCGCAGTGCCCGAAGCAGGCGACCTGTTCGAGGCTGTTGAGGACGAGCGTCTGGCCCGTGAGCTGGCCGAACAGCGCGTTGCTGCCGCCAAGGAAAAGCAGTTCTCCTCCTTCCAGAAGGTCACTCTGGATAACCTGTTCAGCCAGATGGCACAGAACGACATGAAGGAACTGGCCATCGTGGTCAAGGCCGATGTGCAGGGCTCTGCCGAGGCCGTCAAGCAGAGTCTGGAGAAGATCTCCAACGACGAGGTGCGTGTGCGGGTCATCCACGCCGGTGTCGGCGCTATCAGCAAGTCCGACGTGGATCTGGCCGATGCCTCCAACGCCATCATCATCGGCTTCAACGTCCGCCCGGACAATGTGGCCAAGGAAGAAGCTGCTGCCACCAAGGTGGAAATGCGTATGTACCGCGTCATCTATGATGCCATCAACGATGTCACCGACGCTATGAAGGGCATGCTGGCTCCCAAGTTCCGCGAGGTGTCTCTGGGTGAGCTGCAGGTGCGTCAGGTGTACAGGATCTCCAATGTGGGCACCGTTGCAGGCTGCCGTGTGACCAGCGGCAAGATCACCCGCGACAGCAAGGTGCGCGTGGTGCGTGACGGCATCGTGATCACCGAGGACGAGATCGCATCCCTGAAGCGCTTCAAGGACGACGTCAAGGAAGTGGCCGAGGGCTACGAATGCGGCGTTACTCTGGCAAAGTTTGCCGACGTCAAGGAAGGCGACGTGTACGAAGCCTTCAAGATGGAAGAGTACCGCGATTAAGATCTGAAATAACCCTCTCCGTCATTGCTGGCGCAATGCCACCTCCCCCGAGGTGGGAGGTTTGCAGAGAAACGGAACGTTTGCCGTATCCACGCAAAAAGCTCGTCCCTCGGGAGAGCTGCCGAGCGAAGCGAGGCTGAGAGGGTTTTCTTTTATAGGGAGAAATACTATGTCTCAGAAGAATATGGCCGTCTGGCGCAGGATATGAAGCGCGAGATCATTGCCATCATCGGCAGGCTGAAGGACCCGCGTCTGGAGGGCGGCCTGCTCACCGTCACCCGTCTGGATGTGACCCCTGATCTGGATGTGGCCAAGGTGTATGTGAGCGTGATGGGCCGCGAGGACGGACCAAAGCCCGCCATCGAGGCACTGAACCGCGCGGCAGGCCATGTGCGCACTGAAGTGAGCAAGAAAATGCACATCCGCAAGGCTCCCCGCTTCATCTTCGTAGAGGATGACGGTGCCGCCTATGCAGCCCACATCAACGAGCTGCTCCGCACGCTGAACGTGAACGGCGACGCTGACACCGAAGCCAGCGCACCGGAGGAGACCGAAGAATAATTCCGCCTGCGGAAAGGATGGATCATGGAATGACAGAACAGTTGAATGTGCAGCAGATGGCCCAGCGCCTGATGACGGCGGACAACATTTTGATTCTGTGTCACAAAAACCCGGATGGCGATACCATTGGCTGCGGCAGCGCGCTGTATTGTGCGCTGAAAGCACTGGATAAAAACGTGGCAGTGCTTTGCTCCGATGCCATTCCCAACCGGTATGCGTTTACCAACGCACATATGTTCAAAGGTGAGTTTGAGCCGCAGACGGTGGTAGCGGTGGATGTCGCCAGCGTGCAGCTGTTTGGAGAAAACAACGGTATGACGCAGTTCTCACGCCATGTGGACCTGTGCATCGACCACCACGCAGGCAACAGCGGCTATGCCGACTTCACCCTGCTCAATGGCAGCGCCGCAGCGGCGGCAGAGCTGCTGTACGAGGTAATCAACGCCATGGACGTTGCCATTACGCCGCACATTGCAGACTGCCTTTACACCGGCCTTGCAACCGACACCGGCTGCTTCCGGTTCTCTTCCACCACGGCAAACACCCACATCGTTGCGGCAAAGCTCATTGAGGCGGGCTGTCATGTGGAAGAGCTGAACACCCTGCTGTTCGATACCAAGCCCCGTGAGCGTATGGAGGCCGAGCGCATTGCCCGCAACCATCTGGAATACTATCTGGATGGCCGGTGCGCGCTCATCTACCTCACCCGGGACGAGATCGAGCAGAGCGGGGTGGACCCGGCCGATCTGGAAGAACTGACCAGCCTGCCTGTGAGCATTGAGGGCGTAAAGGTGGGCCTGACCCTGCGGCAGCAGCCCGGCGGCAGCTACCGCATCAGTGTGCGCACCGCAAAGGGCGTGGACGCCTGCGCCATCGCCCGGCGTCTGGGCGGAGGCGGTCACAGCCGCGCTGCAGGCTGTGAGCTGCTGGGCAATCTGGAAAACGCAAAAAATGCAATTCTGGCAGAGGTGGAAGCCGAGCTGGACGCACCGCAGGAGGAAGCATAAATGCAGGGCATCCTGATCGTTGACAAGCCCATGGACTGGACCAGCTTTGATGTGGTGGCAAAGCTGCGCGGCGTGCTGGGCACCCGCAAGCTGGGCCACAGCGGCACGCTGGACCCCATGGCCACCGGCGTGCTGCCGGTGTTCTGCGGCGGTGCCAGCAAGGCAGTGGACCTGCAGCTGAACCACGATAAAAGCTACCGTGCGGTTTTAAAACTGGGCGCGCGCACCGACACCGGTGATGTGACCGGCACTGTGCTGGAAACGGCTCCGGTCACGGCGGGCGAAGGGGAACTGCTGGCCGTGCTGCCGCAGTTCATCGGCCCGCAGATGCAGGTGCCGCCCATGTACTCAGCCATCAAGCTGAACGGTCAGCCGCTGTATAAGCTGGCCCGTGAGGGCGTGACCGTGGAGCGCAAGGCGCGCCCCATTGAAATTTACAGCATCACCTACGGCGGCAGCCCTGCCGAAAATGAGTATGTGCTGGATGTAACGTGCTCCAAGGGCACCTATATCCGCACATTGCTGGAAGACATTGCCGCCGCCATGGGCCAGAAGGGCACCATGAGCGCACTGCGCCGCACCTCAGCGGGCGTGTACACCGAAGCCGATGCCCACACGCTGGAGGAAATTCTTGCCGCAAAAGAGCAGGGCATGGACGCACTGGAAGCGCTGATGCTGCCGGTGGAAAGCGTGTTTGAAAGCCTGCCGCTGCTGGTGGTGGAGCCTTGGGTGGAACAGCATTTGTACAACGGCTGCCCCACCAGCCGGTATCCGGCAGCAGATGGCCGCTACCGGGTGCGCAATGCCGCCGGACAGTTTTTGGGCCTTGCCAATATCGTACAGGGTGTGCTGCGGGTGGAAAAACTGTTCGTAGAACGTAATTGAAAAAGGAAACAAAACCCATGCAGATCATTTCACAATTTGCACCGCTGCCGCTGGCGCAGCCGGAAAAAGGCACCGCAGTGGCAATGGGCTTTTTTGACGGCATCCACATCGGCCACCGTGCGGTGATCGAAAGCGCCGTGCAGTGGGCCAAAGAACACGATGCCGCCCCGGCGGTGTTTACCTTCAAGCTGCCGGTGGTGAATAAGATGAAGGGCAAGCGTCTGCTTTCCACGGCGGATAAGCATGCTCTGATCGCAAGCCTTGGCGTGGAGTATTACCTCACGCCGGACTTTGAGGAGATCAAGGGCCTGACCCCGGAGCAGTTCGTGCTGGGCATCGTGCGGGACTGCAATGCCCGTGCGCTGGTCTGCGGCGAAAACTTTACCTTTGGTGCCAAAGCGGCCGGCAACCCGGAGCTGCTGCGCACCCTCTGCGCTCCGTTGGGCGTGGAGGTGATCGTGGTGCCCATGGCGCAGTTTGAGGAAAAGCCGGTGTCTTCCACCCGCATCCGCACCGCGCTGGAAGGCGGCGACATCCCGGCAGCAAACGCTATGCTGGGGATGCCCTACGCCATCCGGTTCGAGGTGCAGCACGGTGCAGGTCTGGGCCACACGCTGGGGGTGCCCACCATCAACCAGCTGTATCCCGAGGGCTTTCAGCTGCCCCGCAGCGGCATTTATATCACCCGCACCCACATTGGCGGGGTGTGGTATCCTTCGGCCACCGGCTTGGCAGCCGCCCTACCGTCAATGATGATGCCACCAAAGTGACCTGCGAGACCTTTATCCCGGGCTTTTCCGGCGACCTCTACGGCACCGACCCGGTGGTGGAGTTCCACGCCTACCTCAGCCCCAGCAAAAAGTTTGATACGCTGGACGAGCTGCGGGCCTGCATCAACAACGCTGCAAAGCGTGCACAGGAATATTTTGCATAAGAAAAAGACCTGTCCTTCCGGAGATCCCGGAAAGGCAGGTCTTTTTTTACTGCTTATTCGTAGTCGATGGGTAAAGTGGGCAGACCGTTCAGTTCAAGGCCCGCTGTGTGGCCTGCAATGTACTGGTAATACCCCTGCGCCGCGATCATAGCGCCGTTGTCACCGCAGAATTTCAGCTCCGGCAAATAAACTTTTGCACCCAGCTTCTGGCACCGTCGTTCACCAGCTGGCGCAGCCGTCCGTTGGCGGCAACGCCGCCTGCCAGACACACCTGCTTTGCGCCGGTGTCCGCTGCGGCCAGCAGCAGCTTTTCGGCCAGAATGCCCGCAATGCGATCCTGAAAGCTGGCGGCAAGGTCGGGCACATTCACTTCTTCGCCCTTCATCTGGGCCTTGTTCACCTCATTGAGCACGGCGGTTTTCAGGCCGGAAAAGCTCACGTTGTACTTGCCGTCCACATGGGGCACCGGCAAGCGGTAGGCCTTGGGGTTGCCGGTCTTGGCGGCATTGGCCACGCTGGGGCCGCCGGGATAGGGCAGACCCAGCGTGCGGGCCACTTTGTCAAAGGCTTCACCGGCGGCATCGTCACCGTGTGGCCGAGGATGTGGTAGTGGGTGTAGTCCTGCACCTCTACAATGTGGCTGTGCCCGCCGGATGCCACAAGGCAGAGGAAGGGCGGCTTCAGCTCTGGGTGGGTGAGGTACAGTGCGGCAATGTGTCCGCGCAGGTGGTGCACCGGCACCAAAGGCTTATTGGCCGAGTAGGCCAGACCCTTGGCAAAATTCACGCCCACCAGCACTGCACCGATCAGGCCCGGCGCAAAGGTGACGGCCACGGCATCCACATCGTCGATGGTCTTGCCTGCATCCAGCAGGGCTTTTTTGACCGTAGCGCTGATAAATTCGCAGTGGCGGCGGCTGGCGATCTCCGGCACAACGCCGCCGTAAAGAGCCTGTTCTTTTACGCTGGTGGAAATGACGTTGCTCAGCAGATGCCGGCCATCCTCCACCAGAGCTGCGGCGGTCTCGTCGCAGGTGGATTCAATTCCCAAAATAATCATGTTTTAGTGGCCTCCAGCCAGTTTTTGCCTGCGTGCACATCGGTGCTCAGGGGCACGGCATACTGCACGCAGCCTTCCATTTCCTCCCGCAGGATCTGCGCAGCCTTTTCGGCTTCAGCCTGCGGTGCTTCCACGATCAGTTCATCGTGGACGGTCAGGATCAGGCGGCTTTCCATCTTTTCGTTCCGCAGCCGCTTCCATACCCGCACCATGGCCAGCTTGATCACGTCGGCCGCAGTGCCCTGAATGGGGGTGTTGCGGGCCATGCGTTCGCCGCTGGAACGCACATTGAAGTTGCTGCTTGCCAGCTCCGGCAAAGCACGGCGGCGGCCGAACAGGGTGGAAACATAGCCCACGGCCTTGGCGTCCGCGATGGTCTTATCCATGTAGCCGCTCACCTTGGGGAACGCGGCCAGATAGTTCTTGAGGAAGGCATCTGCCTCCTTCACACTCACGCCGATGTCCTTGCAAGGCTGTAAGCGCCCTTGCCGTACATGATGCCAAAGTTGATAGCCTTGGCAGAAGAGCGCAGCCGGGAGGTGACTTCTTCCTGCGGGATGCCGTAAATTTTTGCGGCGGTGCTGCGGTGGATGTCCTCGCCGTTCAAAAACGCCTGCTGCATGTGCTCATCGCCGGTAATGTGGGCCAGAATGCGCAGCTCGATCTGGCTGTAGTCGGCATCCACCAGCACACAGCCCGGCTTTGCAATAAAGTAGGCGCGCAGCTGGCTGCCCAGCTCGGTGCGGATGGGGATGTTCTGCAGGTTGGGGTTATCGGAGGAAAGCCGTCCGGTGCGGGCCTCGGTCTGGTTGAAGGTGGAGTGGATGCGGCCGTCCTCGCCGATCACCTTCAAAAGGCCCTCCACGTAGGTGGAGTTCAGCTTCTGGTAGGCGCGGTACTGCAGAATGTCCTCCACCAGCGGGTAATCCCGCAGGCTTTCCAGTGTTTCGGCATCCGTGGACCAGCCGCGCTGGGTCTTTTTGCCGTGGGGCAGGCCCATGGTGTCAAACAGCATTTCGCCCAACTGCTTGGGGCTGTTGGGGTTGAAGCTGGCGCTGCCGGTTTCCATGTGGATGCGGGTGAGCACCTGCTCCAGCTCAGTGCGCAGCTTTACGCCGAACTGCTCGATGCCGTCTTTGTCCACCAGCACACCAGTGCGGGTCATATCGGCCAGCACCTGTGCCAGCGGGAACTCGATCTCATTGTAAAGGCTGTCCTCTCCGCAGGCGGTGATCTCGGCCTTCATCTTGCAGAACAGGTCTGCAAGGCGGCCTGCATCCGGGTAATCGGCACAGGTAAAGGCAGCAGCGGCGCGGTAGCTGGCGGTCAGCTCGCTGATCTGATACTTGGAAGCAGAAGCGTCCAGCAGGTAGGCGGCAAGCTTGCATCCCACACGATGCTGCTGCCCCAGCCGCCTGCGGCCATGGCCTTGGCATAGAGGGGCGCTGCGTTGAACACTTCCAGCGTTACGTCTGCGTTGTCCAGCAGGCGCACAAGGTCTGCATCCTCCAGCGGGTAAACGGTGCAGTCCTGCACGGCGTACCAGCTCTCCGGCTGCAGCACCACGTTGCGGGTGCCCTGCTTGCCCATCACGGCCGGGCGCGATGCCACCAGATAGGTGCCGGAAGGGGTCAGCGGCAGAGCTTCCAGCTCTGCTTCAGCCAGCTCGATGCCGTCCTCTTCTTCCGGGGCGGCAGGTGCAATGCCGTCCAGCCCAAAGCGAGGGATCAGAGAGTGGATCTCCAATTCCTGCAAAAGGCGCACGGCCTCGGCTTTGTTGCCCTCGCCCACGGCATAGGTGCCCTCGGCCGTGTCGATGGGTGCATCGGTGCGGATGGTGCCAAGGGTGTGGCTCAGCTGGGCCATCTCGCGGCATTCCAGCAAATGTTCCCGCTGTTTGGGCTTGATGAGCTTATCGTCGATGTGCTCGTACACGCCTTCCAGCGTGCCAAAGTTCTGCACAAGGGTCAGGGCGGTCTTTTCACCAATGCCCTTCACGCCCGGAATATTATCCGAAGCATCGCCCATCAGGCTCTTCACCTCAATGAGCTGTCTGGCTGGATGCCGTATTTTTCCTGAATGGCGTCCACGTCCATCGTCACCGTCTTGCTGCGTCCCATGACAGTGGCGGCAAGCAGCACAGTGGTGGTGTCACTGACCAGCTGCAGGCTGTCCCGGTCTCCCGTAGCAAGGAAGCAGTCGTCCTTTCGGGCGGCGCAGGCAGCGGCCAGCGTGCCAAGAATATCATCCGCTTCCCAGCCTTCGGCGGTGACGGTGCGGTAGCCGAGGTCTGCCAGAAGTTCCTTGAGCACCGGCATCTGCTGGGCCAGCTCTTCGGGCATGCCATGGCGGGTGGCCTTGTAGCCATCGTACATTTTGTGGCGGAAGGTGGGAGCCTTCAGGTCAAAGGCAACAGCCACCTCGTCGGGTTCGCACTCCTTAAGCAGGGAGAGCAGGATATTCAGAAAGCCATAGATGGCGTTGGTGTATCGTCCGTCCTTGGTGGTCAGCAGCTTGATGCCAAAAAAAGCACGGTTGGCAATGCTGTTGCCGTCAATGACCAGTAAACGCATAGTCGTGTTCCTCCATTGCATTATTACACATTCTGCATTATACCACAAAACCGTGCCCAGCGGGGGATTTTTGCGTAAAAAAGAGAGAAAGCCGCCAACACGGTTGACGGCCTTCCCTCTTACTCCTCGATGCGGATCGCGCTTACCGGGCAGGCGTTGGCTGCGTCCACAGCCTGCGGCACCTCCTCCGGTGGGATCGGCCCGGGCTGGGCCACGGCCAGCGTGCCTTCCATCTGGAACACGGCGGGGCAAAGCCCGGCGCACTGGGTGCAGCCAATGCACAGATCAGGGTCAACATATGCGTTCATAGAAAAACCTCCTTCTGATAATGCCTGCGGGCAGTATGGCCCATCCGGCTGCGAATTATGCCTATGCAGAGGGCACAGGATGTGGTACAATAAAAATTCAGGAGGGTACAGACCATGAATATTCAGATCTTTGGCACAAGCAAGTGCTTTGATACCAAAAAGGCCCAGCGCTATTTCAAGGAGCGCGGCATCAAGTTCCAGATGATCGACCTCAAGGAAAAAGAGATGAGCCGCGGCGAGTTCGAGAACGTGGCCCGCGCTCTTGGCGGCTGGGAAAAGCTGGTGGACCCCAATGCGAAGGACAAGCAGACCCTTGCACTTCTGGACGCACTGGTGGACTGGCAGAAGGAGGACAAGCTGTTTGAGAACCAGCAGCTGTTTTTAACGCCCATTGTACGCAATGGCCGCAAGGCCACCGTGGGCTACCAGCCCGATGTGTGGAAGACATGGGAATAAGGAATGCGCTTTTCACAAAAAACCACGGGCATAGTTTTGCACAATGGGCCGGTATGTGGTATACTGGACACTGTAGCATTTGAGAACCCTGGGAGATAAAACAACTATGAAACATTATATTACCCCTGAAGAACATGCCCGGATGCAGCGCCGCCGCGGGCGGCAGGCACTGGGCCTTCTGGTTGCCATTCTGGTGATCGTGGGCTTTGTTACCGTGCTGCGGGCCGGTGTGGGCGCGGTGGCGAACCTGTTCGATGATACCGCCCAAAAGCAGGAATATGAAGATAAGCTGGAAGGGCTTGTGCTGTTTGACCCCATGCCATTTGACGGCATTGAGAACATCGACGACCTGACTCTGCGCGAAGCTGCGGTGTGGGGCTGCATCTATAATATTCAGGAAACGCAGGGCGGCTTTGACAACTACAATACCGACCCCGACACCGAACAGCTGCTGCTGCCCTCGCTGGATGTGGATGCCTACCTTGCAAAGCTGCTTGGCCCCGGCTTCAAGCTGACCCACCGCAGCTTTGAGATGGAGGATATGACCATCGAGTTTGACGATGCCACCCAGTGCTATAAGATCCCGGTCACCGGCACGGTGGGCTACTACCGCGCAGTCGTCACCAAGCTGTTCAAGCGCAGCGGCAAGCTGCATGTGACCGTGGGCTATATCCCCACCACCAGCACGGACGACAGCATCATCAATGTTTCTTCGGATACGCCCACCAAGTACATGGATTATCTGTTCGAGCGCCAGAGCGGCAGCTGGTATCTCACCGGCCTGACCGAGAGCGAGACCAAGGCCGAGAGCACGGAAAGCACACCGGCCGCGAATGTGCCGGAACCCATGGCAGAAAGCGATGTGCAGGATGCCATTCTTGCAGCAGCCGGTTCGGATTCTGCTTCGGCTGAGGCAGACAGCACCGCTGCAGACGAGGGCGTGGATACACAGGCGGAGGAACAGCCCGCCGACAGCACCGAGGCACAGGCGGACGAAAGCACAGCCAGCCCGGCGGCATAATACAAAACAAAAATACCGGATACAAGGCAGATGCTTCGTATCCGGTATTTTTTATTTGAGGTCAAATTTTACGATCACCAGCCGGTACCACAGGTACGGCACCATGTTCCAGATCATCCACAGCTCCATCAGGATGTAGTTGGCAGATCCTTCAGGCGGAAAGGCCGCTTGCCCAGCCTGCCGCTTTTCAGCAGGGCAAAGGCTTCGTGCATCCCCTTGTCCCATGCCTCGCCAAAGCCCTGTTTGTGGAACTTGTAGCACTTGAGCAGGTAGCCCACGGCCAGCGGATGAAGTTTAAAATCAGCATCAGCAGCGGTTCGTTCTTGAGCGGCAGCAGGATGCTGTTGCGGCCGCTCTGCTGGCTTTTGAAGGCGTTGTACTTCACCGCGCCGGTGCTAGCACCGCAGATGTGGTAGCACTTGGCGGTGGGGCAGAGCAGGTTTTTATAGCCTGCATTGTTGGCGCGCCAGCTCAGGTCCACATCCTCAAAGTAGGCAAAGAAGTTCTCGTCAAAATTGCCGATCTCGTCCAGAATGCTCTTGCGGTAGAGCGCCGCACCGCCGCAGGCCGAGAAAATGCGCTTTTGTCGGGTGTAGCGGCTTGCGCGGCGGCCATCGCCGGTCTTGCAGGCAAAGCCCATCCAGGTGACATAATCGCCGGCGTCGTCGGCCAGCTCCCGGTCGAAGTGTCGGATCATCAGGCTCTGCACTGCAAAGATTTTCGGGTCGGTCTCAGCGGTGCGGATCAGCTCTTCCAGCCACTGGGGTTCGGCAAAGGCATCGTTGTTGAACAGCACCACATATTCACTGTCCGCCAGCGCAATGCCCTGATTCACTGCATGGGAAAAGCCGGTATTGGTGCCGTTTTCGATGAGGGTGAAATTTTCGCGGCTGCAATAGCTGCGGGCCTGCTCAAGCTTTCGTCGTGGAACCGTTGTCCACCACAATGAGCCGGAAGTTCTGTTCGGTCTGGGCATAGACCGACTCGATAGAATCCTTCAGCCAGCCCTTGCCGTTGATATTCGGGATCACGATAGTCGCTTTATACATAAATACTCCTGTATTTCAGTGCAAGTTCACGGGAACAGTATAGCATATCTGCACACAAAAAGAAACCGCATCCCGGCAGGATGCGGCTTCGGCAGGGCAAAAATTATGCGGCAAGGGCTTTCTCGATGTTGGAAAGAATGGTGTCGTGATCCTCGGCGCACACCAGAACCACCTCACCGGTGGGAGCTACGGTGACGGTAGCCGCCTTGGCGACCAGATACTGATCCTCAAGGTAGTGCTCCATGGACTGCTGCTCACTCTGCACATAGGCTTCCAGTGCGGCTTTCACGGCATCGGTCTTGCCCTCGGCTGGCTTTACGATGGCAACGGCGTAGCTGCGCACCATCATGGAGGAAACAGAGGCGGCAAAGCTCTCGTAGCTGCCGTCCTCAAGGCCCAGCAGGGGGAACACGATGTCTTTCAGCTCGTCATTCAGCTGGTCGGCCTCATACTCGGCGCTGTAGCCGTCGATGGCGGTGAATTTGCCGTCCTCACCTTTGGTAAAGATCATATCGTATTCGTTGTCCTCGTCGGTGCGGGCATCGTGGATGATCTGGGAGTAGTCCTTCGGGGCGGAAGAGTCGGCCTTGCTGCCGGCAGAGCAGCCCACCAGAGCAAGCAGGCACAGACCGGCAAGCAGGGAAGCAATGATACGTTTCATAAATGAAGTCCTTTCGTGTGTGAAAATCTTCGTGTGAAAGCGGGCGCAGCGGTTTTGAAGCTATTGTGTGCTGTTTTGCGCCTGCTATCCATAATACGAAAGAACACCCTAGCAGAATTGCACCGCAAACGTAACCATTTTATGAACAGCGTTACAGCATAAGGGCATCCAGCTCGCCGTGGTTCACCGGCGTGGAAAGGATGATCTGGGTGCTGGTGGTGCCCAGCTTCTGGAACTGCAGGATCAGGTGTTCCAGCTGGGGCATGCTGCCGCAGCTCACCTTGACAAGGAAGGTGTATGCACCCGTGACGTGGTAGCACTGCAGCACTTCCTTGCTGCTTTGCAGCAGCTCCAGAAAGGCATCCTGCTTGGAAGGTGCTACCGAAAGGCTGATGAGGCATCCACATACATCCGGTCAGCGGGGCGGTTCAGGGTGACGGTGTAGCCGCTGATGATGCCATCCGTTTCCAGCTTGTGAATGCGGCTGGAAACAGCAGGACTGGTCAGTGATACCTGCTCGGCGATCTCCTTGACCGGCATCCGTGCGTTCTTTGCCAGCAGGGAGAGAATCTTACGATCCAGATCATCCATGGGGAATACTCCTTTTTGAAAATATGTTGGATTGTATAAAATTTTTTGAAAGTAAAGTTTTATTGTTGGTGCAAACATACAAAAGTCAAAAAAATTTGCTTTTGCTTTGCTTTGCGTTAATTATATAAAGTTTTATCGAAAAAGTAAAGACTTAATTTAAAGCAAAACCGGAAAATTTTGTTTGACAAGAAAACAAAAAGGGGTATAATACATCATGCAAGGCAGCGCAGAACAGAAAGCGCCTGCCGCTTTGAATTTGAGATTCACCACTTTATATACTTTCCCACCCCTCTATACACAAAAGCCCGCTGCCAGGCGGGTTTTTGTGTTTGTTGGGGATTTTTTCTTTTTGAAAAAAGCAGTGGCAGACAATGTACTCGACCCATAGAGCAGCTGCTTTCGGCTGCGACCCCGCCCGTGAAAATGCAAGCCCGGAAAGTCCGCAGACTTTCCGGGCTTGTTCTATCTCAAAATATTATTCCGCTGATGATAGCCGGAGCACAGCGGAGGCGATTTAGATCGTGTACGCCTATCAGACCAGATACCCTTCAAAGCAGTGCAGGTCTTCCGTCTTGACGATGCCCTCCAGATACAGCCCGTCCTCCCGGTATTCCTCCACCTGCACGCTGCCGCGCTCCCGCATGGGGGCGGCAAGGCCCAGTTTATCGTAGGGCAGCAGCACCTTTAAGGTGTGCACCCGGTCGCTGAGAACCTCGTCCAGCTTTGCCAGCAGGGTGTCCAGACCGTAGCCGGTCTTGGCACTGGTGAGCAGGATGTCCGGGTCAAAGCTCATGGCACCCGGCTTATCGCACTTGTTGTAGACGGTCAGGCGGGGGATGTCCGCACAGTCCAGCCCGTCCAGAACCTCGTCCGTGACGGCCAGCTGCTCTTCCCGCTGCTCATCGCCTGCGTCTGCCACACGGATGATCACGTCCGACCATGCCGCTTCTTCCAGCGTGGACTTGAAGGCTTCCACCAGATTGTGGGGCAGGCGGGACACAAAGCCCACCGTGTCCACCAGCAGCACCGCCATGCCGCTGGGCAGTATCAGCTTGCGGCTGGTGGGGTCCAGTGTGGCGAACAGCATGTCCGCTTCGGCTACGCTGGGGCCGCACAGAGCATTCATCAGGCTGGATTTGCCCACGTTGGTATAGCCTACAAGGCTGACCACCGGCATCCCGGTCTTGGCACGGGCCTTGCGGCTCTCGCCCCGGCGCTTTTCCATTTCGGCCAGCTTTTCAGCCAGCGCATCGATGCGGGCATGCACATGGCGGCGGTCCAGTTCCAGCTTGGTCTCACCGGCACCGCGGCCGGGCACCACCG
>ENA-OQDD01000273-OQDD01000273.1-human-gut-metagenome-genome-assembly--contig:-NODE-273-length-21476-cov-2.823926_pt1 | contig 21476 bp, 25 predicted proteins | sample MGYA00242507_ERZ504598 | MGnify/ENA primary metagenome ERZ504598 (study PRJEB26092, sample SAMD00036318) | human gut metagenome | host: Homo sapiens | study: EMG produced TPA metagenomics assembly of...
CGCCAGCTTCGCAAATACAAAACAAAATTGCCGACAAACAGCAGGAAGCAGGAAACTTCCAGAAAGAATATCTGGAGCATGACTATTTGGAGGACGAAGACATCCAGATCATCCGTACGAAAAAATTCGGCATGAAACCAATGTATCCGGAAGATGCCTGCGTACAGATGGAACTTCTTGGACACACCTTCTTCGTATTCCGCAATGCAGAGACCGACGAAGTAAACGTCGTTTACAAGAGAAAGAACAACACCTACGGTCTGATCGAGCCGGAGTGCTGAAAAGTAAATAAAGAATGAACAGTCACCCTGTTTCCAGCTTAGAAAAGCTGTGAAACAGGGTGACTTTTTCGCGGAAAGGGCCGGAAAGTCCGGGAAAAGCCGTAAAAACAGCGGAAAACCGGGGAACGGCACCAAATGTTTACGAAAAATTCATTGTTATCTTGTGCCAGAAGTGGTAGAATAGTACCATATGTTAATATGGCAATTAATAGAGAAAGCAGGAGCAAACATTCTATGAAATTCACAGAAAAACTTTTTGGTACGCACAGTGAGCGCGAGTTGAAACGAATCTATCCAATCGTAGACAAAATCGAAGCTCTCCGCCCGACCATGCAGGCGCTGACCGATGAAGAGCTGCGTGCCAAGACAAAGGAATATAAAGACCGCTACAACGGAGGCGAATCCCTGGATTCCATTCTCCCGGAAGCATTCGCAACCGTCCGCGAGGCAGCAAAACGTTCCCTCGGTATGGAACACCACCGCGTACAGCTGATCGGTGGCATTATCCTCCATCAGGCCGTATCGCCGAGATGAAAACCGGTGAAGGAAAAACCCTCGTTTCCACCCTTCCGGCTTACCTGAATGCACTGACCGGACGCGGTGTCCACATCGTTACCGTCAACGATTACCTGGCAAACCGAGATGCTGAGTGGATGGGCAAAGTCCACAGATTCCTCGGTTTGACCGTCGGTGTCGTTCTGAACGATATGAAGAACGATGAGCGCCGCCAGCAGTATGCATGCGACATCACCTACATCACCAACAACGAACTTGGTTTCGATTACCTGCGTGACAACATGGTGATCTACAAAGAGCAGCTCGTACAGAGAGAGCTTGCTTACTGTATCATCGACGAGGTCGACTCCGTCCTGATCGACGAGGCAAGAACACCTCTGATTATTTCCGGACAGAGCAGCAAATCCACCAAGCTGTACGAGACCGCAGATATTCTGGCACACCAGATGCAGCGCGGCGAGGCAAGCGGCGAGATGACCAAGATGACCGCGATCATGGGCGAGGAGATCGAGGAGACCGGAGACTTCATCGTCAACGAGAAGGACAAATTCGTTACCCTGACCGATGACGGTGTGAAGAAAGTCGAGAACTTCTTCCATATCGAGAACCTCTCCGATCCGGAGAACCTGGAGATTCAGCACAACGTGATCCTGGCGCTGCGTGCCAATTATCTGATGCACCGCGACAAGGACTATGTAGTCAAAGACGACGAGGTTCTGATCGTCGATGAGTTCACCGGCCGTATCATGCCGGGCCGCCGTTATTCCGATGGTCTGCATCAGGCAATCGAGGCAAAAGAGCACGTAAAAGTAAGAAGAGAGAGTAAGACTCTGGCAACGATCACGTTCCAGAACTTCTTTAATAAATACGAGAAAAAAGCCGGCATGACCGGTACTGCCCTCACCGAGGAGCAGGAGTTCCGTGACATCTACGGCATGGACGTTATCGAGATCCCGACCAACCGCCCGGTCATCCGTGTGGATATGGACGATGCCGTATACATGACGAAAAAAGAGAAATTCCACGCAGTCGTAGAGGAAGTCAAAGAGGCACATGCCGTGAACCAGCCGGTTCTGGTTGGTACCATCACCATTGAGACTTCTGAGCTGATCAGCAAAATGCTTCGCCGCGAGGGAATTCCGCATCAGGTCTTAAATGCGAAGTTCCATGAGCTCGAGGCAGAAATCGTAGCCCATGCCGGCGAGGCAGGAGCCGTTACCATCGCGACCAATATGGCCGGCGTGGTACCGATATCAAGCTGGATGATGTGGCAAAAGCTGCCGGCGGCTTAAAGATCATCGGCACCGAGCGTCATGAGTCCCGCCGTATCGACAATCAGCTCCGTGGTCGTTCCGGCCGTCAGGGAGACCCGGGTGAGTCCCGTTTCTACATTTCCCTGGAAGACGATCTGATGAGACTCTTCGGTTCCGAAAAACTGATGGGCATTTTCAAATCCCTCGGCGTACCGGAAAATGAGCAGATCGAGCACAAGATGCTTTCTTCCGCCATCGAAAAAGCGCAGAAGAAGATCGAGGGCAACAACTACGGAATCCGTAAAAACCTGCTCGACTATGACCAGGTCAACAACGAGCAGCGTGAGATCATCTACAAAGAGAGACGCCGCGTTCTGGACGGCGAGAGCATGAGAGACACCATCTTCAAGATGATTGCCGACACCATCGACAATACCGTAGATCTCTGCATCGGCGAGAACACCGAGCAGTCCGAGTGGGATCTGACAGAATTAAATGAGATGCTGCTCTCCATCATGCCGGTGAAGGCAGTGACAAAAGAGCGCGTAGAGAAGATTTCCAAAAACGAGCTGAAACAGCAGTTAAAAGAGGAAGCTGTTAAACTCTACGAGGAGAAAGAAGCAGAATTCCCGGAGGAGGAGCAGATTCGTGAGCTTGAGCGTGTCGTTCTTCTGAAGGTTATCGACCAGAAGTGGATGGATCATATCGATGATATGGATCAGCTCCGCGAGGGTATCGGCCTGCAGGCATACGGCCAGAGAGACCCGAAGGTTGAGTACAAGATGGCAGCTTACGACATGTTTAACGAAATGCTCGAGTCCATCCAGCAGGATACCGTCCGTCTCCTGTTCCATGTACGTGTTGAGCAGAAAGTAGAACGTGAGCAGGTAGCCAAAGTGACCGGAACCAACAAAGACGAGTCCGGCCCGAGAAAACCGGTACAGCGCGCAGAGCGTAAGATCTATCCAAACGATCCATGCCCGTGCGGAAGCGGCAAGAAGTACAAACAGTGCTGCGGAAGAAAACCGGTTTGATAAAAGCAGAACAGCAGTGAGACGGATGAGCACGATCCGTTTGACAAAGCACGCAGCTTCCCTACCAGAAGCTGCGTGTCATACAAAATATAAAACAGAAAGCAGGTGAAGCTTGTGGTAGTTGAATTAGACCAGTTCAAAATGGAACTTGCACATACGATAAACCATTAGTGGAAGTGAGGGATTCACTTTGACCTCGCTAACAAAGAGCAGAGGATCGAAGAATTAGAGCGTAAAATGGAGGAACCCAATTTCTGGGACAACCCCGAAGAAGCGCAGGAGCAGATGAAACAGCTGAGCAGCATGAAAGAGGACAGAGATACGTATCAGAAACTGGTATCCGCCAAAGAAGATATGGAAACTCTGATCGAGATGGGACAGGAGGAGGATGACGATTCCGTTGTTCCGGAAATCGCGGAAATGATGGAAGAGTTCAAGCATCCTTCGATGCCATCCGCATCAAAACCCTGCTGTCCGGCGAATTTGACAAGGACAATGCGATCATCAAACTGAACGCAGGTGCAGGCGGAACCGAGGCGTGCGACTGGTGCGGCATGCTGTACCGTATGTACACCAGATGGGCAGAACGCAAAGGCTTTACGATCGAGGAACTCGACTTTCTGGACTGTGATGAGCCGGTGTGAAGTCCGTGACATTCCAGGTCAACGGCGAAAACGCTTACGGTTATCTGAAATCCGAAAAAGGCGTTCACCGTCTCGTCCGTATTTCTCCGTTCAACGCGGCAGGAAAACGCCAGACATCGTTCGTATCGTGCGATGTTATGCCGGATATCGACAAAGAGATCGATGTTGAGGTTCGTGATGAGGATATCCGTATCGATACGTACCGTTCCAGCGGTGCCGGCGGACAGCACATCAACAAGACGTCATCGGCGATCCGAATCACGCATATGCCGACCGGCATCGTGGTTACGTGCCAGAATGAGCGTTCCCAGTTCCAGAACAAGGACAAGGCAATGCAGATGCTGAAAGCAAAATTGTATATGCTGAAACTCCAGGAGCAGGCAGATAAGCTGAGCGACATCCGCGGCGAAGTAACCGAGATCGGCTGGGGCAACCAGATCCGTTCTTACGTTATGCAGCCATACACCATGGTCAAAGACCACCGTACCAACGCAGAGACCGGAAACGTCGATGCAGTCATGGACGGCGGAATTGATCTGTTTATCAACGCATATCTGAAGTGGATTGCCCTCGGAACCGGAGCGAAAGAGGAAGAAGCATAATTCGGCTGTGGGCAGAGCACAGTGACAAGTAAAATAAGGAGCATTTTCACCAACAGAGGACGGAAATGCTCCTTTCTGTTTTGAAGCCAAAGGCAAACAGGAGGTAAAAGTATGGGTATTATCAGAGCAGCAGTCAATGCAGTACACGGCAGTCTCGCCGATCAGTGGCTGGAGACCGTGGAACCGTATGAGATGGGGGAACATACGGTATTTACAGAGGGGATTCTGGTAAGAAAAGGCCAGAATAAAAAGGGAAGCCAGACGATTTCAAACGGTTCTGTGATCCATGTCTATGACAATCAGTTCATGATGCTGGTAGACGGCGGAAAGATCATTGATTACACCGCAGAGCCGGGCTACTTTACCGTAGACCAGTCATCGTCTCCGTCGATGTTCAGCGGATCGCTTGACGCGGCAGTAAAAGATACGTTTGAGCGCCTGAAATTCGGCGGCCAGACTCCGCATGAGCAGAGAGTTTTCTATATTAATCTGCAGGAAATCAAGGGAATCAAATTCGGAACGAGAAATCCGGTCAACTATTTCGACCAGTTCTACAATGCCGAGCTGTTCCTTCGGGCACACGGTTCCTATTCCATCCGCATCGTCGATCCGCTCCGCTTCTACGCAGAGGCTGTGCCGAGAAACGCATCCCGCGTGGAGATCGAGGATATCAACGAGCAGTATATGAACGAATTTTTAGAGGGCCTGCAGTCCTCGATCAATCAGATGGCAGCCGACGGCATCCGCATTTCGTTCGCAGCATCCAAGAGCGCCGAGCTGTCCCGCTACATGGCAGATGCGATGGATGAGAGCTGGCGGGCAATGCGCGGCATGGAGATCCAGTCCGTGGCAATCGCAAGCCTTTCCTACGATGAAGCTTCCCAGAAACTGATCCAGATGCGCAACGAAGGTGCGATGATGTCTGATCCATCGATCCGTGAGGGCTATGTACAGGGAGCGATGGCACGCAGTATGGAGAAAGCAGCAGCCAACCCAAACGGAGCCATGAACGGCTTTATGGGTGTTCAGATGGCATGAATGCCTTCGGTTCCTCGTTTGCATCGGCGTCCGCTTCGAATCAGCAGCAGATGCAGCAGCAGGCGGCAGCAAGCACAGCAGGAAGCTGCAAAAGGCGTATGGAAATGCTCCTGCGGAACGGAAAACACCGGCAATTTCTGCTCAAACTGCGGAAGTGCAAAGCCGATGGTGTGGATCTGCGGCAAGTGCGGAACGGAGAACAGCGGGAAGTTTTGTTCGAACTGCGGCAGCCCGAAACCGGAAGCGGCAGGAAAATGGGTCTGCGCATGCGGGACCGAGAATACCGGCAAGTTCTGCTCGAACTGCGGAAAACCAAGACAGTAAAAGAAAACAGATAACCATCCAATACAACAGCGGCTCCGGGGAAGGAGGGATAGAATATGGAGGTTATTACATACAAATGCCCGAACTGCGGAGGCGATCTGACCTTCGATCCGGCAAGCGGAAAGTATAAATGCGAGTACTGCCTGTCCTCGTTTACACAGGAAGAAGCCGAAAAGGCGAACCCGAAAGCAGCGGAAGCGCTGAACGGGGAGGACGATGCTGCCGGTGCACAGGAAGCATCCGATGCACAGAAGGAAAGCAGTACGGAGGAAACAAAAGGGGAAACAGAGCAGGGCGAAGCAGTTGTCTACATCTGCCCGAACTGCGGCGCCGAGATTGTGACCGATGCGACGACGGCAGCGACATACTGTTTCTACTGCCACAACCCGGTGGTGCTTTCCGGCCGGCTTTCGGGAGAATATATGCCGGATTTCGTGCTGCCGTTTAAGATCAGCAAGGAGCAGGCAATCGAGAAATTTTTGTCATTTGCGCGGAAGAAACGCTTTATTCCGAAAGACTTTTTCGAGAAAAACCAGGTACAGAAGATGACGGGTGTCTATTTCCCGTACTGGATTTACGGCGGAGACTTTGAGACGGATTACATGGCACGCGGCCGGAAGGTGAGAGTCTGGCAGACCGGTGATGTGGAGTACAAAGAGACCAGCATCTACGATGTCCGCCGGGAGGGCGAGGTCCGCGTGGACGGTCTGTCGCGCAATGCACTGAACAAGGCCGACCGCGATCTGATCGAATGCGTGCAGCCCTATCGTCTGGAGGAGATGCAGCCGTTTTCTATGGGCTATCTTTCCGGATTTCAGGCGGAAAAACGTGATATCGAACAGGCGCAGATCGCACCGGAACTGAAAAAGAACTGGAGACGATGGCGCGCGGCGCAATGCGGAACGAGGCGAACGAGTATCTCTCCCTCGAGCAGGAGAAAATGAAGCTTTCTCCAAAGCGGGAGGACTGGCGTTACGTACTGTTTCCGGTCTGGACACTGACGTATCCGGGAAAAGACGGAAAGGTTTATTACTACGCGATGAACGGCCAGACCGGCACGATCAACGGTGATTTTCCGTTTGAGCGGAAAAAGCGCTGCTGACGTCGGTTGTGAGTGCACTTTTTGTACTGATCTTTATGCTGGTGGGAGGGTATTTCTCATGAGAAGAATGAAAAAAGCGAGACAATATCTGCTCGGCATTTTTGCAGCCCTTCTGCTGTGCGGGATTTTTTCTGTGAATACCGTAAAAGCGGACACCCAGTATGTCTACGACAACGCATCGCTTCTTTCGGATGAGGAGGAGCAGGATCTCGAGCGTTCCTGTGCGGAGTTCGAGAGCAATACGGACATTCATATGGTGATCCTGACCGAGTACAGCAGCGGCTCCGAGGACTGCCAGGCGATTGCGGATGATTTCTATGATAAAAAGTATCCGAAGGAGCCGAACGGCGTCTGCTTCCTCATCGACATGGGACAGCGCCAGATTGTAATTTCAACGTCGGGCATTATGCAGTATTATATGTCGGACGCGGAAATCGATGACATTCTGCAGGCAGCGCAGAGCTATGCAAAAGAGGGCGACTATGCGGGGACGTTTGCAAAAATGATTACGATAACGCAGGAGTGCTTCGACCGCGGTGTTTCCGAGGCGGACTACCTGATTACAGAAGACGGCTCGATCATTCATTACCGTAAAATCAACAGTACCGAGGCAATGATTGCTGTCCTTTTAGCTGCTGTGACAGGATTTTGTGTTTATTTTGGAATCTGGAAGAGTTACAGACGAAAGAAAAACCGCGGTGCAAAGGGCTATGCGGATCTGAAACGCGTAAAAATCAGAGACCGCAGGGATGCACTGATTGACCGCCATGTGTCGATGCACAAGATCCCGAGGGACGACGGAAACCACGGAGGAGGCGGTTCCGGCGGCGGAGGAGGCGGTGGCGGCGGAAGCCACGTTCACACATCCGCCAGCGGAAACAGCCACGGCGGCGGAAGTATCGGATTCTAAAAAGTCCTTGCGCATTGTGCCGGAATATGGTACGATCTTTCCTGTGAAAACAAATGTATTTCCTGGAAAGAACATAGAAACAGAGGATTGCCATGAGAGAAGAGAAAACAAAGTATTATGTAATCAAAGAAAAGGCGGTTCCGGAGGTCCTTTTGAAGGTCATCGAGGCCAAACGGTTGATGGATATGCAGGAGCTTACCGTGCAGCAGGCAACGGAAAAAGCGGGAATCAGCAGAAGCTCTTTCTATAAATACAAAGATGATATTCTTCCTTTTCATGACAATGCAAAAGGAAAAACGATTACGTTTATTCTGCAGATGGACGATGAGCCGGGACTGCTTTCCGATGTGCTGAAGATTATCGCCGAGTTTCACGGAAACATTCTGACCATTCATCAGACGATTCCGTTAAACGGCGTGGCGTCACTGACGATCAGCGTGGATATCGCGGAAGACCGGGGAGACGCCTCGGAGATGATCAACGAGATTGAGTCCAGACAGGGAGTTCATTATTTTAAAATCTTAGGACAGGAGTCCTGAAAAAGAAAAAGCAAGAGAGGGACAAAAGAGATGATTCAGATTGCAGTATTAGGATATGGCACCGTTGGTTCCGGCGTGGTAGAAGTCATCAACACGAACCATGACAGCATCAACAAGAGAGCAGAGAACGAGATTAATATCAAATACGTTCTGGATTTAAGAGATTTCCCGGGAGATCCAGTGGAAAAAGTGCTGGTACATGATTACGAAGTGATCGCAAACGATCCGGAGGTTGATATTGTTGTCGAGGTCATGGGCGGCGTTGAGCCGGCTTACACCTTCACAAAACGTGCGCTGGAGGCTGGAAAGAGCGTCTGCACATCCAACAAAGAGCTGGTGGCAAGACACGGTACCGAGCTTCTTGCAATTGCAAAAGAGCACGGCGCAAACTATCTGTTTGAGGCAAGCTGCGGCGGCGGTATCCCGATCATCCGTCCGTTAAACTCCTCCCTGACTGCAGATGAGATCGATGAAGTAACTGGTATCTTAAATGGTACCACGAACTATATCTTAAGCAAAATGGCAAGCGACGGTTCCGATTTCGCGGATGTATTAAAAGAGGCACAGCGCCTCGGCTACGCAGAGCGCAACCCGGAAGCAGATGTAGAAGGCTACGATGCGTGCCGTAAAATTGCGATTCTTTCTTCTCTTGCTTATGGAAAAGAAGTCAATTACGAAGAGGTTTACACCGAGGGAATCACAAAGATCACCGCAGAGGATATCAAATATGCGACCTCGATGGGAACCGCAATCAAACTGCTCGCAACAAGCCGCAAGGTGGGTGATCAGTATTACGCCATGGTAAGCCCGGTGATGATTGACGCGAAAAACCCGCTGTACAGCGTAAACGGTGTCTTCAACGCCATCTTCATCCACGGAAATGTACTGGGTGATGCCATGTTCTACGGAAGCGGAGCAGGAAAACTCCCGACCGCAAGTGCTGTTGTTGCCGATGTTGTAGACTGCGCAAAGAACAAAGGCAGAAACATCATGATGAGCTGGAGCGAGGAGAAACTGAACCTGCTGCAGATCGATGATGTGAAGAGCCGCTTCTTCGTCCGCGTATCCGGCCACGCCGCAGAGCGCCAGAGTGAGATCGAGGAGCTGTTCGGAAAAGTAGAAATCGTAGCAGTTCCAAGTCTGTCCGAGGAGTTCGCATTCATCACAGGCGAAATCACAGAGCAGGAGTACAGAGAAAAAGCAGAGAAACTCGACGGAATCCAGAGCAGAATCCGCGCGAGAATTTAAGATCTCGAAATAGACATAACTAAAAAGACGTTTCACAGCCGTAAAGCAAGGGGTGTGAGTCTTTTTAGTTATCTTAAGATTTATTTTTAAAGATCTGTGCCGGATCCAAAGGAATCCGTATCATATCCCACCGGTTCCGATGCCGGATACAGGATATCTTTCCGTTCCTGATAGAACGCAGCCATCGTGATCTGCATATACGGCATCACCCATAAGAAGCCGATGGCGCAGGAGCAGGATGCGAGGATCTCAAGTCCTAAAAAGCTGAGGAGCAGCAGAATGTAGCGGAAGAAATTCTTTTTCATCAGCACAAAGCTCTGACGGATCGCCTGGATCGGGCCGATGCCGGGAGTGTCGTTCATCACGAAGGTGGAAAGGGAAAACGGAACCAGCACCAGCGTGGAAACGAGAGAGCCGATCAGCTTATAAACGTAAACATTCATGAGCGAAGAAAGCTCGGCGTCAATGGAAAGTGCAGTTCCAAGCGTCAGTTCCGCACTCGGGGAGGAAAGATACTGGAAGCCTGGAATGCTGGAAATCAGGCGATCACGGAGCTGATGCCGTTGATGATAAGGAACATCAGCACGTACTGGTCCGGGTGGTGATAGAAAGCGTAGAGCATATCACCGACGGAAATCGGTTCCCCGCGCAGCGTCGAGAGGCAGATTTTAAGTAGCCTGCCTGGAAGAGGCTGAGGAGCAGGGAAAACAGGAACAGCGTCAGATTCAGGAAAATGATATCGTACAGCGTTGTGCCTGAAAAAATCAGCGTCGGGATGAGGGAACAGGAGAAGGTGAGAAACAGGTTGATCGCGGTTGCGCCCACCAGCGTGCCGCATCGGCCTGCCATGGCCTCACGGGCCTGCTTTTTCAGTTCTGAAATTTCTGTTTTTGTCCGTTCATGAAAAATCCTTTCTGGTACCTAAATAGTATTTCCGTCGGTGGTTGTTCCGTTATCCGGTGTCATCTGGTATTCCTGCATGTACTGATTGTAATACCGCTCGAGCAGGTTGGTGCTGCCGCCGCTGACCATGTTGAAAAGCAGGAAAGAAGCATACATGCAGATACCGACAATGATGCCGATGGTACAGCCCGCCAGACCGGCTTTTGCCGTGCCGCTCATGCGTCCTGCGCCGCGGCTTAAAAGGGCGAAGATCACGCCGAGCGAGCCGAAAAACAGGGAACCCATGTTGAGCATGAACAAAAAGGAGCAGATCGCCATGACCATCGAAGCGGCCGCAAGGGCCTGCGAACCCGTCCTGCGCGGCGGCTGTACGGGAGGCTGCTGCTGGTAATGCTGATACGGTCCGGGACGCTGGCCCTCAGGCACGCCGTACGGATGGGAGGACTGATAGGAATCTCCGGACTCATTGGTGTTTGGATCGTAATTTTCTGGTGTCATAAAATGTCCTTTCTTCTGCAAAAAAGCGCGGTTTCACACGCAGTCTGTCAAAAAAGCTATAGTAAAGATTTTATCATGTAAGGTTGACAAAAACAAGACCTATTGATAAGGTAATAGAGTGGCTGTTCCGCCAAGGGTCCCGCTTTTTATGCGGGAAAAACAGAGAAGGAACAGCGTGTTTTGGAAGAGACAACAGGAGGAATTTACCTATGGATATGAATCAGGTATTGGCAGCCGAGCTGAACGTCAAACCGTGGCAGGTAGAAGCTGCAGTGAAACTGATTGACGAGGGAAACACGATCCCTTTTATTTCACGATATCGAAAAGAAGCAACAGGTTCCTTAAACGATGAGATACTGCGAAATCTGTACGACCGTCTGATGTACCTGCGCAGTTTAAATGACCGCAAGGCCGTTGTCCTTGCGAGCATCGAGGAGCAGGGCAAGCTGACCGCAGAACTGAAAAAATCCATCGAAGAGGCCGCAACTCTCGTGGTCGTAGAGGATTTATACCGCCCGTACCGTCCGAAACGCCGGACGCGTGCGACGATCGCAAAAGAAAAAGGACTGGAGCCGCTGGCGAATATCATTCTTCTGCAGATGACAAAAGAGCCGCTCGAAAAAGAGGCAGAGGTTTTTGTTTCAGAAGAAAAGGAAGTCAAAACGGCAAAAGACGCCATTGCTGGTGCCTGCGACATCATCGCCGAGAGCATTTCCGATGAGGCCGATTACCGTATGGAGATCCGCCGCAGAACCGAGGCGAAGGGCCTGATCGTCTCGACAGCAAAGGATGAGAAAGCAGAGTCCGTTTACGAGAATTACTATGAGTTTTCCGAGCCGGTATCGAAAATTGCCGGACACCGTGTGCTGGCACTGAACCGCGGTGAGAAAGAAAAATTCCTGAACGTCAAAATTGAGGCGCCGACGGAAGAAATCCTGCGTTATCTCGAGAAAAAAATCATCACCAAAGAGAATCCGCAGACAAAGCCGGTTCTGCAGGCGACCATCGAGGATGCCTACAACCGTCTGATCGCTCCGGCCATCGAGCGTGAGGTCAGAAATCAGCTCACCGAAAAGGCAGAGGACGGTGCGATCAAGGTCTTTGGAAAGAACCTTGAGCAGCTTCTGATGCAGCCGCCGATCGCAGGCCAGGTTGTCCTTGGATGGGACCCGGCGTTCCGTACGGGATGCAAGCTGGCCGTTGTCGATGCGACCGGAAAAGTGCTCGACACCACCGTTGTTTACCCGACGGCGCCGACGAACGAGAAGAAGATTGCAGCAGCAAAAGCGACCGTAAAAGATCTGATCCACAAATACGGCGTCACCCTGATTTCTGTCGGAAACGGAACTGCAAGCCGTGAGTCCGAGCAGATCATCGTCGAGATCTTAAAAGAGATCCCGGAGAAGGTTGCGTATGTGATCACAAACGAGGCAGGAGCGTCCGTTTACTCCGCAAGCAAGCTGGCAACCGAGGAATTTCCAAACTTTGATGTCGGACAGCGAAGCGCCGCTTCCATCGCACGCCGTGTGCAGGATCCGCTGGCAGAGCTTGTCAAAATCGATCCGAAATCCATCGGTGTCGGCCAGTATCAGCACGATATGAACCAGAAGAAGCTCGGCGAGGCGCTCGGCGGTGTCGTTGAGGACTGCGTGAATAAAGTCGGTGTGGATCTGAACACGGCATCTGCGTCGCTGCTGGAATACATTTCCGGTGTCAGCAAGGTGATAGCAAAAAACATCGTGGCATACCGCGAGGAGAACGGCCGTTTCGAGAGCAGAAAAGAGCTCCTGAAAGTGGCAAAACTCGGACCGAAGGCGTTTGAGCAGTGCGCGGGCTTTATGCGCATTACCGGCGGCAAAAATCCGCTGGACGGCACAAGCGTTCATCCGGAGAGCTACGAGGCAGTCGAGAAGTTATTTGCAAAGTTAAATATGAAGACAGAGCAGATCAGCGAGGGACCGACGGCGTTCTTCATCAAAGATTACAAGAAGATGGCAGAGGAGATCGGTGTCGGCGAGATTACGCTGCGCGATATCATCAAAGAGCTGCAGAAGCCTGGCCGTGACCCGCGTGACGAGATGCCGCGCCCGATCCTGCGCACCGACGTGCTCGATATGAAGGACCTGAAGGTCGGCATGATCTTAAAGGGAACCGTGCGCAACGTCATTGACTTCGGTGCATTCGTCGATATCGGCGTGCATCAGGACGGACTCGTCCACATTTCCCAGATGACGAAACGCTTCATCAAGCATCCGCTGGAGGCTGTGAGCGTCGGCGATATCGTGGAAGTGAAGGTCATCAGCCTTGATCTGGCGAAGAAGCGGATCGGGCTGTCGATGCTGCTGGATAAATAAAGTGTGATATGTGGGTTGCCCGAAAGAAAACAGGGCAGCCCGCGGTGTATCAAAGGGGGATTACCATGAATGAGGAAGAAGTGCTGGTCGGACGGATTCAGGATCTGGCAGAGCAGTGTTATCACAGGGATGTTCCGTCACACACGGAGTTTCTGACGCTGGCGGAGCAGGATCTGTTCTACCGTACGGTAAATAAAATCCCGGGCGTGCGTTACGTGCTGTCCGGCGGATACGAGGCGGCAGAGCGGAAAGCGGCGCTGTTTCTGCCATCCTATGCAGAGGACGGTGATGCGTCGATGCTTCCGATCGCAGTCGTGCGCATCAGCCCGCTGAATGAAAAATTTGCGGATGCGCTGTCACACCGTGATTTCTTAGGATCACTGATGAATCTCGGCGTGGAGCGGTATAAGCTGGGAGACATTCTGATCGATGGAAACCAGGCGTATCTGATCTGTATGGCGGATATGGCGGACTACATCTGTGCGGAGCTGAAAAAAGTGCGCCATACGAGCGTGTACTGTGAAGTCGAGGCGGGACTGCCGGAGGAGCTGACGGAGCCGAAAACCGAGCGGAAAGAAGGCTCCGTCGCTTCCGTGCGGCTCGATGCGGTGCTGTCGCTGGCGTTCAGCAGTTCGCGGAGCAAAATGGTGCCGCTGATCGAGGGCGGCCAGGTGTTTATCAACGGAAAGCTGGTGACGTCGCCGAGCGCGTCATTAAAAGAGGACGATCTCGTGACCGTGCGCCATATGGGAAAATTCCGCTATGTTGGCGTGCAGAATCAGACGAAAAAGGGAAGGCTGTACGTGGCTGTTGAACGATTTGTCTCATAATAGATATTTTGAGGGATTTTACAGGAAAAGACCATTGACAGTGTTTGTAAAAAGACGGTATTATAGAGGGTATGTAGAAGGTCCGCAGTTATGAGAATTTTCATGAAATTTTTCATACAGAAGCGGACTGCGAAGATTACGTATCAGGAAGGCAGGAAGAAAAATGGGAAAAATTATACTGACCGGCGACCGACCGACCGGCAAGCTGCATGTAGGACATTACGTTGGTTCACTGCGCCGCCGCGTGGAGCTGCAGAACTCCGGTGAATTCGATAAAATTTACATCATGATTGCAGACGCACAGGCGCTGACCGACAATGCGGACAACCCGGAGAAGGTGCGCCAGAACATTCTGGAGGTAGCGCTGGATTACCTTTCCTGCGGACTTGATCCGGAAAAGAGCACCATCTTTATCCAGTCTCAGATTCCGGAACTGTGCGAGCTTTCTTTCTATTATATGAATCTCGTTACGGTTTCCAGACTGCAGAGAAATCCAACCGTAAAATCGGAGATCCAGATGAGAAACTTTGAGGCGAGCATCCCGGTTGGATTCTTCACCTACCCGATCAGCCAGGCAGCCGATATCACTGCATTCAAGGCAACGACCGTTCCGGTTGGAGAGGATCAGATGCCGATGATCGAGCAGACACAGGAGATCGTCCACAAATTCAATACGGTTTATGGCGAGGCACTTGTGCAGCGAAGATTATGTTGCCGGAGAATGATTCCTGCAGACGTCTGCCGGGTATCGATGGAAAAGCGAAGATGAGTAAATCGCTTGGAAACTGCATTTACCTGTCCGAGGAGCCGGATGAGATCAAGAAAAAAGTCATGAGCATGTACACCGACCCGGATCACATCAAGATCACCGACCCGGGCAAGATCGAGGGAAATACCGTATTTACTTATCTCGATGCATTCTGCCAGCCGGAGCACTTCGAGCGCTATCTGCCGGATTACGCAAATCTCGACGAGTTGAAAGCACATTACCAGAGAGGCGGCCTTGGCGATGTCAAAGTGAAGAAGTTCCTGAACAATGTACTGCAGGAGACCTTAGAGCCGATCCGCAATCGCAGAAAAGAACTGGAAAAAGACATTCCGGCGATCTATGAGATGCTGAAAAAAGGCAGCGAAGAGGCAGAAAAAGTTGCCGCTCAGACACTGGCGGATGTCAAAGCAGCCATGAAAATCAACTATTTTGATGATCTGGACCTGATCCGTTCCCAGGCAGAGCGTTACGGCAAATAATTACCAATAGAAGATAAATGGAAAAAGCGGACATTATGGTTCCGCTTTTTCTGTTGCAGGGCGGACGAAAGTTCGGAGTCCTGCGGTCAGAGAGGATAGCATATGGTCATACATGGATTTCAAAAGCTGACGCTGCTGGATTACCCGGGCAAGGTGGCGTGCACATTGTTTTCGGGCGGATGTAATTTCCGCTGCCCGTTCTGCCAGAACGGAATCTCGTGCAGCATCCCGAATGGGAGCCGGTGATTCCGGAGGAGGAGATTTTTGCAGTGCTCGAAAAGCGGTGCGGCGTGCTGGACGGCGTCTGCGTGACGGGCGGTGAGCCGACGCTGGATCCGGATCTGGAGCGGTTCGTGACGAAAATTAAGGAACTGGGATATCTTGTGAAGCTCGATACGAATGGATACCGGCCGGAGATTTTGAAAAAGCTGGTGGAAGAGAAGAAAATCGATTACGTCGCCATGGACATCAAAAATGCGCCGTCCCGGTACGGCGAGACGGCGGGCGTGAAAAAGATCGATGTGATGCGGATCAATGAGTCGGTCGAGTTTTTAAAGAGCGGCGTGGTGGACTATGAGTCCGGACAACGCTCTGCAAAGAGCTGCATGGAAGGGAAGAGATCGAAGCGATCGGAAAGTGGCTTTCCGGGGCAAAACGGTACTTCCTGCAGAATTACCGGGAATCGGATTATGTGATTGATCCGAGGTTCTCGGGGTATGCGCGGGAGCAGCTCGAGCGGTTCTGCGAGATCCTGCGCGGAAAGATTGAGACGGTGGAGATCCGCGGCGTGGATTAAAAAACGCTTTAAAGCGTGCGGTACCAGTAGCCGAAGCGGGCATCGGGCGCGAGCTCGGATGGGCGCATCGCCTGCTTAAAGTGGAAAAAGCCGAAGAGGCTTGCCATGAACTGCTCATTCGGCGTGTAGACGCCGGGGACGCCGAAATACCAGAGTTCCTGCTGGTCGCGGTTCCGGGCGAGGAGCAGATGGCGATAGGACGAGGAGCATGGAGGACGAAGCGGTTCGCATCCACCGAAAGACCGGCGGCGCGGAGCTGTGGAAGATCGTCGAGTGAGAGGCGCAGGCAGTCGGTCAGATCATCATCTGGGAACGGATGGAACTCCGGGAACTGGTCCTGAAGCTGGAGATAGAGAGCAGCCCGGGACGGCGGCACGGCTGCTGCGGCGGGAAAATCGGCGGAAGTCATATGTAGCGGCTGGGCGGTAGAATCCGGGATGGGCTGCGGCGGTTCCGGGTTGGCAGAGGGATAGCTTTCTGCGGTTTTCACAGATTCCGCGGATGCGGGATAGAGTGTGTTGGCGGATGATTGCGTGATCCTGTCTGCAGGAACGGTGTTTACCGTGTCAGTTGATGTGGATTCTGTGGAGACGGTGGATTCCGGGTTGGAATTTTGTGGATAAAGTTCGGAATTGCTGCTGAATTCTGTGGAAAGTTCATCGAACTGTGCTTTTGAAGCGTCTGATGATGGCAGGGACTGCGCAGGTACGGCGGGATCCAGAGGTTCGGGTGTTTCGGCAGTTTTCTCTTCGGTCGGTCTGGTACCATTGTCTGCGGATGTTTTGGGCTCCTGCGGGAGCGTGGGCGAGAAAAACTCCGGCTGAATCGGAAGATCGTCCCACTGGGTGGCGATGACGCCGGTCTGGCGGCAGAGCAGGATCAGACCGCCAAGCTCGTCGAGCGTGACATCCGTCTGCCCAATGGCATCGGAGTGCGTGAAGAGTTTTCCACTCGTAGAAGAGCGCCCCGCAAGGAGATTTCCGAGCGGAATGCCGTACATCCGCCCTGACCGGCGGATAATCCGTAGACCGTGACCGAGGTCTCCGGCGGAAGCGACGGCGATTTGATCTGGAAGTCCATGCGGCAGAAGCCGTTCTGCGACTCCACGCGGACAAAGCCGCAGCATCCGCCCTTGCGGTTGTTCGGGTATTCGTATAGATAGGCAATGAAACGCCGGTAATCAGACATAAAAACCTCCTGCATAGAAGTAAAAAGAGTAGAAAAAGATACTGCGCTACAGTTCACGATATGCGGGAAGGACAGAAAATATACGCAGAGAAGAAAGGAAGTGCACAATGGAAGAAGAAACAAAGCTGGAAACGCCGGAGGAAAAAGCGCACCGGAAAGAACGGGAACGCTTCATGCGCCAGGCGATTACGCAGGCGAAGAAAGCGGAAAAGCTGATGGAAGTGCCGATCGGCTGTGTGATTGTGTACGAGGGAAAGGTGATTGCGCGGGGCTATAACCGCAGAAATACGGATAAAAACACGCTGTCCCACGCGGAACTGAATGCGATCCGGAAAGCCAGCAAAAAGCTCGGCGACTGGCGGCTGGAGGGCTGTACGTTGTATGTCACCCTGGAACCGTGCCAGATGTGCGCCGGTGCGATCGTACAGGCGAGAGTCAGCGAAGTCGTCATCGGCAGCATGAACCGAAGGCGGGCTGCGCGGGATCGATCTTAAATATGCTGGAAATGCACGAGTTTAACCATCAGGTGAAGGTCGAGCGCGGCGTGCTGAAAGAAGAGTGCTCGGAGATGCTGAGTGCGTTTTTCCGGAGACTGCGGGTGGTGAAAAAGAAGAAAAAAGAAGAGAGGAAGAGGGCGGAAGAAGGGAAAGAATAAAAGAAGAGGCAGCATCGGGATGGGATGCTGCCTGAGGAAGATTATTTGTTTGAGTAAGCTGCACTTTCGAATTTGATTTCTGCAAAAAAATACAATCCCCGCATTTCCAGCAGAAACCATGCAGAAACCATCGAAAAAATCATTGACGAATCCCGAAAAAAGCACTATAATATATGATGTATTTGACAAAATACGGAGAAGTACCCAAGAGGCTGAAGGGTCTGGCTTCGAACACCAGTAGGTCGGAAACGGCGCAAGGGTTCAAATCCCTTCTTCTCCGCTATGCAAAAAGAGACAGCAAAAAGATTGAAAAATCGAAAAAGCTGTCTCTTTTTCTGTGAGAAATTATGAAATAGATGCAAAACAAAAGAAACAAAGACAGAAAAAGCATCGCCAGTTCACGAAAAGGGACCGATGCACAACAAAGCAAAATAAAAAGGAGAGACAATACATGGCGCAGTTACCACAGGAATTTCTGACCCGCATGCAGGACATGCTGGGCGATGAATTTGATGCATTTTTAACTTCCTACGACGCACCCCGCACAGCCGGGCTGCGTGTGAATACAAAAAAATGCGGACCGAAGATTTCCCGCCGCTTGTTCCGGGAACGTGGAAGAAAATTCCGTGGATTCCAAACGGCTATTTCGTGCCGGACGGCATGCGCATGGGCCAGTCTCCGCTGTATGCGGCAGGCGTCTTCTATCTGCAGGAGCCAAGCGCCATGACCCCGGCGTCCCGCCTCCCGATCGAACCGGGTGAGCGTGTGCTCGATCTCTGCGCCGCACCGGGCGGCAAGGCAACCGAGCTGAATGCGCGCCTGAAAGGAACCGGCCTTCTCGTCGCCAATGACATCAGCAACGCCCGCGCCAAAGCACTGCTGCGCAATCTGGAGCTGTTCGGAAGTGAAAACGTGCTTGTCACCAATGAGACACCGGCAGGCCTTGCAGACGTCTTCCCGGGCTTCTTCGATAAAATCCTCGTGGATGCACCGTGCTCCGGCGAGGGCATGTTCCGGAAAGACGAGGCAGTCATCGGCACCTGGACCCCGGAGAGGCCGGATTTCTTTGCGGATCTGCAGCGCGAGATCACCTCGGATGCTGTCAAAATGCTGCGTCCGGGCGGCCTCATGATGTATTCGACGTGTACCTTCGCCCCGCAGGAGGACGAGGGAACCGTTTCTTTCCTTCTGGAAAACTTCCCGGAAATGGAACTGATCGAGATGGAAGGCTACGAAGGTTTTTCAAAAGGCAATCCAGTCTGGGGAAACGGCGATCCGGAGATCGAAAAGACCGTGCGCATCTGGCCGCATAAAATGAACGGCGAGGGCCATTACCTTGCCCTGTTCCGCAAAAAAGGCGAAGCATTCCTTATGAGACAGAAGAAAAACCGATCGAAAAGAAAAACAAAAACAGAAAACCGGAAAAAAGACCGCGGAACGGAAGCACCGGGTCCGTCGAAAGCAGAAAAACAGATCCTTTCCGATTTCCTGTCCCGGATGACAGCACCGATCCCGGTGGAGGAACTGGAAGTCCGCGCCGGAAAAGTATACCATTCCCCGTCCCTGCCGGATGGCGTGCGGAATCTTCATTTCCTGCGGAACGGTCTGTATCTCGGTGAACTGAAAAAAGACCGTTTCGAGCCGTCACAGCCGTTTGCCGTGACACTCTCCGCGGACAAGTTCAAAGATTACATGAATTTAAAGGCAGATGACGAGCGTACCGAAAAATATCTCCACGGTGAGACAATTTCCGTAGAGCCGGGAGAGACCGCATCGCCGTCGGGCTGGAAGCTGGTCTGCGTCGATGGATTCGGCCTTGGATGGGGCAAACTGGTCAATGGAACCTTGAAAAATAAGTACCCTGTTGGATGGAGAAAGTAGAAAAATCATGCCAGTTTTTGCAGGAAAAACGTCGAAATATTACAAAGTTATTAACAGAAATTAAAAAAGACTTTCATTTCAGACATACTTGTGTTATAATGGCAAAGTACGGCGGGAAAAAAGGCCCATTTTCCGCAGTAACTTGGAGTGACAATCAGCAACAGAACGTAATAAGTATGAGGTGTACGACATGAAAAAAAGAAATTATTCAGCCTGGTTTTGGCCACAGTGCTTACGGCAGCAACCGTTCTGCCATGCTATGGTGCCAGTACAAAGGAGAAAATTTCAAATGCTCAGGCAGAACAGGCTGCCGCACAGTCTCAGCTTGACAGCATACAGAGCAGGATTGACGAACTCAATTCCAAAAAGGGACAATCAGAAGAATATCTTTCCGAACTGAACCAGCAGCTGGACGATCTGCAGAACCGTCTGCAGGAGCTTCAGGATCAGTATGATGCGAAGCAGAACGAACTGGTACAGATTCAGGCAGATCTGGAAGATGCAAAAGCAAAAGAAGAAGAGCAGTACGAGGCGATGAAGCTCCGTATCCAGTATATGTATGAAAATTCCTCCGGAAACGGATACATGGCAATGCTCTTTTCTTCCAAAAGCATTTCAGAGCTGATCAGCCGGGCAGAATACATACAGAAAATTTCCGATTTCGACCGCGATCTTATGCAGGAGTATGAGGACACGGTAGACCAGGTAAAAGAAAAAGAAACACAGGTGCAGGAAGAGCAGGCAGCGATCGTAGAACTGCAGCAGCAGAGCAGCGATCAGCAGGAAGCCATTCAGGAGCTGTACGCAGCAGCTTATCAGGAACTCCGTACCTACTCCGCAGAGCTGGACGATGCAAAATCCAGCGAGAGTGCACTGGTAGATGAAATCAACAGCAAAGCAGATGCAATCAATGACCTGATCCGTCAGGCGAAAGAAGAGGAGATTGCAGCGCAGAAGAAAGCAGAAGAGGAAGCAGCCGCAGCAGCCGCCGCACAGCAGGCTGCCGCAGAAGCTGAGGCTGAGGCCGCCAGAAAACAGGCAGCCGAGGCCGCAAGAGTCGCAGCCGCAGAAGCAGCAAATGCCGCAGCGAAAGCAGATACCGATACAAGCAGCAGCTCCGGAAGCAGTTCTTCGGACAGCAGCGCATCCTCCACGACAACGGAGAGTCCATCCGCGTCAGATACTTCCAGCAGCTCCTCCAGCGGAACATACCTTGGAAGATTTAAACTGACAGGCTATTGCTCCTGTTCCATCTGTACCGGACAGTGGTCCGGCGGATCCACCGCGAGCGGAACCACACCGACCGCAGGAAGAACGATCGCCATGGGCGGTGTACCATTCGGAACGAAACTGATGATCAACGGCCAGGTTTACACGGTAGAAGACCGCGGAACCGCTTACGGCCACGTAGACATCTTCTGCAGCAGCCATTCCGAGGCGCTGAGCTTCGGCGTGCAGTATGCAGATGTATATCAGCTGAGCTGAGAAAACAAAAGATAAAGAGATATGCCGGAACAGAACTTCCGGCATATCTCTTTTTTTGACTTCTCAGAAACTGTCATTCTAAAATAACACCAAAAGGCCGCAAAACTGTGTAAAATGTACCTTTGAAGCAAATAATAAAAAAAATTA
>ENA-OQDD01000274-OQDD01000274.1-human-gut-metagenome-genome-assembly--contig:-NODE-274-length-21455-cov-5.415838_pt1 | contig 21455 bp, 22 predicted proteins | sample MGYA00242507_ERZ504598 | MGnify/ENA primary metagenome ERZ504598 (study PRJEB26092, sample SAMD00036318) | human gut metagenome | host: Homo sapiens | study: EMG produced TPA metagenomics assembly of...
GATTTTTACAGCTCTGCATGGTCACATAAGGGCGGGCCTCACCGAACATTTTCAGAAAGGCCTTGACATAATCCCCCGACTCTCTGGCACGCTTATCCAGACGCTTTTGGAGAAATTTTGCCTTAAGCTTTCCGTCCCGTACCACAGTAGATCAATGGCAGCAGAAAATCAGTCTGCAATCTTGCCGCCAGCGGCGATGCCTGATCCAGATCGGAGCTGCCCAGAATGCCACAGTCCATGTGGATGTTCTGCCGTGCCGCCAGCAGCCCCACAAACGAGCCGCCCAGAGAGCAGCCGTAGGCCGCCCGGATGTGACCGCCGCAGTGGGTCTTGAGGTAGGCCTCGATCTTTTCGGTCTCCTCCAGCATGGTGGGAAATTCGGTCTGTTCGGTCTCATCAAAGCCATCGTAGCTGACGCACAGCACCCGGAAGCTGTCAGCCAGAAGCGGGATCACCGCACCGAAATTGCTTTTCCAATGGCAACAGGTGCCCGGCAGCAGCAACAGCACCGGGGCATCCTCTGCACCAAAACAGTAGATCTTCATCGTGATACGCTCCTTCTCTATTTATTTCCACCTGTAAATAGAAGAGATATATTTCTTCGTATAGGGCAGGGTTATGAGTTAGATAAAGCTAACTTTCAGTCTTATAAAAAGCCGCTTCTCAGCGGTCCTTCTGCCAAAATAATACGCCCTGCCGTCTCCTCTGTCAAGAAGTTTAGTCATTTTCGGAGATTTTGAAAAAGATTTCGTTATTGGAGCTTCCCCTGCGGCATAGAGGAGGCAAAACGTTTCCCGCATCGAAAAAATTTCGTCCCTGTAAACTTGTCTGTTTCTGCTTGGCAACGCCCGGTGGGAGTGCTATTTTTACTTTGTGAATTTGTTTTGCCTAACCATCTGAGGGGTTTTTCCCCTGCATTTTTTTGCATCGATTGTTAGACAATGGTCAAAAAAGCAACATCCTGTTGCTGCCGGCAATAGAAAGATCTACCGCAGACAGAAAATGGGGTTTGTTCTGATTCACATAGCGTATTTTTTCCTAAAGCTACAAGATGTGTCATACTTTTCTTGCTTCACTTCAATAAATTTTTCAAAACCCTCTTGACGCATTCTACATGCCGTGGTATTTTTCTTGTAAATCCCATTGATTTTGTGGATTGGTTCAAATTCATCCACAAGATGTGGTCGTGTTCATTTTGAACACAGCCACAGAAAGTGGTTGGTTATCACTGTGAGACCCACCACTTCAGTGAGGGAAAGTCCGCAAAAGAATTTACCGCCCCGCAACACACCCGATTCATTTTGCCGCCGATTCACCCCGACAAAATCCATCGCTGCGCTGCTTGGGCGGTATTTTTCTTTATGGGAAACGTACCTTGAAAATTTTATGAGCCGTCCGAACGTGATACCGGCTTTCCAGCCAACGCCGCTGCAAAACAGGGGCAGGAACTTCGTTCGGAGCAACCGGTGACTCCCATACATGAGCGGAGTCCCTCTACTTATTTTTGCGTCTTAACAATTCGGAAACATTTGCCGAAAGTTGATTTTGAGCGCAGCGGTAGAGGGCAAGAACCGTCCCGTGGCCACAAATTTTCAATTCTTGAAAATGTTGTGTTCCACCGGGACTTCACTTCTTCAATTCGTCTGCATTTCCGATGTGATCTTGTTGGGGCGTGCCTGCCCCAAACCCTGCTCATCATTCGTGCCTTACGGCACGAATGGAACGGCGTGTCGTGCTTACATAACTTCACCGAGGAGTTATCGAACAGACAGGAGGTACGATGACCAAAACGAACGTTCAATCGACCCCTAACAATTCCCAGCACCACGACACGCCGAACAACAAAACGCACATCATCAAGTTCCGAGTGACAGAAACTGAAAAATTGGAACTTCAATGCACAGCAAAACTCCTTCATCTCTCCCTGTCCACTCTCATCCGCCGTGCGCTGCACAGTGCAAAGATTGAGCGCACTGTTGTCGTTGCAGGCGGCGGAGAAGAAACCCTGACTGCTGTTTCCACCCTGCTTGCCCAGTGCAGCAGAGTGGGCTGCAATCTCAACCAACTCGCACGACACTTCAACTCCGGCGGCGCAGACACCGAACAACTGCGGGCGAAACTCCTTGACGAACTTGCAGACCTGACTGCATTTCGGCTCCACACCGAGAAAGCTCTGGGTGAACTGTATGGCAACGCTCAAGCATATCGCTTCTAAAAATTCGGACTACTCCGCTATTGAAGCGTACCTGATCTACCGGCACGATGAGTTCACCGGGAAGCAGCTTTTGGACGAACAGGACAGACCCATGCTGCGAGAATCGTACATTCTGGACACCCTTGAATGCGGCGAGGCCTCGTTTGCAACTGCCTGTCTGCTGGCAAACCGAAAGTACAACAAGAACAACCACCCGGATGATATTAAAAGTCACCAGTATATCATCAGCTTCGACCCACGGGACGCAGCGGAAAACGGATTGACGATGGAAAAGGCACAGGCTCTCGGTCTAAACTTCTGCAAAGAAAACTTTCCCGGTCATCCTGCTATCGTCTGCACCCACCCGGACGGACACAACCATGCGGGAAATATCCATGTCCACATCGTGATCGGCAGTGTCCGGACACGGGAAGTGGAGCGCAAGCCCTATATGCAAAAGCCCCGCGACTGGCGCGAGGGTATGAAGCATTCCAGCACCGCCCAGACCATGCGGCACCTGCGTGTCGAGGTCATGGAAATGTGCCAGAACGCAAAGCTGCGCCAGATTGATCTGCTCAACGGCTCAAAAGTGCGTGTGAGCGAACGCGAGTATTGGATGAAACGACGCGGTCAGATGAAACTTGACCGTGAGAACGCCGCCCTGCTCGCAGCCGGACAGCAGCCCACACAAACGAAGTTTGAAACCGCAAAGGAAATTTTGCGGAGACAGATCTCGGATGTGTTGGACAATGCAGTGAGCTTTGAAGATTTCTCGGACAGGCTCTTGCAGCAGTACGGCATCACCGTCAAGGAAAGCCGTGGGCGGCTCAGCTATCTGCCTGTCGGAAGAACAAAGTTCATCCGAGCGCGCAGCATCGGTGACAAGTTCGAGAAAGAACTTGTGCTTGCCGCCTTGCAGGAAAATGCTGAGAGCAAGCGCACGATTCAGTTTAAGCCTGACCGCATCGGGAAACTGGTCGATATTCAGGCAAAGCTGAAGCAGGGCAAGGGCATCGGCTATGAGCGTTGGGCGAAAAAGCACAACCTCAAAGCGATGTCCCAGACCTTGATTCTCTTGCAGGAGAAGGGGCTGCTCAACGAGGACGCACTCAACCAGCGCATTGAAGAACTGCAAACACAGTACGACAGTGCAAAGGAAGTTGTGCTTGACCTTGAAACCCGTATGGCAGAAAACAAGAAGCTGCACAGTCACGTTGCCGCCTACCAGCAGTACCGCCCGATTGCACAGAAACTGAAATCCGCCAAATTCCCCGCAGCCTTTGAAGAACAGCACCGTGCAGAGCTAACAGCGTACCGGAAAGCAGTGGCCTATTTTAAGGCAAACAACATCACGAAGCTGCCAAGTCCGAACAAGCTGGAAGCAGAATACTGCGCACTTGCTTCTGAAAAGGCGCAGTTCTACGAGCAGTACAAGGAAGCCAAGTCCGAGCTGCTCAAACTGAAAGACGCGAAACAGAATGTTGCGCTGTTCTTCCGGGAGGACGAACGGACGCAGCATCACGAGAGATAAGGAGTTGCGCGTATGATCAATCTGAAAATCGACCCGGAGTTCCAGAATCAGATCCCGCCGCTGACGGACGATGAGTACAAGCAGCTTGAAGAAAACATCCTCAAGGAAGGCAAGCTGCTCTCTCCTTTGATCGTTTGGAATAACACCCTTGTTGACGGACACAACCGTTATGCCATTCTCCAGAAGCACCCGGAGATTTATTTCTCCACCATGCCGCTCCGGTTTGAGAACCGCGAAGAAGCCGTTGCGTGGATTTGCAAGAATCAACTGGGGCGGCGCAACCTCACGCCGGAGCAGAAGAAGTTCCTTGTTGGAAAGCAGTACAGCATCGAGCATCGGAAGCCCGGTGGAAACGGCAACAATCAGTATACAGCAACCCCGCAGGAAACGGTTCAGGAGAATTGTGTCAAAATGACACAATTCCTCCTGTCAGTTCTGAAGCAAGCATCCGCAAGAAGATTGCAGAGCAGCACCATGTCAGTGAATCCTATGTTTCCCGCTCCGAAAAGTTTATGAAGGCGTGGAGATCATGGAAGAACTGGTGCCCGGTATGCAGGAGAAAATCCTGTCCGGGCAGACGAAAATCCGTGATGCCGATATGCACCGTCTTGCCAAGGCAGACTATATCGACCGGCAGAAAATCGTGGATGAAATTCTGTACCCGGAACGGAAAGTCGAGCCGAAGCCGAACACAAACGGCGCTCCTCCAGAGCCGGGGAAAGCACCCTATATGCCGATGCTGAAAATCAAATCGGTCTATGACAGTGATGCCTACCCGAAAGAAGTACGGTACGAGTATGTGGCACTGGAACACATCACGACTCGTTTCCGTACAGAGTTTGACTATCAGCTGAAGATCATGCCGGACACGGCACAGCGGGAAGTCATTCTCGAAATCATCCACAAGCACAAGGAGTACCTTGCTTCTCTGGAATCTGCACTCGCAGAGGATGAGCAGACAGCATAACAACAGGCACATTGTATGCTGTCAACGGAAGTCCAAAGGAGTGTGCGTTTGAACAAAAAGAAAAAGTCCACAAACATTTCCCCGTATCCCGATGAAGCCATCGAACGTCTAGCACGGGCATTCTACCGGCGATCTTTGCCTGCTGGAACAGCGAGGAAGGTCAACGGGAGTTTGCTGCGTGGCAGGAAGAACAGGCTCATATTGCAACCAAAGAAAAACAGGAAGTTCCCGATGGGGAACTCCCTGCTTTACTTATCGTGTGTGGATTTTTGCAGGGTGCGTCCGGGTGGGCGCACTCTGCTTTTGTTTTGGGGAGCATTAAAACAGGCCTGCTGTTTACGCTTTGCTAAATTCTCTAATATTATCTCTGTATACTACTCATTCAAGAGATGTTCAAAGATTGATAGTCTTGTCGCTATCTAAAAAATGTTTGATTTTATTCTTCGGTCATATCTATAAAGCGCGAGCGATATATCTCTGGAGGAAGTTTTCGGCGGAAAATCTGATACACCGTTTCATCATGAGTGGTGATTACGATTTGCTTCTTGCTTTTTTCAATGATACTCCGCATCAAATCAGCGAATCCAAGGATGTTCATATCGTCAAAATGCCCGACCGGATCATCTATCACGATGGTCCCGATGGGAATTCCCGTCAGTGAAAGTGCGCGACTCAAAAACGAACTCAATGCGACAGTATTCAACTGTGCCGTACTAAAAAACAATTCCGGATGATAGGGTTCACGTTCATCTGCCTGCGTTTTGATATACAGCTCCGGTTCATTCTTTTCGTCGTTATACATGATTTCATAACTGACTTTTTTCATGTATGGATGTGGATCGATTTTCTGGTAGATTTCGTTAAAAAGAGGTTGCTGGAAATATTTTTGCAGCTCTGCTAAAAGCGTCTCCTTTTCCTTTTCCAGTGCATCCTGTGCTTTCTGCACAGCTTGTTTCCGTGCTGTCACCTTTTTCTCCAAAGATTCGATTCTGAGTTTGTATTCGTTATATTTTCGGATACTTTCGCCGACTCCTTCTGAACAGATCACATTGCCTAGCTCGCTGATCTGTGCTTTTATCTGTTCCTGCTCCAAGATATAGTGTTTCCTTGCATGCTCTAAATCCTCTATTTCGGGATTGGAGTTTTCTACAATGGAAACAATTATTCCGAATACTTTCTGCGACTTCTGCAAAGCTTTTTGCGCTCTTGTTCGCTCAACATCGAGAGCTTCAACATTGCTGTGTGAAATTCCCGCAATCGGCATCATTTTTTCCTGAAGTGAATCGATTTTGTTGTTCTGATCTACTGATTTGAGGTATAGAGATTGCTCTCGCTCGTCTAAATCAAAATCCCATGACGTTTCCTTCAGGTAAGCTACGCTTTTTTCCCAAAGTGCTCTTCTTTTATTTGCACACTCCATGTTTTGAGTTTATCAACTTCGCATTCAGCATTTCGCCTTTCAGCCTGAAGGTCCTTCTTTTGCTGCTCCAGCAATTCTCTCTGTGCGTATGCATCGCTTTCCTGCTTCTGACGTTTTTTATTTTGTTCAAGAGTGACTTTCTCGACTTCCTTGACGGTAAGCGGTCGCTCCCAATTCCAGCCTAATTCAGCCGCGTTCAGGTGCACGTTCTGTTCTTCTTGTTCAAGTGCTCTGATTTGATTTTCCGCACTCTTTTTTCTTTCTTCTACAGCAAGAAACGCCTGATCATACTGTACACAAATTTCGTTTTCCTTTTTTATCAGGATCTCGCGCTCTGCCAACCATTCCCGCCTCATCCGCAGGTAAGCTGCATCAATGTTCTCCGTTTCCTTCTGGATCCGACGCGCCGATTCTTTCAGCTGATCTTTTTGGTTGCTTTCAAGTTTGAGCGTCGCTCCGTACAGCAAATTCCAGCTTTCAAACTTGGTATGGCACAGAGGCACTCACACTGCTCCGGATGCTGTTCCAAAAATACTCGTCCCTGCTCTGCAATGGAAAGCAGATTTTGTTCTACTTCTTTTGCTTTTCGGACCTGCTCATCGTAATCTGCCTGTCGGGTCTGATTGGCATGATATCGATGTGTCAGTTCATCGATGTCTGCAGCATAATTGAATAGCTGGTGATTTTGAGGAATAGGATGAGTGCTGTATTCGCTAAGCTGTTCGGGTAAAATATATTCTGAAAGCTCTTGGCGATGTTTCTGCTGTGCTTTTTTTCTGCGGAGAGCCTCCTTTTCTACAGTCTTTTTCTGTTCGAGTGCGAACTGTTCCGCAGTTATCTGCTTTTCAAGAGCTTCCGCCTTCCTGGCAAGTTCCAATAGTTCTTTTTCATCCGTATTGCGGAGACTTTTTTCGAGCTGTATTTGCTGGATTTTTTTGCACAGTTCTTTCAGAGACAGTGCTGCTTTTGCTTGATTTTTGATGATTGATTCCAGCATTCGTTCCTGTTTTGGCAGCTGCTCACTTACGGCGAAAAATTGCTGCGTTTTCCGTTCCATCTGGGTCCGACCCTGGTTTTTGATGTATTGCAGGATTTCAGATTCCCGCCGCAGTTCTTCCCGTTCCTTGCAGGCGGTTTCCAGCTCTTTCTGTAGTTTTTCATACAAACGGCGATCATTCAAATTTTTATCACACTGCTGATATTCGTCTGATCTCTGGCCAAGCTCTTTCCGCAGCTGTATATAACATTCGCCTTCGCGCTCCAGATAGAATTCAAGCGTTTCCTGCTGCTTTTTTGCCTTTCTCAGCTCATTCTGAAGTATCTCATTGCACTTTTTTGCCTTTGTCCTTATCTTGAGGAACTCATCGATTCCTACTTTTTCCGCAGGCATCTCCAGTTTCAGAGCATCCGGCACGCTTTCATTGTAGCCCGTAATGTTTTTTCGCAGTTCATGGGAAACAGCTTCTACCCATTTCAAATTTTCCTGTTCCTGAACCAGCTTATCCAGTTTAGTTTCGGCATCCTTGCATAGCTTTTGTGCCTCAGAAAACTCTATATATCGACTTTTGTACTTTTCCTGAAGAATACCGTTCGGGTCTACACACACCATCCATTCATTATAGCGGTCCGCTGGTTTTATCGCGCTCACAAACTTTTCTATCTGGTCATGCGGCATAATGATCTGATTCCAGTGCAACTCGTTATGAAAAGTTTTTTCTTTTCCTTCCGGCGTCATTCTGAGCTTACCAACGTTCAAATCATTGGGTTTTCTTATTACCACACGCTGAAGCTCATCCTGAGTGCCGGTTCGGTTTTTTAATACAAGCTTTACAGAGGCGTATTCATTGTTTTTGCGGTATTCTTCTACGCTTTTATATTTTTCCCGATTATGAAGAAGCATATTATTTCGTCCAATCAGCTTTTCCATGTCGGAAAGACGTTGGATTTTTCCCGTCAGCGCCCATTCGAGTGCATCACAGATGCTTGTTTTTCCCATTCCATTCGGTGCGTATATCATGACCATTGAAGCGGGAGAATCCGGAGAGTTTTCCGAAGTAAAAGCAAAACCTCTCTGCCCTTCATAAATACGAAAATTTTGAACTTGCATAGAAAGAAGTTTTGTTTCCGAAGTATCCTGAGATTCCAGATAGGTCAATTCGAAAATTTTCTCATTGACCCTCTGAATTTTTCTTCAACAGACAACTCTTTTTCACTGACAAAAATATATTTTTTTGCACAGTAAGCATCGTTTTCAATTTTCTCCTTTTCAATGGTATTCATGGATTTTGGAAGAAAAAAGCAGAGATAGAAATTGCTTCTTTCCAGTAGAGAATCCACATTGCTCTGGTAAAGAAGCGCAATATTGTCATTCAATCTTTCCCAGTTTTGTTTCAGCTGCTCCGGCGAAGCGTACTGTGCAATAAACACATGGGCTGTATACTTTTCTTCTTTTCCCAGCGCACGATGATAATACAAGATTTCGTCTGCTATCCCTGCTTTTTTCAGCTCATCGCACTCTGCTTGACTCCAACCTGACATGTTCTGCCTCATTCCCAAAGCTCCTTCAATTTTTTCTGAATGGCCGGCCTCACTATTTCATCGGTAAGGCACTCATCTACCATGTCATATGAAAGCTCTTCCAAAAGTGCACGAAAAGAATCCAGAGAAATGATCGCTATTGATACTTCCCCAGGGTCACCCCTTGTGACATGGAACATATTTTGCCGTTCACGTTCCCTTTTATAATCCTGCCGCACAATATTTTTGATAATATTGGAGCAGCGTCTTCGACTGATTTCTCGCATTCCTGCCAGCACGTCTTTTGAGTTTAAAAAGAACAGCGTCTGATTTTGGAAATGATTTTCTGAAAAGCCGCCTTTTGCAATAAGTGTCCGCAGTACACCGGCAATTTCATCTTTTTCGTCTGCACATAAAAATTCCAGATTTACCGGTATTTTTTCTTCTGTACTTGTCTGTATTTCAATTTTGACATTTTCCCACGAGCCGGGGACTTCTCCATTTATAAGCCAGATATAGACTGCTGTAATCGCTCGGCCCTTCCAATATTTCCCACAGCGTTTTCCCATGTTGCAGGGAAAATCATTTGGAAAAAGCTGCTCTTGATGGGTCTTGTTCAAATGTTTCTCCGACAGGTGGAGTTTTTCAACCGTGTCCTGCAAAAAGATGCCAGGACGTTCCGGGTATCCTTCAGATAGTGTTGACAGACCATTTTCAAACTCGCTTTCTTTCAAAACAAGCCCATATTCCGTCAGAAGAAGCTTCAGTGCGTAAGAAGATACTGCCCATGCGACATTGCCGACATTGTCGCTCCCGTAGCTTTGGGAGACTAAACCTATTAATTTCGGACGCGCTGCATCGCAAAGAAACAAACCGCTTCCCGAGTATCCACTCATCAAATCATCTCGTTCAATGGGGTAGGAGTTTGGGCTGGTGTAGCTGAATTTAAATGCCTTTTCCTTATCATTGTCTGCTGAAGTGGGAATCTCGGCACTCAGCTCATTCTCCCCCTTGTCCAATCTGTCGGAGTCGCTTCGCCGTCTGTGCTTTTAGGAAATCCCATCAATTTTACCTGTGCTGATATTTTAGCCTCTCCGAAATGGATCTCCGGAATATCCTGCATCCAGTCACTCCAAGGTACTTCAATGATCGCGGCATCAAAAATATACTTTCCGCTATCGATCATAAAACCCGGACAATAGTGAATATTAGCTGCTTTATCGTTGCTTGAATCAGCCAGCTCCAAAAAAATATCTTTCGCCCCGCTTTCGCTCCAAACAGACAAAACGGCCGGGCAGGAATGAGACTTGGCCAGTGCGCGTTGTAAAACGTGTCCGGCTGTCAAAACTACTGCCCGATTTTGGGTTTGAAGCGTATAAAGGACTCCTGTTCCAGCCAAGGAACCTCCATCGTGAAATCCAATCCGAACCGCTACGGATTCAATGTATTTACCAACCTCTGCCGAATCCATATAATTCCAACCCGCTTTTCACTGTTTCTGATACATTTTCTGACGACAGTTCTATTAATTTGAGATTTCCTGTGTCTATCCATTTTTTACGGTCTTCTTCTGTAAAGAACGAACTGTAGCCTGACTTTTTCCACCAGCTATAATTGCAATATATCGTTGCTGTATCACAGCTGCACAATAACTTGGCAATCATTGTTTTACTGGGCAGTTTTCCATTTCTTCCATCCGTACTCAGTAAATATTTGCGTCCGCAAAATTTGGAACAGTTTATCCGAGAAGTTATGCTTGCTGCCGTGATGCGGTAATTTAATCAGATCAACACAACAAGGATCTTGGGCGGAATATCCTAGTTTTCGAAGGCCGTTAACACATACAGATGGATACGCATCTCCCAGAAATGCAATCCGTATTTTCTCAAATTCAAAGAGAAGTGCAATGCTTGCGCCGTTGCTGAAACTCGTATCTTCAGGTACGCTGCATCCACACAATTCGTCCAAAGGAACTGACCAATCCGGGTCGGTTCCACCATAAGGAGTCGCAGGAGGTGCTTGCATCAAATCTGAAGAATTTTGAATCAAGTCCATGAGAGAGGCATCACTTGGACTTATAATATAAATCTTTGCATCCCCAATTTGAATCTCGCCACAAGGCTGTGCCACATAGGAACAAATGTGCTCTTCCAGCCCATACGATTGAAAAAAATCCATCAATTTTATCAAATCACCTGCGCTGTATCCAAGCCTATCTATCACGGAAACCTTTACAGTTTCTTCGGGAAATATAACATATTCTTTCTCGATTCGGTGATGTTTCCAATACCCTTCTCCGGTGTTAAAGTAAAGTGCTTCTATCTCTGGAATACAATTTTTCTTTTGAGCTTTCTGCAATCCTGCAAGCATGCCCATGATGTGATCTTGGTCAAAATGCGTCAGAACCATCGCATCGATCTTCTCACCATTCTCGTAAATGCGTTTGAGCATTTCACAAAAATCCGAAGCATTTGATTTTCTGCCACCATCTATTACAAGGTTATGATATAGTTCTTCTGCGTCATGTTTATAGCGAAGCCAAAAATAATCGCCATCGTGTGCTTTACATGAAAAAAGCTTTACCATGTTTTTCCTGTACTCAATACAAATAGGTTTGAAATGTATATATGTACAGTATAGCACGGCAAAACAAGGACATCAAGTAGACAACGTTAGAGACGTTTTACTCAAAGCGGCCATTTCCATGCCTTTTACACATTGTTGAACGAACAGGTTCTTGCATCGTACTTCATAATCGTGTCCTTTCTGCCTTACGGCACCTTTACAGTTGTGACCTTTGTGATACGGTCTTTTTTCTGATAAGGTTTTGGACACACAGCCGTCGGGAAGGAGCCTTCATTTTGTTTTCCGAAGAAAACAAAAATCCGAACCCTTCTCCTATCGAGAAAAGGTTCGGATTTTCATTGTTTGGTGCGATGGAAGGGACTCGAACCCCCGGCCTACTGATTCGTAGCGCACACCGGGCGATTCCCTCAATTTTTGGAAGTTACGTTTTAACGTTATTTCTTTGCGATGTATCGCAGGTTTTGAACTTCGAGTTTCTGCACCCTTTGTCCGATTTTGCAACGATTTGCACTCTTTGCACGTTTTGAAACCGTGCAAAAACCGTGCAGAAACCGTGCACTTACTCCCAGACAAACTAAAAAACACTTCATCTGACAACGACTTGACGGCATTGGTTCGAGCGACCGCACACCATAAATCAAGACTTGGAGGATACTACTATGAACGAACTGCTTTCCTGCCGCTATAACATGGACACCAACCAAGTGGAAGCCCGGTTCGAAGATGGCACCACTCTTGCCATCGACTGCATCGCCGTGGAGGACGAATACGGCAACATCCCGGCACAACGGGCAGAGCTGGACTGGCTGCTGTACAATAAGCCCTTGGAGTACGCACAGATGGTACTGAGAGGGAGATGGGGCATTATCTTGCCCTTGGCTGTGACCACGGCAGGCTGGAGGATTGAGCCACAGAAAACGCGCGGAAAAACTGCTAATCGCGCGGTGCGCATTTCTCAGCGCAATTTCAGCGTAAATTCAGCGCAAACCATGCCAAGTCAGCGTATTTTCAGCGTAAATCCCGGAAAGTCAGCGTAAATAACCATTTACCATATATAATGATGCCCGCCCATCTGTGGAAAAGCCAGAGTGGGCGGGCATTCTGCATTTTCAGACCGACTGGAACCCTTTGCCGATGATCTCGCTGGAGTTAACGATGGTCAAAAAAGCCTCCGGATCCTCCCGGCGCAGGAAATCCCGCAGCAGCCCTGCCTGCCGCCGGGTCAGCGCCACCATGATCATGGTGCGTGGCTCACCGGTGTACACGCCGGTGGCGTCCTGCTGGGTCGCTGTGCGCCCCAGTGTTTCCGTAACGAAACGCCGGATGGGCTCCGGCCTTGAGGTGATGACCGTACACACCTTGCGGAGGTTCAGGCTCTCGATGGCGGTATCCACGATGGTGCTGCGCCCGATGAGCCCCAGCACGCAGTACATCCCGGTCTGCGGGCCGTAAATGCAAGCCGCAAACAGCACCGTGCCGATATCGCTGAGCAGAATAGCCCTGCCGATCTCCACCTTGATGTACTTGTGTAAGATCATCGCCACGATCTCGGTTCCGCCGGTGGATGCCCCGATGTTGAACACAATGCCGCTGGCAAGGGCCGGCAGCGCCACCGCAAAGCACAGCTCCAGCAGAGTGTCATCCGTTAAAGGCCGGGACATGGGAAACAGCTTTTCGAACATACTGGAATAAAAGCTGAGCATGAAGGAAGAATACAGCGTCCAACCCATGGTCTTTATGCCCAGAAAGACGCAGCCCAGTACATCCAACACTGCATTGGTGATCCACATAAAGGTGCTGACGCTCAACGCCGGAAAGCAGGTGGCAAGAACGATGGAAAGGCCAATGGTGCCGCCAAATACAAAGTGGTTGGGCGCACAGTAAAAGTTCAGTGCCGCTGCGCAAATGATCAGACTCAGATTCAGCAGCAGAAAAAAGCGTGCGCCGCTCCACAGCTGTGCCGGGGTCAGGTTTTTGCGCAGACCGTTCTTGATCGCTTCCATCTCAGTCCAGATGCTCCTTTACATCCATCAGCCGGGTGATGATGCAGTCTGCGGCGGACTGGTCCAGCGGCTCGCCGTGGCGGGGCTTCAGTGCCAGCACCTTCAGGCCTGCCGCCTTTGCGGAGGCGATGCCCGTGGGAGAATCCTCCACCGCAATGGCCTTGTCTGCCGTCAGCCCAAGTGCCTTCAGCGCCTTGAGATAGATGTCTGGTGCAGGCTTATGGGCGGCGCAGTCCTCGCCGCTGAAAGCAAAATCCACCATTGCTTTCAGCCCGCCCTCCGTGAGCATCTTCATGATATCCGGTGCTGCGCTGGAGGACGCCACCGCCACCTTCAGCCCACGGCTGCGCAGCAGATTCATCAGCGGCTCTGCCTGCGGGTCGGTGAGCTTGTCGTAGGGGGTGGGGCGAACCTTGCGGTACTCCCGGTAAGCCATCAGCATCTCCTGACGGCGCACAGGGTCGTTGGGAACAATCGCTTCCCAGATGGCTTTTTCGTTGGAGCCGATGAAGTTGCCCTCCGGGATAGCGATCCCGTTTTCCAGCAAAAAGTTTTTACGGCGGTTCTCGTAGTAGTATTCTGTATCCGCCAGCACCCCATCCATATCAAAAATCACTGCTTCAATCATTCTTCATTTCCCTCTTCATCAAAAAAGGGGGAGGGGCAAGCCCCTCCCCCAAGCATGGGTCTATGGATCCCGGATGACCGCTTAGTACTCCAGCTTCCACATATAGCGGCGCAGGGTCAGCGGATGCTGACGGACGTAGGACAGCTCCTCAGCATAGACGCGGAACACGGCGGTGTGCATCAGCGGGTTGAAGTAGGTGATGACGCTGCTGTCCACAGCATTGCCCAGACCGTAATCCTTTGCATCCACAACGGTGGTCAGAGCATCGAAGCGGTGCAGGAAGGTCAGTGCGCGGGCATCCACGGGACGGGTCTTGCCGTCGTTCATCAGCAGGATGAAGGGCACGTCCTTGTCCACGATCTCGAAGGGGCCGTGGAAGAACTCGCCGCTGTGGAAGGAGCCGGAGTTGACCCACTGCATCTCCATCATCAGGCAGATAGAGGTGGAGTAAGCGACCTCCATGGAAGCGCCGCTGGACATGACGTAGACGACGGGAGCGTCCTTGTACTTCTCAGCGAACTCCTTGGCAGACTTGCGGGCAGAGTTGGCAGCGTTCTCGGCAGCCTCGAACACGTTGGTCAGGCCCTCGATCATCTTGTCGTACTTGTCGAAGCCTTCCACCTGCTGCAGGATCTCCACAGCCAGTGCCAGAACGTAGCCCATCTTTTCCAGCTTAGCGGCGTAGTTTGCCTCAAAGCCGTGGACGATGGTGTAGTCAGCTTCCTTGGTCAGGGCAGAACCGGCAGCGTGGGTAACGCTGACAACGGTTGCACCGGCGGCCTTTGCCACGCTGTTGGCCTTGACGGTCTCAGGGGTGCTGCCGCCCAGAGAAGCGGTGATGACCACGGTGGTGTCGCCCAGCCAATCGGGGGTATCGTAGTTGAACTCGTTGGCGGTGTAGTGTGCCACACGAAGCTTCTTGCTGCAGTTTGCCAGGAAGTACTTTGCGGGGTACAGCTCTGCCTTGGAAGCGCCGCAGCCAACAAAGGCCACGTTCTCCACGTTGTGCTTTGCCACGATGTCTGCCACGATGGACTTGACGTTTGCCAGATCAATGTTATACATAATGCAATCCTCCAAATTATTTTTCTTTTTGTTCTGATGAATCACAAATTACAGGCGTACGGATATCTATGTAAGCCGGAAACCCGGTTACACCAACAGACCAAGGGCGTTGATGGCAACACCGCCCACGATGCAGATGCCCAGCAGCCAGCCGGTCTTGACCTTTTTGCGGATCAGGGTGTACATCAGCATCACGATGCCAAGGTTCAGAAGGTTCGGCAGAATGCTGTTCAGCACATCCTGCAGCACCAGACCGGTGCTTGCGAAGGTGATGGGGGTGGTCAGACCCACCATGCTTGCCACCATGGCACCAATGACCATCAGGCCTACGATGCCACAGACGTACATCAGCTTGTCCATCATGCCGCCGTTGAGCTTGGTCAGGTACTTGCTGCCCATGGTGTAGCCCAGCTTACCGGCAAACCATGTGACCAGCACCGAGGGGACGATGGAGATGATCATAGCCAGAATGGGGCCCAGAACGCTGCCCTGCTGTGCCAGAGAGATGCCCAGACCAAAAGCGATCAGGCGGACAGTGCCCTGGAAGAAGGAGTCGCCCACACCGGACAGGGGGCCCATCAGCGAGGTCTTGACGGCGTTGATGGTCTCCGGGTTGAAGTTCTCACGGTCGGCGGCGTACTGCTCTTCCATGGAGGCAGCCAGACCCAGCGTAAAGGCACTGGTCTGCGGGGTGCAGTTGTAGAACGCCATCTCGCGCTCGTAGGCTTCCTTTTTGTGTGCCAGCTGCTCGGGGTCGTTCTCGTTGGGGTACAGCTCGTCCAGCGTGGGAGCGATGCCGTACAAAAAGCCCATGTTCATCTGACGTTCGTAGTTCCAGGAGGCCTGAATGTTCAGGGAGCGCCACATGAACTGGAAGTATTTCTTGAAGTCGCTGCGCTTTGCAGTCTTGGTTGCGTTGCTCATTTCAGCTTCCTCCTATCAAAGATCATCGTCATCTTCCAGCGGGTCGTAGTCCGCATTGGCAGCAGCTGCACCGGCAGCGGCTGCGGCAGGTGCGCCCTTGCCATACTTCAGACCGGTCAGGATCACAGCCAGAATTGCGGCGAAGATCGCCACAGCGGTGACATCCAGACCCAGATAGCCTACAAAGAAGAAGCCCAGCAGGAAGTAAACGGTCAGATCACGGTTGAGCATGGTGGACAGCAGCAGGGCAATACCGTAAGCGGTAAGGAACTTACTGCCGAGGTTCAGGCCATCGGTCAGCCATGCGGGGATGAAAGCCACGATCTTCTGCACCAGATCCGTGCCGAAGGAGACGGACAGGAAGATGGGGATGAAGTACATCAGGCTGTACAGCAGTGTGCCCCAGACGATGTGCATGCTCCATGCCTTGCGGAACTTGCCTTCTGCAATGGCGTGGTCGGCAACGTGGGTCAGGTTGGACAGGATGGTGCGCATCAGCACGCCCAGCATCTGGCCCAGAACAGCGATGGGGATGGCCAGCGCCAGTGCAGTCTCGGCAGAAGCATCGGTCAGGATGGCAAAAGCTGCGCAGATGATGGCAGCCATGTTCATGTCCGGGGGTGCTGCTGCGCCGATGTTCACGATGCCAAGGCTCATCAGCTCGATGGATGCGCCAAGGGTCAGGCCGGTCTGCAGATCACCCAGCAGCGCACCGACGATGGTGCAGGTGATAAGCGGACGCTCGAAGTTCATGCGGCCCAGAATGCGCGAGTCCAGAATACAGAACACGCCAACCAGACCCAGAAGCAGTGCGGTAACAAACATGGGTCAATTCCTCCTTCTTATCTCCTTACGATCAGGTGTGATCGATGGGTACTACCTTAAAGGTGGGGGTCTGCTGGCTGTAGATCTTAATGCCCATATCCAGCAGCTTCTGGGTGTCGGCCTGCTCCTCCGGGGTCAGGAACACCGACTGGTCAAAGGCCACGGAGCCGGGCTTATTTGCCACAGCACCGTAGTTGATCTCTTTGATCTTGGGGTATGCCTGGCAGAACTTGAGCAGCGCAGCGGTGTTGCCGAAGATCATCATGATCTTCTCGTCCAGCTGCTCCACCTTGGGCATCTTGGCGATGGCTTTGTCCACCGTGAAGATGTTCACCCGGACACCGGCGGCTTGCTCAGCAGCAGGGCGGACTTTTTCATCTCGTCGTTGGCGGCGTCATCGTCCACCACGATGATGCGCTGTGCGCCCACATGGCCGGTCCACGAGAATACCACCTGACCGTGCAGCAGGCGGTAGTCCAGACGTACTAATTTGATCATAGGTCATCCTCCTCGTCTTGGGCTGCGTTTTTCAGCAGCAGGTTGCAATCAATGATCTGCGCCTTGGCATCTGCAATGCACTCGGCCAGTTCGTCCTGTGTCAGGGATTCGTCGTTGGAAGCAAGGGTCAGCACCAGAGAAGCGTTCATGCCACAGATCAGGTGCACCGCCGGATACTCCGGCAGCAGGGTCAGCATCTCGTTGTTCACGCTGCCGCCCATCACATCGGTCACGATGTACACAGCATCCTCTGCCGCAAAGCCATCCAGCAGCCGGCATGCCGCCACCGTGATAGGCTCGGTCTCATCCCGCAGGGTAGCAAGGGCATAAAGGTTCGGCAGCTCGCCAAGGATCATCTGCACGGTGTCCTTCATTCCGGCAGACAGCCCTCCGTGCGAAGCAAGAATGATTCGGTTCATACGCACCCACGACCTTTCTTGTGTTTCCTTCATCTCTTCGGCGTCCGTATCGTCTTATTCGTTATAGACGTCATAATCGTCATGTATATATTACCACATTTCACACAGACGTCAAGAGGTTTTGTCAAAATAATCTCAGCTTTGGTAACGTGCACAAAGCTGCACCGTCATATTTTTGCAGTTTCACCAATAACCTTCCGTAGAACGACAAAAAGAGCGCCTCTTCCGCAGGGAAGAGACGCTCTTTTTGAGAGAATTGATCTGCGCTTAAAACTCAAACATATACCGGCTTCCAATGTAATACTGCCGCCCGATGCACAGCGGGTGGTCATATTGGTCATGGAAGTAGGCGTTCAGATACAGCAGCGGCTCGCCCAGCGAAAGATTGAGCAGCTGTGCCTGTTCTGCTGTGGCGCGAACTGCCTCTATACGCTGACGGCCGGCCGTCGCAGGACGCAGCCCGGAGATGCGCTCAATGGCGTCAAACATGGAAACATCATTGAGGTTCTCGCTCATCAGGTTCTTATAAGGCTCGTAGGGCAGGAACAGGTTCTCCAGAAATATCGGCTGACCATCGGCGGTGCGCAGACGCTGGATGTAGATGAGCAGTGCATCCGAACCCACATGGAAGAAGGCTTCTTCATCCTTACGCACCGGCACGATCTGACGGTTCAGCAGCCGGGCACCAGGCACCATGCCGTTTTCTTTGCAGATCTCCGTAAAGCTGGCAGCACCTTTGCCGCTGGTAAACTTGCGATGGATGCGGGGCTTGCTGACAAAGGTGCCCCGCCCCTGCATTTTGACCAGATACCCTTCGGCGCACAGTTCTTCCACGGCACGGCGCACCGTGATGCGGCTGACCGAGTACTCCGCACTCAGCTCCGGCTCCGGGGGGATCTTCTCATTGGTTTTGTATTTGCCGCTCTCGATCGCGGCACGAATGTCATCCTTTACCTGCTGGTAAAGTGGGACGACAGCACTATCATTGATTGCCATGAAACACCTCACCCTCAAATTGGGTATATCGTTATAAACATTATATTCATCTCATGGCTATGATAGTGCATATTCCGCGAATTGTCAAGTAAAACCTGCGAGCTGTTTTAGTGCGAGGTGACAAATGCACCCCGTTCTGCGCAGGGCACCCCATTTTCCAGTGCCCTGCCGGGAAGAATCCAAAGAGCGGCGGAACGCTCGTTGCACACGACTTTGCTTGCAAAGTCTAGTGTGTTACACCTTGGTTCCGGCTGACGCGGAAAAGGGGCTGCGAGCAAATGCGGCAAGCACCTGTTCTGTGGCAGAAGGATGCGCGGATGGGCACGGCAGTTGACAATCTCCGCCCACTCAGCGCAGACTTGCAGAGGAACCAATGGTGTACGTTCTCCTTCCTGCCGCAGCAGCGTTTTTCCCTATCTGGCGCAGAGCAAATGATCAACGTCTGTGCTTACCACGCATCCCTGCTTTTGCGCGGTGCTTCAGCATGGAGGATTTGTTGAACACCCGCAGCAGGGTCATCTGTTCTTCTTTCGTCAGCTTGGAATAGTCGATGCCAATCTGCCCCATCAGGACATTCATCTTCTTTTCCAACGGGGAACCTTCAAACTTCTGTGCATCTTCAAGCTGCTTCCTCGCTTGCTCGATCGCTGCACCGTCCGATGTAGTCTTATCGTTTCCATGTGCCGCTTTGATCTGCTTCAGGATCGCCGCCAGCTCATCGTAGAGGATCCGCCCGAAATACTCGTCCTCGTTGATCTGCGCCGCCTTCAGCGTCCGCATGGTCAAGTCCTCTGTATCGGCATGGTATCTTTTTTCCAGTTCCTGCCGGGTGGCTTCTACCATGGCATTCATGTCCCGGATACGATCACTGACCAGCCCGTCCACACAGATCTCAAGGTCGGTCATCCACCGGGCAAAATCGGGATGTTCCAGAAGCTCGCACAGCAGCCGATGATTAAATCTTCCGTTCCTTAATACGTCCACTGCGCCATCGCTCAGATGCAAGTCCGAAAGGACTGCATCTGGGCGTTTTTTGTTTTCCGTCACACCCAGCAGGTAGTCGGTGGTCACGCCATAGAACTCAGCCAGCGTTGTCACGGCGTAAATGCTGAGGTCGGTCACATCGTCGCTCTCGTATTTCGACAGTGCCGATTTGGACAGACCCGTCTGCTCTGCCAGCGTTTCCAGCTTCAGATTCCGCTCCACACGCAGGTCTTTGAGCCGTTCTCCCAGTGTCAGCTTGATGTTCATGGTCGCACCTCCGATGTTTTTTGCACAGTATACCACTTCCGGCGGTTCCTGTCCATAAGCGTGGAATTTTGCAGTTTCTGCACCTGTTTTCCGACATTATGGATATACGGCACAGCGACCATAGAGGTGCTATCCTATAGGCAGAAGGAAAACATATAACTCCCCAGCAGCGAACATATTAAGGGCTTCCCGCGAAAGCCCTCTGAAATATCTTTCATACCAGGACCTTGAGAACAGAATGACCGTCCGAACTGCCCAGACCGCCAAGACCTCCCATCGGGGGAGCGAGCGCCCTGCATGGGGCCGACACAGAGTCCAAAAAGATTTCCTGTCGGGAGGCAGCAAGGGAGACCGGCTTCACCGAAGTTCCCATTTGGGGGACACCGGTGATTTTGAACGTGGCAGGGATCAAATCGATCCGTGCCAGAGCCTTTGAGCAAAGGAGAAATTTTGAGTTTATATCAAAAGATCAAGTCCGCCATCACCGTTCGGCAGGTGGGAGAGATGTACGGCATGGAGCCAGACCGCCATGGCATGGTGTGCTGTCCGTTCCATTCCGACAGCGACCCCAGCATGAAGCTGAACGACACCTATTATTATTGCTTTGGCTGTGGAGCCAACGGCGATGCCATCGACCTCACCGCCAAGCTGTTTGACCTGAACCCCCGGCAAGCCGCCGAGAAGCTCGCAAGTGACTTCGGGCTTGACCCGGACAAGCCGCCCGCCAACGCCATTGCCCTGCCGCCACCCAAGCGCGGCCTGACGGACGAGCAGTGGGCAGACATCGCCTACTGCCTGCGGGTGCTGACCGATTATCTTGACCTGCTGCACGACTGGCAGGAGCGCTACAAGCCCGCCAGCCCGGAAGAACCGCTGGACGAGCGGTTCGTGGAAGCCCTCCACATGACCGAGACCATCGAGCACCTGACGGACTGCGTTGCATTTGGGACGCCCCAGCAGAAGGCCGCTGCCGCCGCACAGCTGCTGTCCGGGTCGTACCTGCTGATGCTGGAAGAGCGCACCGACCGCCTTGCTCTGGCAAAGTGCGCCTAATAATTTATTCACCCGAAGTGGTGGGTCTCACCGTGAGACCCACCACTTCACTTTTCTAAAGGAGAACCACCCTATGAAGAAAAACATTTCCCGCAACCCCTTATGGCCGGACTGGTACAACGGCAAGAAGATCGATGAAGTCCAGTTTGGCCGCGCCTTTCTGGAACAGTGGCCGCTGAAATGCGTCAACGGAACGCTGTACACGCTGGACGGACCGGTAGAGGATGAGAGCGAGATCAAGCAGCGCATCTTGGAGAACATCGAGGAATATGTCACCTCCGGCCTGTCCAAAAAGGTCACCAACATTCTGGAGACCATCAAGCTGCTGGCCTTTTCCGACCCGTTCCCCATCGAGCAGGACTGCATCCACCTCCAGAACGGCGTGTACCATCTGCCGGACGGCTCTTTTCAGGAGACCCGGCTGTTCTGCCAGAACCGCCTACCTGTGAGGTATGACCCCAAAGCCGCCAGCCCTGACCGCTGGCTGACCTTTCTGCACGAGCTGCTGGACGATGCTGACATCCCCACCTTGCAGGAGTATCTGGGCTACTGCCTGATCCCCAGCACCAAAGGGCAGA
>ENA-OQDD01000276-OQDD01000276.1-human-gut-metagenome-genome-assembly--contig:-NODE-276-length-21327-cov-5.428491_pt1 | contig 21327 bp, 31 predicted proteins | sample MGYA00242507_ERZ504598 | MGnify/ENA primary metagenome ERZ504598 (study PRJEB26092, sample SAMD00036318) | human gut metagenome | host: Homo sapiens | study: EMG produced TPA metagenomics assembly of...
CGGCGATATGTATAGTGTCGTTGATGCGCAACATTAGCTTTCAGTGTCACCAAATGATTCTGCCATATAATCTACGTATTGATTTTTACAAAATAGCTTATCACATAGAACAAGCCCCACCTGCAGTAGATTCTTCGATTTGGAATATCTATTGTAGGTGGGGCTTTTAGATAAATTTATTTATTCAAGTTTGCCTTTATGTCTTTAAGGAGTTTTTATAGAGAGATAGCTTAAAAAACGATGATATCACAATTGCTGGATTTCTTGTTCGGCCAACCAAGCGAGTTTATTCCAGTTGTTTACACGACACCGTTTGCCGATAAATTCCAATATTTTTTTGTGAGTTTCTTTTGGCAGAGTATCGCCATTATGACATGCAAGAAATGTAAAAGGTTTAGGGATGTCTTCTTTTTTATCGGCCAATAATAAAATATATCCGATATACTTTCCCTGTTCAGATATCACATAAAATTCAGGTAGACAGTTTTCTTTACTGCTCTGAACAATTTCTTTAAAAATGTCTAATGGTATTTTTTGGGGAACAGCAGAGGCATAGACGTATTGAATGGCATTATCTTCATTTTTCAACCATGTAATCTCCATACTTATCTTCTTTTCCTTTTTGCAAACACAGTTAAAGCATTAAATATATTGTTATTATACCACATTTGTTGTGTGTTGGACTATGATTTGAAATTATTTGGCATTTTAACCAGTTTATCAAATGACTTATTGTGCGAGTAAGAGAATTTTAATCATAATCATTCGCTTGACCAATTTGTAACACAAAATACGTTACAATGATTTTCGGCGGTAGCCATGAAAAACGATGACACTCAATCCTCCGTGTCAACCCCACTGTAAAGTAGCGGGTTGAGGATGTTCTGAGGCAGTTGGGCATCCTGTTGGCGACGGCAGAGCCATCCGTGAACCGGGCTTCCACTCGGTTGGTGTCTATGTTGTAGCGGAAGGAAAGCAGTTTTTGAGAGTGATTATGGTCGAAATTCTGATTTCGTTTCATTTGAATAGCTCCTTTAATGATTTTGAAATTTGATTTTTGACGAGATGAGGTCTCTTTTTTCTTTCTCTTGAGTCACCTAACCGCACTACCCTGCATCGGTTGCACAGATCAGACTCTCCACATCTTTCCGCTGCATGAGCTTTTTCAGGATTCCGAACTGCTTTTTCGTGCTGGCGGACACCTGATACTGCCAATGTTCCGGCAAAATCGGAAGATCATCATACTTCCACTTTGCATACTTTTCATCATAGGCTTCCGGCTGGGAAAGTTCCACCAGATGCCCCACACACCAACTGACAAGGTAGCCATTGCCCTCCATATAACCGTCCCCGCGCTGATCTGCCCCGATCACTTTCGAGAGACTCATGGCAACCGAGGGCTTTTCCGCTAATACAAGCTTCATTCGATACTGCTCCTTTCGCAAAAAATTAGCAGCCAGGCACCGAAGCGCATGACTGCTATGTAAGGAACGGTATTCTGTTTTAGGTCTACAAACTGGGGCTTTTATGATCTTGCCACAGCTTATCAGTCTATGCACGTCAACTGTTGAAACCGCCGTGTACCGAACGGTACGCACGGTGGTGTGAGAGGACGGCGGCTAGTCACCGCCTCCTACTCGCTTGTGCCCATGTTTCGGCCCTCCACATCATCACTCCGCGCATGCGTTGTGCCTCGCCGCAACGCATTCTGCCCCTCGCTGACTCATCGCCAGGCATCGCTGATGGTGTTCGTCTGCCCATCCTCACTTCTGCAGTATCTGCTTTTCGTTCTCCTGCACACGCCGCTCGAGCGCTGTATACTGCCGGAGCTCGTCCTCGGTAAATCCCCGGAACTTCGCCTGCTCGTAGTCACGCTCCGCGGCCGCGATATCCTGCAGCACCGCATCCGACGCCGGCAGCAGCTCGAGACGAATCATCCGCGGCTCGCGTTTTTTCTTCGTCATTCCGTTCGCGTCTGCATCCTGTGTCTCGCCACGCTTTCCGAAAAGACCGGTCGCCTCGGCTATTTCCGCCGCTTCACGTCGTTTCCTCGGCACGTCGACCACTTCGAGCATCCCGCGTGAGACCAGCTTCTGCAGCGCGGCGCGCAGATCCCCGCGGCTCATATGCATCAGCTCCGCGAGATCCTTCCGGCTCAGCGCCTTTCCGGCATCCTTTCGATCAGTCGCCTCCACGGCATCTTCCCGCGCAGGCATCTGCGCTTCAGCCCTCGAGTGAGCGCCTTTCCCGCGTCCTTCCGATACAGCAACAGCGACAGCTCCGCCAGCGTCATATCATACTTCAGCGCCACCGACTCGAGATAGCGCTCGAGCAGCTTCCGGTCGCGGTACTTCTCCACGATGATCCCATCCTCCGAAATCACCTCCTGCAGCGCCTGGCTCCGCTCCTCACCGAGCTTCTGCGTCCCCGGAATCGTCGCCGGGAACACGAAACCATCCTTCGCCGCATCCACTAGAAAATGATAGACCTGCAGCCGCTTCCGCTCATACGCATCCTCATCCAGCACATGCTTGAAGAAGTCGTTGTAGCACTCGAACATCGCGAGTTTCATCTCCACCGTCCGCGCGAAGCTGATCTTCTGATTCACCAGCGAACCCTTCGTCTTCACATAATAGTAGACCGGCGTCCGCAGCGCATAGAACGTCGTCGCATAGCGCACATACTCGAGATTAAACAGAAAATCCTCGCACCAGCTGAGCTTCGCATCCATCCGGATCCCGTGCGCCTCCACAAGCGAGCGCCGGTACAGCTTATTCCACAGCACCCCATAGTAGTAGTCCGCCGGGTTCTCCATCATGAAGCCAACGAACGCTTCACGCCCGATCACCTGGTCCGCGTCGATATCCCCCTTCCGCGACACCATCTCTCCGACGACACGATAGAAATCCGCGATCACCATGTCGCAGCCCGTCTCCTCGGCCGCCCGCACCATCAGCTTCGTCGCATCCGCCGTCAGCCAGTCATCACTGTCCACGAACTGCAGAAACGTACCCCGCGCCCGCGCGATCGCCTGGTTTCGCGTATCCGACACCCCCGTATTCTCCTTATGCACGACCACCACGCGCGCATCCGCCCGCGCATATCCGTCGCAGATCTCCCCGGACCGATCCTTACTTCCATCATCCATGAGGATCAGCTCGAAATCCCGAAACTCCTGATTCAGAATACTGTCCACACAGCGCGCGAGACTCTTCTCCGCGTTATACACCGGCACGATGATACTGACCTTCGGCTCCATAGGCACCTCCATCAAAAAACTACTTCTAGTTGTACCATAAAACCCTCCCGTTGACACTCGTATATTTCTGCTCACTTTTCCCGGGCCAATGTCTCGGCCCTCCGCCTGCTCACTCCGCGCCCACGCGTCCGCACCCTCCACCTTCTCACGTCGCGTCCACCCATTCGCACTCGTTGCCTTTATCGCGCCCATGCCTCCGCCCACTACCTCCTCACGTCGCATCGAAGCACCAATTCCCTCATGAAAATGTCATATTACAGCATAAATTCGCTCATGAAAGTGTAATGAAGCACGGATTATTCCCTCATGAAAGTGGCAAAATACTGAAAAGAACGCTCATAAAAGTGGCAGAGCACGGAAATCTGAGAGGAAAAAGAAGGTGCCATGGTGTTAAATTATTCTTATGATATTTCCGCTTCCTGATGATTTTTTTGAATTATCTTAACTTTAATATCGAAACTTAACTTAAAACAAGTTATAATACAAAAATAGAGTTAAATAGAAGGAGAACATATGGAATATCTCTATAAAGTTCTGGGAATTAAAGCGACAGTTCAGCGCGCAGAGTTTGACCATCTGCCCAATTATATAGCTGTAAGGTATCGTTTACAGAAGGTATCCATGGATGGACAGAAAGTGATTTTTCTTTATCCAAAGACAGAGTTGGAGCAGATCGAAGTGCTGAAAAAGCATATTGCCCGTATACAGAAAAAAGAGAACCTGCCTGTCGTGCTGGTGCTAAACGAACTCAGTTATCGTCAAAAGGAATATCTGCTTCGTGAAAAGATCCCGTTTATCGTAGATGGAAAACAAATCTATCTGCCGTTTATGAGCGTGTATTTGCAGGAGCGGTGCGATGCGGAGAAGCAGCCAAGAGAAGATCTGCTTCCGTCGGCGCAGCTGCTTTTATTGCATTTTATTTACGGCGGCACGAAAGAACTGCCGTCGAGCCAGGCAGCGAAGGATTTAAAGCTGACAGCTACGTCTATATCGAGAGCATCGAGACAGCTGGAGGAGATGGGGCTGTTGCAGATAAAGAAAGCTGGTGTGCAGAAAATTCTGCTGTCCGAAGATCCGCCGGAAGTGCTGTTTCAGAAAGCGGAAGAGACTCTGTTGAATCCGGTAAAGCGAACGGTCTATGTTCCGAAGGAGTATATTGGGGCGGATATGCTGGTAAGCGGATATTCGGCACTGGCAGAATATTCGATGCTGAGCGCACCAGCCGTCGAGTGCTATGCGACAGATAAAATATCTCAATGGAAAAACGTTATGACAAACAGACTTCAGGATTCGAAGACTCAGGTGGCGGTAGAAATGTGGAGATACGATCCTCGGATTTTAGCTACTGGACATAGCGTTGACGCGCTCTCGCTGGCTCTGACATTAAAAGACGATACAGATGAACGTGTTGAACAGGCAGTGGAAGAACTGCTGAGCGAAGTATGGAGAAAGATAGATGGTAGGAAAATATAAAGTAGTCACGCTCTGTGGCAGCACCCGCTTCAAAGAGCAGTTCATGGATGCCCAGAAGCGGCTGACGCTTGCGGGTTATATCGTCATCAGCGTCGGGCTCTTCGGCCACGCCGGCGATCAGGAAGTCTGGGACGGCATGGACGAAGGAACCCTCTCGAAAACGAAGGAAATGCTCGACGACATGCACAAACGGAAAATCGACATGGCTGACGAAATCTACGTCATCAACGTCGGCGGCTACATCGGTGACAGCACCCGCTCGGAAATCCAGTACGCCGAAGAGCACGGGAAACCGGTCCGGTACTACCAGAACATCCGTAAATAGGAGATGCTGAGTCAGCTTTCGGAGGCGAGACAGGATATCGCAGATGGAAAGTGCAAAACCGGCGCCAGGTAGCCGAGAACCTGGGAAAAAAGTACGGATTTATATAAAGACAGCCGAAATCAGGCGTATGATGTGAAAAATTTTGTCGTAGAACAGTGCTATGATCATAGTGCAGAAAACCATCTGCAGCATATAGACAGGAGGAACGGATTATGAATACAAAGCAGATCATCGGCTTTCACAACCCGGATGAGGAATACGGATATTTGAGTAACTGGTATCGGTCGGATTTCGAAAAGGACGGCATCCGGTTTTCATCCATGGAGCAGTACATGATGTACCAGAAGGCGCGCTGCTTTCGGGACGAGAAGGTCGCCGCAGAAATCCTGAAAACCGATGACGTCGGCCGCATCAAGGAACTGGGCCGCCAGGTTTCAAACTATGATGAAAGCAGATGGAACGGCATGCGCCAGATCCTCGTCTACGAAGGCCTCCTCGCAAAGTTTGAGCAGAACGAAGACCTGAAGGCTCAGCTCAAATCCACCGGCGACGCCATCCTCGCAGAGTGCGCCGTCAAGGACCACATCTGGGGCATCGGCTTATCGATGAAGGACCCAGATCGACTCGACGTGAAAAAGTGGCACGGAACGAACCTGCTGGGGTATGCACTCATGATCGTACGAGAACGGGTGTGAAGGGCGAAAATCCAGATACCAATATAAATACGTATTTGATGATTTATAGATATGAATAAATGCAGATCAAAATGCGCAGAATATGAGCACTTATAGACATTTAATCAACACTATATGAAAATATGCCTATTATTTTTGAGAGATGCTGGATGGTAAAATTCCGAGTTGTTGAGCTGTTCTTACTTTCTATTTTATCAGATATCGCCTACAGAGTCCATAGCTTCATAGCTCAAAACAGTTCACCCACCAACCATTTGGCTATGTAAAGGGGACGGCTTTTCAGCCGCCCCACCGGTCAACGCTGCGTTAATCAGACAGGTTCATCGTCCGATTCCGCTTCATAATCCTCGTTGACATCCACTTCTTCGTCCTCGTCACCATCATCCTCCGGCAGCTGGAGCGTATCTTCATCCTCATCGTGATAATCCGCATCCGGGTCCGGCTGATTTTTCTTGGACGCAGGCTTTACGCCCTTCATCTTGATATAGAGATAACCGCCGCCTGCCGCCAGTGCAATCAGCACGACCACACCCAGAAAGCCGGATGCGATCTTTGTGACCTTGTTTTCCTTGAGCTGTTCCGTGCCGGATGCCGCCGCTTCTTCTGCGGCTTTCTTGGCTTCTTCCTCGGCTTTCAGCCTGTCCTGTTCAGCCTGCGCCGCCGCTTCCTTTTCGGCGGTATAAGCGTCCGCATCTTCTTCCTCCATCAGAGCCAACAGGTCGGCTTCATCCACAAGGTTCATAAAATGGACGGTCTGCGCCCCTTTACTATTCCTGTCAATGACCAGATAGAATGTGTTGCCAGACTTCGACACCAGCGTGATGAACTGCTGCCCGCTGCCATCCGAATAACTGGTGTGGTAATCGTCCACCATCGTCAGATTGCCCTCCGGGGTCAGAGCACCGGTTTCCTCATCGGTCACGGTGACCACATCTTCTTCATCGGTGGTAGAAGTCAGGACGGGCTGTTCCACTTCCTCCACAGGCTCACCGCCATAGGCAAAAGCAGGAGCCGCCATGCCAGCGCACAGTGCCACCGACAACATCAGGGCACAGAACTTATTCATCATCTTCATTATCAGATTCCTCCTTGTTGAACGTAGCACCGACTGCGGACAGCGCAGCCGGGGTCGGGGTGGAAGTTGCAGACTGGCGCAGCAGGGCGGCAAGCTGTTCCGGCGTGACCTTGGCGGTGCGCACCATCTCGTTGACCTCGGCAGCTTCTGCTTCCTGAATCCGCCGCTCAAGGCTTTCAATGCGAGTGTTGATCTTAATGCGACGCTCCCTTTCCTTTTCCAGAGAAGCGCGCAGTTTATCGAGTTTTTCGCTCATTTCTTCCTCCAATCATTTTGAAAGCCGTCCAAAACCGGACAGGTATTTCTGCCAGTAGGACGAGTGAATATCAGCATACTTTATGGGGTCTCCGGCAGACACCATCTTGCCGTTTCCAAGGTAGATGCCCACATGACTTTTCCCCGGCGTATCATACGTTCCTTCAAAGAAAACAAGGTCGCCGGGCTTTGCTTCGGCTTCGGAAATGTGCTGGCTCTTGTTCCACAGACCGTTGGCGGTGGTGCGCCCCACATTGTAGCCGTTCTGGTTGTAGACCCAGCAAACGTAGCCGGAGCAATCAAACCCGGTTTCCGGGGTAGAACCGCCCCAGACGTAGGGCGTGCCCACATACTTTTGCGCCTCCTTATAGATAGCGGCAAACTCGCTGTCCGTCAGGGCTTCCGCAGGAACCTGATAGTCGATGCCGGGTGTGCCGGAGCCATCGGAGCCACCGGGCGGCAGACCGCCGTTGAACAGATAAGGCCGACCACCCAGCGTATCCTGAAAGATCTCATAGCGTTTCCACTGGTCGTTGTCCAGTTCCTCCCGGATAACCACTTCCAGCCCTTTATTCACCAATTTGGTGTGGAAGATGCGGTACTCATAGGCACCTGCGTAGGGACTGGGATTCCTGCCGGACTGATGACCCAGACGGTCTTATACCGTATCTGCACCTCCACCCATGTGGTCAGCTTGTACTGCTTTTTGAAGGTCTCCTTCAACTTGCCCTGCACCTCTGACCGGGTGTAATCGTCATAGAGAGTCGTGAGAAAAGAGGTCAACTGCCATGGGTCATGCTCGATGGGGTCAAGGTGATACTGGTACTCGTTGTAGCCGGGGTGGTCGGTGGGGGTGCGCTTGATCTTTTTGTCCAGCTCCTTTTCCAGCTTCTTGTAGTCGGTTTCGGCTCCCCGGATGTCCCGGTCCTCTGCGGTGTAAATGGTCTGACCGGATACCTGCGTGGTGCCTGAAAACAGAATGGAACAGGACGAAAATGCCGACATGACCAGCAGCAAGAGCAAAAGAAAAACGCCCACGATCAAAAGAACGTGCGCGTTACTTTTTGCAAAATTGGCAATGCCGTTGACTGCGGTACTGACCACCGATTTTCCTTTGTCGATGACCTGTTCCATGCCAGACTTCGCAGCAGTGGTGCCATTGGATACCGCTTTGCCGCCTGCGGTCTGTGCCGCTGTACCCGAATGGGCGGTGGCATAGTGACTTTTACGGATTTCTTGCCGCTGTTTCCAGCGTGAAAGCCAGTTGGAACTGCCCTCGCCGGTGCCGGATGCGCCTGCATCTTGTGCCGCAGGCGGCTTCTGCACGGAAGATTTTGCGGTTCGGGCCCTTTTCTTGCCCTGCATCTTGGCTTTCTTTTTCAGCTTTCTGGCGTAACGGCTCTTGGAAATATCGTGGGTAGTCTCGGCAGCTTTTTCGCCCTCGCTTAAAGCCTGCGTGCCCACATTGTCGTCCTCGTACTGATCAATCTCTCGATGTGCCGCAGACCGGGCGGCAGCAGCGGCATACATAGCACGTTTCTGCTGCTTTGTCATGCGGGATGCTTCATCCGGGGTTATCTCGGCTTTGCCAAAACGCAAATGCTGGGATTTCTCCGCAGCTTTGTCTGCATCCTGTTTCAGTTTCTGCTTTTTGGGCACCGACTGCTCCACTTTAGACTTTTTCGGAGGGGAGCGCGTAGCCGTACGCTCCTTTTCCTCCTCGAATTTCAGCTTCGGCTGTTTCTCACTCATGCTTTTGCGCCTCCGCAACTTCGGAAAGGCGGGTCGTAAGGATGCGGTAGAGTTCAAGGTCTTTCGGGAAGTGGTCAACAAAGGGCAGGATCACGTTGCCGAAGAACAGCAGCCCTTCACCCTCACCGGAGTGAGTGACGTAGGAAAGCTGATGGGGCGAAATGTTCAGCTGCTTCGCCAAAATCTGCCGGTCTCCGTTCGCTTGATTGAGCATATAAACGAAGTCCGAATTCTCAAAAATATTTGATACTTCGGGACTTGCCAGCAGATCTTTGACGTTCTGCGTTAGGGCTGTCGGGATGCCGCCCCACTTACGAAAACGCTTCCAAATTTCAACGCTGTACGCCGCAGTCTGTTCTTCCTTCAAGAGCAAATGGAACTCGTCTGCATAGTACCGGGTGGATTTTCCGGCACTGCGGTTGGCGGTCACACGCCCCCACACGGCATCCTGCACGATGAGCATACCCAGCTTTTTGAGCTGCTTGCCCAGCTGCTTGATGTCAAAGCAGACGATGCGGTTATTGATATCCACGTTGGTGTGGTGGTTAAAAATGTTCAGACTGCCCTTGACGTAGATTTCCAGCGCAGCCGCCACATGGCGGGCTTCCGGTTCATCTTGCGTCAGCAGGGCGTTGTACAAGTCTTCAAGAATGGGCATATTCTCCGGGCAGGGGTCCGCAAAATATTTGCGGTAGATTAGATGCACACAGCGTCGATGACGGTTTTATCCACCGGAAGCAGCCCTTCTTTGCCGCCCACCACCAGTTCACACAAAGAAAGAATAAAGTCAGCTTTCAGGGACAGGGGATTATCTTCCTCGGAGTAGTTGGCATTGATGTCCATGGGGTTGATGAACTGGGTGCTGTTGGGCTGATTTTGATGACCTGACCCTTCAAACGATTCACCAGCGGCGAGTATTCGCTTCGGGGTCGTTGATGATAATATCATCGTCCGTCACCAGAAACGCATTGGCAATTTCACGCTTTGCTGAGAAACTTTTGCCGGAGCCGGGAGTACCCAAAATCAGGCCATTGGGGTTCTTCAGCTTCTTCCGGTCCACCATGATAAGGTTGTTGGACAGGGCATTCAGGCCGTAATACAGGCTTTCTTTGCCAGACTGGTAAAGTTCCTGTGTGGTGAACGGAATGAAGATGACGGTGCTGCTGGTTGTCAGACCTCGCTGAATCTCGATCTGACAGTCTGCCAGCGGCAGGCTGCTCATCAGCCCTTGCTCCTGCTGGAAATCCAACCGGCACAGATTGCAGTTGTGCTTCTGGGCGATGCTGGATGCCTGAAAAACATTGTTTTCCAGTTCCTGTTCCGTGCGTCCAGTGTTCAGCACTAGAAAGGTAACAAGGAACATCCGTTCGTTCTGGCTCTGTAATTCTTTCAGCAGGGCTTTTGCATCTCTGCCGTAGGTTGCCAAATCCGACGGAATGATGTCGATATCATACCCGGCGCGGATTGCCTTTTTCTGCTCCTCGATCTTGCTGCGATCCAGTTCCGTGATGGTGCGCTTGACCGTCTTGATGGCCTTGTTCTGGTCAACGGACTGGATGTGCATGGTAACGATCTGGCTGGAATCCATATCAAGGAAATCCTTCAAAAGCTGATCGCTCAGGTCAGAAGCCGTAATATTCAGGAAGCTGACAGCCCCGAAGATGCCGCCCACCTGAAAGGTACGGCTGTTCTTAAACGCCAGCGCAGTGGGGGCAATGGCATCCTTTACGGACAGACCACTGGGCACAAGGTCTTTCCAGTTGAAGTGGAACTTGTTGGCTCCATCCATGTTCAGCATCCCGTGCATCAGCCGCAGACGCTCCGTACCGTCCAGCGGCTTTGCCAGAACGCCCAACCTGTGAAAGTTGTTCATCAGGTCGTTCTGGATGTGCTCTAACCGAGGTTTGACCTGCGCCATGCTGTCGCCCTCGATGCCATAGGTCAGGAATTTGGTCTTGGTCAGGCCGTTGTTGCCCTTGGAAAGCTGCTGCCGCAACATCTGGCTGTACTCGGCTCGCACATCATCAAAGCCATCCTGCTGGTACGGGATGCGGATGGACTTCTCGAAGTCCGCCGAATCGGTGGCGGTATTCACGAAGGACAACTCGAAGTGGATAGAGCTGTCGAAAAAGTTGAGAAAACTGCACCATTCCTCAAAGATGGCGGTCTTGTCCTCCTGCTGCGCCAACTGATAGTTGATATCCTGATACTGGATGGTGCGGGTGTAGTAGCCGGGACGGACACGGCAGGTACCGTCCTCAAACATCCGCTGGAACGGGATGCTTTCCTGTGCCGTGTGGGGCACTGTGGGCTTGGGCGGCTTTTTGCGTCTTTATTCTTTTCAGAAACGGAATCATGGGCGTCATCTCCCTTCACAAGCAGTGCATAGTAATTGCGGGTCTGGTACGGACGCACCTTCGGGCGAACAAAGCGCGCCTGAAAGTAGTACCGCAGGATCTTTTCAGCCGGCTGACCGTTTTTCTGGTACATGGCCAGAAAGAACATGGGCAGCATGACCGCCATCATGCCGAGGGTAGCACCGGAATTGCCAGCGGTGTCCCGCAGAACAAAGAACAGCGGCACGCCTACGACTGCCGCTGCACCAAAACAGATAAGCTGCCGGGCGGTCAGGTTGAAGGCTACTTTGGACTTCACCTTGCTGAAATCGCGCGGCACGGAAATATAAGCTGCCAAAATTTCACCTCCGAATCAATGGGCACCCAGCAGAGTTTTGGCGACAGAGCTGGTCTTGAACAGCGAGAAGCAGAGCAGCACCGTGTACCCCACGATGCTCCAGATCGAGTTGATGGCATCCCCGGATATTGCAACATTCTGGAGCAGAACAGCGTAGATCGCCACGCAGATCAGAATCAGGAAACCCTGAAATCCCAGCGCGAACAGAGAACGAAGATAGTTCTGTCCCACATGGGATTGCTCGTGGTTGCCCCATGTTGCCATGGGCACCGGGGCAAGGCTGACCATCATGTAGATCTCAATCATTCTTCCGTAGACGATGACGAAAATCACGATGGACAGGATGCGCATAGTGATGCCGATGAAGAAGGACTGCAAGAACAGCCCGAACAGTGGCCTACGTCCATCTGCATCATGCTGGATTGCAGCATGGAAAGCCCGATGTCGTTGACCCTTGTGTTGCCGGAAATAATGCCGCTGGAATTTGCCACCACCTGCTGCGTCACGTCGAACACCGCCATGATGATATCGAAAGTGTTGGAAATCATCCAGACCGAAATGGCAGTTTTGAAGATCCATTTCATCAGCAGCGCAGGCTCAAATTGTGCCATGTTGTTGTGCTGTGTGATCATCTCGATCAACTCATAACAGGCGATGAAGGTCAGAATCACGCCTGCAATGGGAAGCACTACGTTCCGGGACAACGCCTCGATCATAGCGAAAACGCGCGGTTCAAAACTGGATGGTTTGGTACCCACCTGCTGTGCGATGTTGCCCACTTGAGTGTTCACATCATCGAACAGGCCGGAAAGATTGGACATGATGCCTGCCGTCAGGATGCCTTTGATCCAGTCGGCAATGGCTTTGAGAACGGTTTCCATTCAGTAGTCACCGTCCTTAGCTGAAGTGGTTGATAAGGGTCTTGAGAAGGTTCAGAAGAAAAATAATGTGGGTCAAAAACTGCATAAGACACCGCCTTTCATTGATGGGTGGATAAAAAACACGGCTTGGAGTACGGACATTCAATAAAACTGCAAGCTGCAGAGGCTCCTTTGTTGCTCAAGCCGCCGTATGGAATAATCGACTCAGAAGCCGATGAAAACAAAAATGCCGACTGCTTTTGGCAATCGGCAATGGCAATAATATTTATACAAGTTCTTCCCAAGGCTCTAGTCCCATTTCTTCCCATGTGACACCATAAGGGGCACCGCCAGAAGTATAACCAGCAATAAAGAAGAAATCATCATTCTGTTCCACGAGTGGCTCGAACACCTGTTTCTTTTTCTTCTTTCTGTGGGGCTTTGTCATTTTTACAGCAGGACGATTCAGTTTTTCCTGTCTGCGTTCCTCACGATGAAGCAGATGTTCCGGCAATCTTTTTTCTGCGAGACGCTGTTCAATAGCGGAATGCTTTTTATTATATACGGAATAGAACTCATCGAAGGAAACATGGTATGGAATGTGCGAAAAAATTTGACGAGCAAGCAACTCATGTTCATCCGGGGTATCAGGAAACCGTTGATTATCGGAAAAGAACTGATGAAGTTCTTTATACATCCGCTCTACAACTTTAGCCTTTTGTTTCTGCTTGAGTTGTTTGTAAGGCTTGTAATCATTCATTCACTATGCTCCTAGCGGTAAGAAAGTGGAAATCAAGCAAGCATCTTGCCCTCCAGATAGGAGCAGCGGAGATAATCAGGATTGGTGTAGTATACGTTGGAATTGAAATCGGAGATCTCATCCGTGATAAACGACGAAAAGACATCCAAAATTGCCTGTGCAGCATCCTCATCCTTCATGGTGGACAGCGCCAGCCCCTGATACAGCATTCCGATGGAGGTTGCGGAAGGGACCGTATAGCGGCACTCTGCAGCAGTATCAAAATCCCCATCCGGGATGTTGAAATCTTCAATCAGCTCATCTGAAACCTGCTCAAAGGACAGGCAGTGGTTTACTTCTGCCAGCCGGAGCTGCCGTTCGATGTCGGCTTTTGTGAAGTGACGGATCACATCCTGCCGATGATTTTTGGTCTTACGGGCGATGGTCTCGATCAGGCTGCAAACGTAGAGAACGTCATTTTTCTGCTTTTCGGTCATGGATGGATTCACTCCTCTCAAAGGTCAGGCAGTGCAAGGCGTTTACGGTATGAAAGCTGATCTGGTGTGTTGGATGCTTGAACTTCGCCAATGCCCAAAATGCTTCACGGCTGATCTGCCCGGACGTAAATCCGTTGACGTAATCCCAAATTGTGTCGTCTGCCATGGGACCCTCCACAATATCGTAGGGATGGGTTTCGCCTGCACGACATTTTGCAATGAAATCCAGCCATTCGTCCGACATTTCAGGGAAACGCAGGATTTTCAGGTCGGGATTCTCTACATAGCGATAGACGTTCACAATACCATCGGCAGAACGGCGGTCAGCCCAGCGGTAGGCTTGCTGATAGCTGTTCGTGCAGTAGAATCCCCAAGAAAAGTCCTTTGTATACCGTGTGATGCGGATTTCGGGATAGACAACTTCTTCTTTACTGCCATGATACAATAAAATCTCGCTCATCTGCTTCACCTTCTCTATGTGAGATCGTTACTATGGCTTTCCTTATTATAATATGTACCGGGCGGCAATCGCGCCCGCTGTTCTTAACCGAACAGACCGCTCAGCAGGGGAATCAGGGTAATGCCGACCAACGCAACGCCGCCGCCAGCCATGAGCTGCTTCATGCCCTGACTCTTGCTGCCGGGGTTATCGTTACCATAACCTTCCAGCAGGTTGATGGCACCCCAAACGCCGAGACCGGCACCCAGAGCCACGACCAGAGTCTGAAGAACTTCGATAGCAGAGTTGAAGAATTCCATAGTCTTTTCTCCTTTATTATAAAGCGTTTCCGGTCATTTGTACACACCCGAAATCTTGTGGTTTTACGCTGCATAACCGCAGCAAGGCTGATTTTCTGGTGCATCTTTCTAGCCGGGATAAAAATAAAACCGCCTACCGGGTCAGGCAGACGGGAGCGAATCAGCATCCACACGATGAACTCATCACCGGGGTGGATCTTTTCTTTGCGGTTCAGATACTTTTCAATATCGAAGGTATTTTTTGGGTCGTAGTCCGAGGTCAGCTTGTAGTTGGGATGCTGGGTCAGGTCGTATTTGTCGCTCAAAAACGGGCGCACACCCCGCAACTGCAAAATGCATTTGCCGCCGTCCAGCACCGCCAGCTCGTCCCGGCTCAATAATTCGTGCCCCATCTTCTGGAACGTGGTGCCGTAGCTGGGGCTGTTGCCACGGGTATCCGAGGTGTTGAAGGCATCAATCGTTTCTTTGCCCAGCATCTCAGACAGGTCTTTCAGGGTGGTCGGTTCGGAGCCGCCCAGAAATATCTGACTGTCCATGTTGCCCACGATGGTGTCCGCATTGTCCTTGTAGATGGCTTTCAACTGGCTTTTCGCCTGCAAAACAAGGCAAGCGGAGATCTCACGGCTGCGGATGGTGGCCACCAGTTTTTCCAGATTGGGAATCTGCCGATGTTGGCACACTCGTCAATCAGGCACCGCACATGGACAGGCAGCTTGCCGCCGTACACATCATCTGCCTTATCGCAGAGCAGATTGAAAAGCTGGGTGTAGACCATCGAGATCAGGAAGTTGAAGGTGGAATCCGTGTCCGACATGATGAGGAACAATGCCGTTTTCTTATCGCCCAGCGTGTCCAGTTGCAGCTCGTCGTACATGGTGAGGTCACGCAGTTCCTGAATGTCGAAGGGAGCCAGCCGTGCGCCGCAGGAAATCAGGATGGATTTTGCGGTCTTTCCAGAGACGAATTGTCAAGGACTTTTTAATCAAATTCACAAAAAAGGTGCCAGAAGCACCGTATGGCTCCTGACACCTCGTTTGATAGATTACATTTTTCCGTTCAGCAGGTCTTTGCAGAGATACGCATAGTCTGGCAGCTGGTTGATATATGGCTCCCAGCGCCGCTTGATTTCGGCCAATTCCAGCGGGTCGGCTGCTTCCAGCGCGTGATCGTTGCCTGTCATATATAAAACATCCGTAGCTACATCGTCCAAACACCTGTAACAGAGATCGGCGGCAGATTCGATTCTGGTACCGGTATCCACATAGACTGGATTTACGCCAATCGCCAGCCAGACATAGCCTACCTTGTCCGACCAGAGCAGTTCAAAATCAGGGCTTTGCCGCAGATGTTCCGCAAAGACCTCCTTTACTCGTTCAATTTCATGCTTCTCTTTTTCTGTGTAAAGCATTTTCGTGTCCTCCTTGACAAAAATTTTGGTGCGTACAATTATCAGTTTAGCACAAGGCGGCTTCGTTTATCAGTCTGTCACATTTGCTGAATTTCATTTTTGAGCATACGCTTGATTTTATCGCTCATGGTTTCTGTGCTGGTATTGCTGAAATGGACATGAACCTTGTAGGTTGTCTTGCCGATTTTCTTTACCATCGCCGGCGTGTTTTCCGGCGCTCTGGACGCAGTAGCGGCGTCTGCCACCTGCATAGTATGGGGTTCTTTGTTCATGGCGCTCCTTTCTCCGAACGGGTCTGTGCCGCCGGTAAAAAATCAGTCGTGCTTACTGTTTACAATGTCTTTTGCTGTCTGTCGGGTAGCACCGGCATTTTCTTCCCGGAAATTCTTCCCGTCAAAAAGAATCGGCGCACACCGTTCCAGAATACGGTCATAGATACGGGCGTGGGCCAGATCAGGCGGGTTTTTGAGTTCGGCCAGCTTCAGGTTGGTGGTGATGATCATAGGCCTGCGGCTGCGGTAGCGGCTGTCAATGACGAAAAACATCTGCTCCATCGCATACTCGGTACTGCGCTCCACACCCAAATCGTCAATGATAAGCAGGTCGTACTCGTCAAAGCTGGCGATAAAGTCGGCCCTGTCCTCGGAAAACATTCCCGTCAGACGGTTCAGGATGGTGGGAAAGTTCGTCATCAGCACCGGCACATCCCGGTCAAGCAGGGCGTTGGCGATACAACCGGCGAAAAAGGACTTGCCAGTTCCCACATCCCCAAACAGAAGCAGGCCGGTGTTGTTCCTGTATGCCTCCTTCCAGTTCTCCATGTAGGCGCGGGCCTTGTCCATCAGAGGATTTTGGCCGTTGTCGTTGGCAAAGGTGTAGTCATACAGATAGCGGTCTTGCAGGCCCTGGGCCTTCCGGCGCTTGATGCGCTCCATGCGGCGCTGCCGTTCCTCGGCGGCCTTGCGCTGTTCCTCGGCCTCCCGCTGACACTGGCAGATACAGCGGGGCATGAAGTAGCCGGGTTTCCCAAAGCATGGCACAACGGTCTGCCTCTGGCCGCCGCACTTTTTACAGTGAATGAGGCCGTCTGCCGGGTCTATGTACTCGTCCCCGGCCAGTTCCATACCGGCGGCTGCCTTGTCGATCAGCGCCCGGATTTCTGCGGTAATCTCCATCATACGGTTTCATCCTCCTTTACGCTGTAATCACGGTTGCGGGTGGGCGGGGCCGCCTTTTTCGCGTCCTCACCGGCCCAGCGCCGGATGGTGGCGGCATGGCTCTGATACCGCTTACCGGTAGAGGCCATGTATTCGGACAGCTTTTCGATGTACTGGCCCCATACAGTGGGAAAACTGGCCTGCAAGTCTGCCAGTTCCTCGTCCGTCAGGAAAACATTCTGGTAACGGCCATAGGCGCGGGCGCTCTCACTCTCTCTATTCTCTATACTCTTATCTCTAATATCTAATCTCTTATCTCTAATCTCTGGTGGACAAATGTCCCCCTGGCTATATGGTGGACAAATGTCCGCCCCGCCGGATGGGAGCAGTTTTTGACGCTTCAATCGCATACGCTCTTTCTTTTTCCGTTCCCCCTCGGTAGAGGATTGGCCGATCAGCAGTTGGATGTCGGCCATGTAGTAGGCCCCATCGGTCAAAATCTCCACAAGGCCAAATTCAAGGAACACCTTCAAGGCCCGTTCCACCGTCCCCACCTGATGGCGGGTAAAGGTGGCGATGGTCTGGGGCGTGTGGGGCAGATGGTCATTGAGCATGAGGATACCGCCGCTTTTGAGTGACATGAGGTACATTTTCAGCAGCAGATTGGAGTACAGCAGGCCATCCTGCATACTCTCCAAAATAACCATCGTTTCGCTGTTGTAGAAGTTTTCTTTCAGCTTGAGGTAGTAATATTTTCGATTGTCTGACATAGGCTTCCTCCTTGGGGTTTATTTCAGGGGTCTGTATGCCTTTAGAGGGCCGTTTTGGGGGCCAGAGGATAAATCTATCAGGCCCCCAGCGACACCCTCGAAAAAAGCCTTGATTTACAAGGGGGTTTCAGCCCCTAAAGCGTGACATTTCGCCCTTTGTTTGCGCTTGCGCTGGGCGGCCTTGATACGCTTCATGCGTCCGGCACATTCCGGGCAGTATTTGGCCCGGTTGGAGCCGGGGGTGAACAGCGCCCCGCAGACGGCGCACCGTTTGGCGTCCAGGCGGTGGAACAGGGCCGTTTCCAGTTCCTTATCCTGCGGCAATACCGCCACCCGGAACCACCGGCACAACAGGGAGTAGGAAATGGACTGGACACAGACACATTCCTCCCCATCATCCAGCGCGATACAGTTGCCGCCGTCATAGTTGCAGCACTCATGTACCAGCCGCCGCGCTCTGCGGTACTGGCGGTAGTCCATGACGGGGATGGGTTCAGGCTTGCTTTTCTTCATGCTGGCACTTCCCACACCCGCCACAGCCCTGGCAGACATGGGCCTCCGGCTCCGGGCCGGTGGGCGCGGCTACTTGTTCCGGCTGCAAGAGGGCAAGGGGCAGGCGGATATTCAGGTGGACAGTGACGGGTAAAATAATCTGCTTCATAGGGCAATCTCCTTCCATGAGTGAATGTTGACAGTTCTGTGCAAAGGGGGTGTCGTGAAACGCGACGCGCCTAAAAGGGGTCGCCAAAACGCCGTACCCTTTACCGTTCCGGCCCCCGGTCATGGGACTTATCCCTCCCTGGCGGGCCAGTTGGTCGGCGGCCTTGCGGAGTCGTTCAACGGCTTTCAGTTCCTCCCGCATGGCTTTCATGTCGATGGTGTCCACCTGCTTCTGGGCGGTCAGCAGGTCGATTTCGCGCTGCCATGCCTTGGGGTGATTTCCTCGCCGCTATCCTTCAGTTCCTTCAGATACCGGGCCGCCGCGTCATAGAGGATCAGTTCCCGGCTGTGGCGCTGCTCAAACAGTTCCCGCTTCTCCGGCTTCACCTTGGCAAACTGCTTATGGACAGTCTTGTACTTGTTGTACTGCGCCCACATCTCCCCGCGCTCGGTGAGGACAGCGATCCGGCGCTCGGCCTTAACGATTTTTCCCCGCAGGTCATAGTAGCGGGTGTTCATATCTGCTATTTTTTCATGGAGCTGCTGCATGGACTGGATGCCGTTTGCCTGCATAAAGCTGAACAGGGCGGCGCTCTCCTGCAAAGCCCGGATTTTGCCGGTGCGGGTGTCAGGCCGTTTGAGCTGCTGCTGGGCCTCCCACAAATCTATCATGCTGGGCTGCTGGCCCTCCGGCTTCTCCGCCTCGGTCTTAGACCAGTTGTAGAGGCGGGTAATGCGGGCCTTGATTTCCTTGAGCAGCTTATTGTCGGCGGCGATCTGCCGGTTGACTTCTCCCTTGTCGGTGCGGATACCGCGCTTCTCCATCTGGCTGGCCGCTGGCCCCAGGTGGACAGAGGGGATTTTATCAATGCCCCGGCGCTTGTAGCTGCGGTGGTCTACCAGGGCGGGCTGACCGGCGGCTCCAATGCCCGGTTGGTATAGGCCGCCCATGCCGCCCGCCAAATCTCCACATTCCCTTTGTCGTTCCAGTCGGTGGTGTCCTCCCGGTGGTTCTTCCAGCCGTCTTTCCCATCCGGGATACGCTGGCCGTTCTCGTCCAGGTCGTATGCCTTGCGGCACTTTGCGCCCCATGCACCATTTTCTTTTAGAGGCCGGACGGTCAGCATGATATGAACATGGGGGTTGCCGGTTCCCTTGTCATGGATGGCAAAGTCGGCGCACATCCCCTTGTCCACAAAGTTGTCCTTCACATAGGCCCGGACAAGGGCAAGCTGCTGTTCCCTGGACAGTTCACGGGGCAGGGCCGCCTCGATCTCGCGGGCAAGCTGGCTGTCCCTGGCTTTCTCGATCTGCTCCACACTGTTCCAGAGGGTGGAGCGGTCTGCAAACTCTGGCGGGGCGTGGGCGGGCAGCATGATTTCCGCATGGACAACGCCGCCCTTCCGGGTGTAATCATGGGTCAGGCCGTCCCATTCATTCGTCAGTTTGGTTCCGCTTCGGTAGGCGGCTGCGGCAACAGCGGAACGGCCCTCGCTGCGCTTGATGATACTGACGGGAATATGGCAAAAATCTATGAGTGGCACCTCCTTTCGGTGAGAGGTATTCAGGCCGCATGGAACAGAATATCCGCTTGCGGGTGTTCTGTTCCGTGTGGCGCACAAGGGGTTTGGGGAGTGTAGCTCCCCATCGCGCTCGGAGAGCGCAACAGCCCCCGGCAGGGCGCCACAGCACCGGCAACGGTGTATAAGTGCGCCCTTGTAAACAAGGGACTTATGGCGTGTCCCCGGATTTGGCAGGTTTGCAGTCAATTCCGCAGCCCCCGGAAGATGGGACAGGGCAATCAGGAACGCTTTGACCTCCGCGCCGGAAAGGTCGGGAGCCAGCGGGAAAATCCCCTCCAAAATGGCTCCACGCTCAATCAGGCGGCGGGTGCGAACCCTGCGTTCTTCATTCCGCTGCTTGTTCTCTAAAATCTTCTTGCGGTTTTCAAGCTGCCGGATCTCCTTCAGGACTTTCTCCCGTTCTTCTTTTTGGGTTTGGGCTGTATTTTTTTCGTTCATGTCATACACCTCTTTTCTTTGAAAACGCTCATAGATTGACCGTCCATTTCTGACGCGCAAAGTACCGGCGCAGCCTCCGCAGTGCAGCGTGGATGGATTTTCCCGCCTGTGATGGTGTGATACCCTCCATTGCGGCAATATCTTTCACTTTCATACCCAGCATATAGCGGGCATGGACACGGCGGGCCTGCATAGGTGGCAGGGAAGAAATGGCTTCGTACAATCGCCGTATCAGTCTTCGTATTCGGCTAATTCCTCTTTTTCTATCAGATGATCCTCTGGCGATGCTGCGCCCAGCCGATTGCAGCATTTTCGATTCCGTCGTTACAATCGAGGGAGTAAAACGCCTTATATCGGAACATCTTGCGCTCTCTGGAAGCCTCGGCCCTCTTATCCAGAAGAAACGCTTCGACGATCTCATCGGACACCTCCAAAAAAATGTCCTCTTTGCAAAATGGATAATATTGTTTGAGATTGATGGTCTGCATAGGCATGCTCTCACTCTGTTTGGAAAAGGCCATCATAGCAGCGGCGCATATTCCGCAGACCCCGGCGGATGGCAACGCTGACCTTGCTGCTGTGGACGCCCTCTATCCGAGAGATTTCCGGCTGCTTGATACCGGCAATGTAGTAGGCGTGAACACGGCGGGCCTGTGTCGGAGTGGCATGAGCCAGAGCCACCGGCAGAGCTGCAATCAGGTATAGGCGGGTGGTCATTTCTTCTCGTTCCAGCAAAATATCTTCCGGCGATCTGCTGTGTTCCAGTGCGTAATTTTCCAGCCAGCTGTATGCGTCCAGAGAGTAGTAGCGCGGTGGTAGACTTTCCGACGCTCATAGTTCTCCATCTCCGCTGGGCCTGATACATCGCTGCCCATACCTCGTCCGTAACATCCACAAACTCGTCATGCCGGTAGTGGGGATACATCCA
>ENA-OQDD01000277-OQDD01000277.1-human-gut-metagenome-genome-assembly--contig:-NODE-277-length-21316-cov-3.279579_pt1 | contig 21316 bp, 23 predicted proteins | sample MGYA00242507_ERZ504598 | MGnify/ENA primary metagenome ERZ504598 (study PRJEB26092, sample SAMD00036318) | human gut metagenome | host: Homo sapiens | study: EMG produced TPA metagenomics assembly of...
TCCTTGGCATTCTCGATTGGGTAAGATCGGTCCGTTCCATCAGATTAATGCGTTGAAACGGTGGTCGGTTTCGGCGCGAATATTTCCGCTGCGATCATGTTCATCATTCGTGGATCCGTGTATTGGCCGTTCGCATCATAATGTGCATCGGATGTATCATCGGCAGTGCATCGCACCTCCCGTAACCCGGCATATTCCCGAAAACATCATGCGTGCCGCCGCCGTGCTCACCGGCATCATCCTAGCCGTCAAACTCGGCTGGAGCACCTACCTGTGACATGCACTGTACATTGATTCGCAATGTGAAGTTCCGCTGGAAGAACCGATTTTTCCAGCGGACTTCTTTTTCTAGCTACCTTGCGATTGAAGGACCTGCGAGCCGTCCATCGACATCTCGCAAAACAGCTTCGTGTCAGATAAGCGTCGACAGTGCTCGCATTACAATATCCACATCCTTGTTTTCCAATTCGCGAATGACATGCAGATAGGTTTCCTGTGTTGTGGTCATGCTGGCGTGGCCAAGGCGGCGCGACACGCTGGCGATTGATACGCCGGCGAACAGCAGTAGTGATGCGTGCGTATGCCGCAATCCGTGGATGGAAATGACCGGCGCATCCACGTTCTTGCAGTGTCTGGCGAGTACGCTGTTGGCTGTGGAGTTATAGATTTTGCCGTGCACGAAGATGGGCTTGTCATGCGGAAGATTCTTGAGTAATCCGGAAAGCTGCATGATGAGCTGCCAGTCAAGCTGCACTTTGCGTACGGAGGATTCGTTTTTCGTGGGTACAAACCGCCGCCGTTTTTGTAATCCCAGGTTTTGCTGACGGAAAGCGTTTGGTGAGTGAAATCGAAGTCGTCGGGCGTGAGTCCAAGTGCTTCGGAGAATCGGAGTCCGGTTTTCGCGATGAGTAGGATGAGCCAATCCCAACTTGCCTCAGCGCCAAGATCAAGATCGGCGAGCATAGCGTGCAGCTCGAATTGGTTGAGATACTTCATTTTTTTGATGCGTGGCTGCTTGCCTTTGATGATGACTTTGCGTGTCGGATCACGGGGAATGAGTCCTTCATCAACGGCATCGAGAATGGCGCCCTTGATCTGGTGATGAAATCCATAGTGGTCTGGCGCTCATGATGCTGCGCGTAACCGTTAATGAGCTGCTGATAGGCGGTGCGATCCATATCGGCAAGTCTTAGTTCAGGGATGAGTTTGCCGAGCCAAGATTGTGTGAGTCGATATTTACCCATGGTCACGTCTCTGATGGCACCTTCCTTATACGTTCTCACCCACTGGGCGTAGTAGTCGCAGAACAGCGATTCCGAGGTGATGTTTTCCTGCATAGTGTGCACCTTTCTAAAAAAGATACGGATAAGGTGCAGCCATCATACTTACGCTGATGAAGGGTGATGAGCGAGTCCAGACGGTCGAAGAACGCGCCGATTCGGCGTTGTTCTGGTAAAGACGGGACGAGAATTTCCTGCTCAAGGAAGTCCTCTACAACTAATTCGTTCATCATAGTGCCACTTTTTGTGGAATTCACAAGAATTGGCCGCATAACTTTCTCGCTGTGAATAAAGTACTTCCAGAATGAGTACTCCTGTTCAACAATTGGTCGCAAGCAAGTGAATCTTGGTGACATAATGCCGTTTCCAGCATCATTAAGCACGAACCTTCCATAAGCAAATTCTTTGTTAGCATGTCCTTCAAATGCGATATCGCCTAATCGAAGCCGCTTGTAGTTCGGCAAGGAAGATTCATCAGCTCCGTTGCCTGTAGAGTTAAACGTCATTGAAGCAACGGATAAGGTTCGTTCAGAATCCTAAACCATCAGTATTTCGCTCATCATTTTTCTGATATAGCTCCCCCAGCTTACGCTGTTCCCAAGGGTCAGTGAAACCAGCGAAACGAATCTGCGGAACTAGTGTTTTTCCATGCTGTTCGACCATAATTATTCACCCCCGAGCAGCGATTTGAGCTCTTCCAAGCCCGCCATATCACGAACATTGCCGGTCAAATCGCCCAGCATTCCGGCCAATTCCTTCTCCGCTTCATCGATTTGGCCGCATACATCGGCATATGTGGTGGCGTACTTGTTCTTCAACGCGTTCACTTTGCCAATGAGCTCGTCGATCACGGCATTCGGCAATGCTTCCAACTGCTTCTGCAGCGGCGTAATCCACTTGGCTTCCAGCAACCCTCTGGCTTCGTCATCACTCAACGCCTTAATCGTGTTGCGGGTCTTCTCCTCCAACGCGTTTCGCTTGGTCTTGATACCAGATTTCAGCTTCTTCGTCTCATCGAATAACTTCTGAGCCTGCACCAAGCCACGCTCGAAATCGGAAGCCGGATTCTTGCCGATCGCCTTGACCGCCTTCTTCAGCTCGGCGGCCACGAAGGCATCACCGTCCTGATTGATCGCATCGCTGTTCTGCTTGTCATCCTCATCGAAACCTTCCAAAATGGTTTCAATCTCGGAATCGATGTCTTGCACACGGCGCTCGTCCGCCTCAATCGCGGTCAAATCATCGTGCAGCAGCTCGCGCTGAACCAGGTCGAACGGCAGAACACGGCCAATCCAGCCGTCCTGCACTTCCACATCTTTGCCGCCTTTTTTCTTGACGACCATGTTCGGATCCACGGCTCTTACCGCATCGAAGCCCTCGGACCCCAACACTTCCAAATCAATGGAAATGCCGCCCCATGCGTCATCAAGCTTCTGATAGGCGTCATACGGGTCAACCAGTGGGGTTCCGACAATCATCGCATCCAGTTCCTTGCCAATGGCCGTTTCCTGACCGAGCGCATCCACCTGTTCGGGATGCTCCACCAAGCGGGAGCGCAAATCGACAGGCAATCCGGAAATGGCCTGACCATACGAGGCGATGAACGCCTGCACGTCGGCATTGTTGCGCACCACGGTGGCGATATCATCGTGATCGCAGGCGTAGCAGGCACCGTTATCACGGAACAGCTCGGCCTTCAGGCTTGGCCAGGCGTTCCAATATTCCTCAAGCTGCTCGACCTCACTCTTCGGAACGCCACCGAACATCGAAGCGTACACATCCCACTCTCCGCATCCTCGGATGAATCGACATAACGGGGAATGTTGAGGTTGTAATCATTGGCACGAATCTCATCGATGGACACCAGACGGCTGAACTTGGGTACCGTGCGATTGTTCGACACCACATCGACAATGCGTTTGATATCAGAAGCCTGTAGCTTGTTGTTCTTGCCGTCCTTGATGAAATGTTTGGACGCATCAACGATGAGTACCTTGTCGTCGTCACGTTTTTTGCGCAACACCATCACGATGGTGGGGATACCCGTGCCGAAGAAAATATTCGCCGGCAGACCAATAATCGCCTGAATATGACGGTTCTCGATTAGATTCTTACGAATCTGACCTTCCTCACCGCCACGGAACAGCACCCCATGCGGCAGAACGATGGTCATAATGCCATCGGCACGCAGATGGTACAAGTCGTGGAGCAGGAAAGCATAATCCGCCTTGGACTTCGGGGCTATGCCATAGCTAAAACGCGGATCGATCTCCTTGTCAGTGGAATCCCAATCTGCGAATAGGGTGGGTTGGAGACCACCGCATCCACGAACAGCGGATTGTACGTTTCCTCCTTGTTCTCCAACGTGTCGAACCACGGCCAGTCGTCTTCCAAGGTGTCGCCGTTGCGGGCAACGATGTTGTCGGGAAGAATGCCACGCATCACCAGATTCATACGTGTGAGGTTGTAGGTGTTTTCCTTGAGCTCCTGCGCGTAATACATGATGGAATCCGGATTGCCGTTTCGCCGAGCCACAGCTTGGCCAATATGAATCAGTAAGGAACCAGAGCCGGATGTCGGGTCGTAGATCTTGATCTGCTCGCGCCCCTGCAAATGCCAGGCGACGATTTCGCTCATCAGCTGGGAAACCTCAGAAGGTGTGTAGAATTCGCCGGCCTTCTTCCCCGCATTGGCGGCGAAATTGCTGATGAGATATTCGTAGATGAAGCCAAGAACGTCATAATCCTGACGACCATCCATCGGAATGTCTTTAATGAGGTAAATCAAATCTCTCGCGGCCTTGGACTGGCTTCGTTGCATCGGTACCGAGCTTGGAAAGTCCGGTCTGTAGAGTGTCGAAAATACCGTCGAATACTTTCTTGTGCGCCGGATTGATGTTGCGGGAGAACGCCGAAAGCGCATCACGTACGTTGGAAATCTCGAAATCGTTACCTTGTTTAATCCATGTGGAAAACAGGTTGTCATGGGCGATGAAATAGCCGCACTCACCCTGCACGAATTCCACAATGTCCGGATTGTCCTCCGTGAGCTGCGGAAGGTCGTCCTCAGTGAAGTCGCTGGCTTTCAAGCGCATCAGTTCGGTTTCCGAAAGGAATTTGTAGAAGATGAAGCCAAGAATGTAATCCTTGTATTCGTTCGCTTCGATCTTGGAACGCATCTTATTGGCGGATTCCCCAAATCTTCGAAGCGAGCTGCTGCTTATTCATCTATCCCTCCTCATTGCGGTACCGGCAAACCAATGCACGGCTCCACGAGTGACTGCACATCTTCCATAAGAATACCGCGCCCCCGCTTGGGAACAGCGTAAGCTGGGCGAACTGTTCGAGGAGAGTGATGAACGAGCTTCCGATAGAGAGATTTTGTCTGTCAGCGTAGCTAACGGGATATACCAGCATCTGAGTCCGATAGGGAGACGAATCCTGGCGCGAGTCTCGCGAACTACAAAATAGTGCATTCCGGAGATGTCGTTTACAACAGTATGCGCATGTGGCAGGGGGCTGTAGATGCAAGTCGGTACGGCGGCATCGTAAGCCCCGCATATGTAGTAGCAAGGCCCAATTCTGAGGTTTATGCACGATTCTTTGCGCGCCTTCTTAGGCAACCGATGTTGCTGAAACAGTATCAACAGGTTTCGCAGGGCAATTCCAAGGACACTCAAGTTTTGAAATTCGATGACTTTGCTTCAATCGGAATTTCTATGCCTGCCTCAGAAAACGAGCAGCGCCGAATCGGCGCGTTCTTCGACCGTCTGGACTCGCTCATCACCCTTCATCAGCGTAAGTATTGTGGTGTTGCTTCTTGGATGTTAGGGGTTGCGCTCGTAAGATTGGGCTCAGAAAGTGACGGTGCATTCGGGGAGATGAAACATGTTCTACGATAAAGAATCGGATTTCGAAGACGATCTGGTCGCGGTGCTGAAGCGCCATGGATGGACCGATGGCGTGCTGGAATACCCAACCGAACAGGACCTTATCAGCAATTGGGCCAGCATCCTGTTCGACAACAACAAAGGCATCGATCGATTGAATGGGCAGCGCCTTACCAAAGGTGAGATGGCGCAGATCCTCGAACAGATCGAAACATTGCGCACACCATTGGCGCTGAATTCCTTCATTAACGGTAAAACCGTATCCATTAAACGTGATAATCCCAAGGATGAGGCTCATTACGGCAAGGAAATCAGCCTGAAAATCTACGATCGTCAGGAAATAGCAGCGGGACAAAGCCGGTACCAAATCGCAAGACAGCCTATTTATCCAGCTAAAAATAAGATGTTGAACGATCGCAGGGGAGACGTTTGCCTGCTTATCAACGGCATGCCGGTCATCCACATCGAACTGAAGAAAAGCGGCATCCCCATAAGCCAGGCCACCAATCAAATCGCCAAATACGCGCATGAAGGCGTGTTCACTGGACTGTTCAGACTCGTACAGGTCTTCGTGGCGATGAACCCGGACGATGCCGTGTACTTCGCCAATCCCGGTGAAGGCGCTTTCAACGACGATTATTTCTTCCATTGGGCTGACTACAACAATGAGCCCATAGCGGCGAACAAGCATGTCGGGCAGGATGAGTGGAAATGGTTCGCGTCGGACCTGTTGTCCATTCCCATGGCTCATCAGCTCATCGGTTTCTACACGGTCGCGGATTCCGCGGACGGATGCCTCAAAGTGCTGCGCAGCTACCAATACCAAGCGGTGAACGCCATTTCCGACCGTGTCCGCACCTGCAAATGGGACGAGCCTGTGCCGAGCGGCACTCCGGGCCGACCGGGCGGTTATGTGTGGCACACTACCGGTTCGGGCAAAACCATGACCAGTTTCAAAGCGGCGCAGCTTGTCGCCGATTCGAAGGATGCCGACAAGGTTGTCTTCCTCATGGACCGTATCGAGCTGGGCACGCAGTCATTGCTCGAATACCGTTCGTTCGCCGATGATGTCGACGATGTGCAAGGTACGGAAAACACGGATGTGCTCAAGGCGAAGCTGGCAAGCATCGACCCGAAGGACACGCTTATCGTCACGTCCATTCAGAAAATGAGCAACATCAAGGCCGGCGAAGGGCATATCACCGAAAAAGAGGTGAAGAAACTCGCAGACAAGCGCATCGTGTTCATCATCGACGAATGCCATCGCTCCACATTCGGCGAGATGCTGCAGGATATTCGCCATTCCTTCCCGAACGCGTTGTATTTCGGTTTCACAGGCACTCCGATCCATGAGGAGAACCGCAAGAAGGGCTCGACCACATCAATGGTATTCGGCGATTGCCTCCACCGGTACAGTATCGCTGATGGTATCCGCGATGGCAATGTACTCGGATTCGACCCGTACATGGTGTTGACCTACCGAGACAAGGATGTTCGCCAGGCTGTCGCGTTGCAGAAGGCGAAAGCGGCGACGGTTGAGGAAGCCCAAGCGGATCCGGCGAAGCCGAAGTGTTCTACCATTACATGGATCAGAATCAAATGCCGATGGGACCTATGGAAACGCAGGCCGGAGAACGCATCAAGGGCATTGAGGATTACCTGACTTCGGCGCAGTACGCGCAGGCACCCCGCATGAGGGCAAGGTTGTGGAGGATATCCTCGACCAATTCCCATTGCTGAGCAGGGGCAACAAATTCCATGCGATGCTGGCCACGAGTTCCATTCCCGAGGCGATCAGCTATTATCGCTTGTTCAAGGAGCGTGCGCCGCAGATGCATGTGACCGCGCTGTTCGACCCCAATGTCGATAACTCCAACGGCGCGATTCTCAAAGGGGACGCGCTTCAGGAGATCATCGGCGATTACAACGAACTGTTCGGCAAGGATTTCATCATCCCCACATGGCCGAAGATGAAGAAGGACATCACTGCGCGGCTTTCCCACAAGCGGCCATATCTGACGGTCGATCAGCATCGCGAGGAACGGCTGGATCTGCTGATCGTGGTCGACCAGATGCTGACGGGCTTCGATTCCAAGTGGGTCAACACGCTGTATCTCGACAAGATCATCGACTACGAGAACATTATCCAGGCGTTTAGCCGCACGAACCGACTGTTCGGCTCTGACAAGCCCTTCGGAACGATACGCTACTATCGCAAGCCGCATACCATGAAAGGGTATATCGAAGCGGCGGTGAAACTGTATTCCGGAGACAAGCCGCTTGATCTGTTTGTGCAGAAGCTGCCGGAAAACGTGCGTCTGATGGATGCACGTTTCGAAGAGATTGCTTCCGTGTTTCGCGCCGAAGGCGTGGAGGATTTCATGAAGCTGCCGGAGTCTGTGGAAGCATGCCGGAAGTTCGCGAAGCTGTTCTCGGAACTCAATGATTTTCTTGAAGCCGCCAAAGTACAAGGATTTACATGGCAGCAGCGGGAATACTCCGTTACCCATGACGATGGTTCGGTGGAGGTTGTGCGGCCGGAACTCGACGAACGCACATATCTGATTCTCGTTCAGCGATACAAGGAGTTGTTTGCTGGAGATGGCGAAGGCATAGTGAGGTCCTGAGGCTCCATACGATCTTGATGGGCATATCACCGAAATCGACACGGGATTGATCGATACGGATTACATGAACGCCAACTTCACCAAATGGCTCAAGGCACTCGGCGGAGGAGATACAGCCCTGTTGGCATCCGCCGAGGAGGAGCTGCATAAGTCATTCGCTTCGCTCAGTCAGGAGGAGCAACGGTACGCTGAACTGTTCATGCATGATGTGGAGCGTGGCGAGATTGAGTTGGAGGAGGGCAAAACGCTGCGTGACTACATTACGTATTATGCTAACAACGCCAAGAACAGCCAAGTGGAGAACATCACCAAGACGTTTGGCGTGGATGGAGCTTTGCTCAACGAGATGATGCGGCTTGATCTTACCGAAGCGACGCTGAATGAATTTGGTCGGTTCGACCGGTTGAAAGCGTCCATCAACAAGCCTTTGGCAAAGGCGTTTTTCAGCAAGCCGGATAGCTCTGTCACCCAATTCACTGCGAATCTTCTCGCCACCAAGTTGCTGAAAAGCTTTATCCTTGAAGGAGGATTCGATCTGGACGATCGTAAATAGCGGACGGCAGTAAAACAGGGGGAGAATCATGTCGTTGGTCGATGAGGCGAAGCTGGGGTATCTGGACTTTCTTTCGCGTGAGGATCGGGTACGCCACCATCGTTACGTTGAGGAAATGAAACAGTACGACATGATGCGCTCCGGCGACATCAATGCCATTTCTGAAAGTGCGAAACTGTGGGATTCCGGACTGTACGGGCATCTGTCAGACGATCCTCTGAAAAATGCGAAATACCGTTTCGTCACCACCATCACCTTGGCCACACGCTTCGCCATCGAAGGTGGCATGGATGAGGAAGACGCCTACAACGCTTCCGACCTGTACATTCAGGATCTTGACAATTGCAAGACCCCGGAAGACGTGCGCCGACTGCATACCGACATGATGACCTTCTTCACCTGGCCATGGCCGACATGCAGAAAACCGACACCCATTCCAAAGCCGTCAACGAATGCATGGACTACATCCACTACCATCTGCATGAGAAAATCACTGTCGCGATTCTGGCACAGCACGTGCATTTGAATCCCACGTATCTGTCGGAACTGTTCGCACGCGAAACGGGAACGTCATTGTCGCAATACATTACCGACAAACGTATGGAAGCCGCCGAAAACATGCTGAAATATTCGGAATACAGCTTCAATGAGATTGCGCAGATCCTCGCATACCGGTCGCAAAGCCATTTCACGAAAGTCTTCAAGAAACATAGCGGCATGACACCGGGGGAGTACCGCGCCAAGTACTCACAGAACGGCATCTGGCCGGAGTAGTAGCGCCCCGGCGTGTCGCGGGCGATGCGGTGAACCAGACGTAACGACATCTCGAACTTCGGTTGTGCCAATCGTGAAATCGATGTGGTTTCGCGTGTGGCATACGTTCGAATCGACTACGGTGAAAGCATTCAATGATGATGCGCGCCGGCCGAATGAACGGCAGAACGGAAACGCGCGCAGGATGTGTGGATGAAAGTAAAGGAATAAACGAATATGGGAATGCCCCTTGATTTGTATGTGATTCGACATGGCGAATCCGAAGCGAACGTGATTATCAGTGCCGGTGAACAGGGTGACAACTCGCTGTATACGCAGGATAACGTCACCGTGCCCGACCGTTCGTGGAGGCTTACGGCCACCGGCCGCAAGCAGGCGGACTGCATCGGCCGCTGGCTGGTCTCACAGCAGCCGTTGTTCGACCGCTACCTCGTCTCGCCGTACGTGCGCACACGTGAGACGGCTGCCACGATGGCCCTGCCTAAGGCGAAATGGAGGAGACACGCGTGCTGCGCGAACGCTCCTGGGGTGAGATCAATACCATCACGAAAGACGATTTCAAAACCAATTACGCGCGTAACTGGATGTTCAAGAACACTGATCCGCTGTATTGGCGTCCGCCGGCGGGCGAATCGATCGCCGATGTGGCCGAAAACCGCGTGCATAATCTGCTCACATCCCTGAACCGCAAGTCGGACGCGGAATCCGTGGTGATGGTCAGTCACGGCGACCTCATGCTGGCGCTTATGCTCACTTTGGAGGACCTGTCCGACGAGGAGTTTATGCGCCGTGCGGCGTCCGACGAATGGAAGATCACTAATTGTACGTGCTTCCATTATTCGCGCCGTGATCCGGCGACCGGGCGTACGTATAAGCGGTTCCGTTGGGAGCAGACCGCGCGGCCGGTATTCGATGAGGCGGAAAATCGTTGGGTGGTGAAAGTGGACGATTGGCGCGAATTCAAACGTCCAGTGCTGTCGAATGGCGATTTGGTGGACGTTGTTCATGCGGTTGACCGTCACCTGTGATGTGTGTTGGTCTGTTGATTGCATGATCAGATTGGCTGATATCGACGATTGATGCCCCCATCTTGCGTGCGCAACGCGCCCGTGTCCACGCCCCACTACAATGGCTGTGACACGCGGCGCGTTTTTGCTTGCCGCGCAAGAGAGTTAAGGAGACAATCGCATGTCCAATCTGTTCACGTGGCAGGTCCACGGTGACGGCAAGACGCTGAAGCCGGGCGAAGTCGTTGAGCCTGACGAGCGCCTGACTTGGCCGCGCACCGCCGAAATCGGCGCACAGCATGTCATCGCCATGTTCGGTGCCACGTTCCTCGTGCCGATTCTGACCGGTTTCGACCCGTCCACCACCTTGTTCTTTACGGCCATGTCGACCGCACTGTTCCTGCTGATCAACAAGAACATGCTGCCGAGCTACCTGGGTTCATCCTTCGGTTTCATCGCGCCGATCGCCGCCGTGGCCAGCGCCCACAAGGGCCTCGCTGTCGCGTCCTTCGGCATCATGGTCACCGGCATCCTGCTGGCCCTGATCGGCGTGCTCGTCCATTACGCGGGCGCCAAGTGGATCGACATCATCATGCCGCCGGTTGTCAACGGTGCCATTGTGGCCATCATCGGCTTCAATCTGCTCCGAGCGTGTGGAACAACTTCAAGGTCGCTCCCGACACCGCCATCGTCACCCTCGTGGCCGTGCTGCTCGTCGCCGTGTTGTTCAAGGGTCTGCTCGGCCGACTCAACATCCTCATCGGCGTGATCATCGGCTATGCGTACGCCTGCTTCCGTGGCCAGGTCGACTTCTCCGCCATCGGCAAGGCCGCATGGATCGGCCTGCCGGAATTCCGTCTGCCGCAGGTCGACTTCACCATCCTGCCGATGTTCATCCAGTCGTGCTCGTGCTCATCGCCGAAACGTCGGCCACGTCAAGTCCGTGTCCCAGATGACCGGCCGCGATTATGACGACCAGATCGGCACCGCCCTGTTCGCCGACGGTCTTGGTACTACCATCGCCGGTTTCGGCGGCGGTTCCGGCACCACCACGTACGGTGAGAACATCGGTGTGATGGCAGCCACCAAGGTGTATTCCACCGCAGCTTACTGGTGCGCCGCTGCGTTCGCGCTGATTCTGAGCCTGTGCCCGAAGTTCGGCGCCATCATCAACACCATTCCTGCTGGCGTGCTCGGTGGCGTGACCACCCTGCTGTACGGCATGATCGGCATGGTCGGCATTCGTATTTGGGTTGAGAACAAGGTCAACTTCGACAAGCCGCTGAACATCATGGTTGCCGCGATCACCATGATCATCGCCATCGGCCAGTTCGCGTTCGCTTTTAATGGCATTTCCTTCAACGGCATCGCCATCGGCACCATCGTGGTCCTCGTCGCCTACCACGCCTGAAGGCCATCGGCAAGGCTACCGGCACCATTGCCAAGGACGATCCGGACGTTCTGTGACGGACGGCAATCAGCCGTATCGGACCCCGTCGGTCTTATGACCGGCGGGTTCTTTTTGTACGTGTTTCCATACAAACGTTCCAACATATTTCGTCAATCGATCAATGTGTTGCGTTGAGCAGGTTTTATGATGGTGCGTGTAAGTGAATGCGCATGCGGCAAGGGAGGCATGATGAGCACTGCAGCAGGAAAGAAGATCGCTATCGTCACCGGTTCCGCGCTTGGATTGGGATATGAGCTGACTCGACAGCTGATCGCCAAAGGATGGTTCGTTGCTGGTATTGATTTCAATGGCGCACGTCAGGTGGAGTTGTCAAAGGCTTTTGCTGCCGACGAATACAGAGCTTTTGTGGGGGATATTTCCGACGAATCGTTCGTGAAGAACTCTGTTGCCGCAATCTCGAAAATCGGTCATATCGATTTGCTGATCAACAATGCCGGGCAGCCTTCGTTCAAAGTCCCGACCGCATACGAGGCGGCCGATGTGGACAAGTGTCTGAAGGGGCTGAAAGGCATGGTGTTGTGGAGTGTGGAAACGCTGAAAGCAGACGGTGAGCGGGATCTCAAAATCGCCAACGTCATGTCTACTGCGGCAACGCGAGGCAACCCCAACGAATCCGTGTACTGCGCCACCAAGTGGGGTGAGAAGGGCTACACCAAGAGTTTGCAGGCCGCATACAAGGGGACCAGTGTGAAAATCGTGGGGGTCTATCCGGGTGGCATCGACACCCCGTTCTACCGTGACAGCCATGACTACGTTTCAGAAGAAAAGCAGCATACCTTCATGCGTGCCAACCAACTGGCCGAAGTGATTCTGTTCAATCTGGTCAACGAAGCAAATCTGACCGTCACCGATATCGAAATCAACCGCAATCCGGCGTGAATATAACGGATATGAAGGATTGAAGGAACGTAAGAAAAAGTATCGGGCATAGGCTACAGTTATTAAGTTTGCGCAACGTGCGTAATATTTGACATGAAAGGCCATTGTGCCCGATACCGTTTTTGATGAAGATACCCTCGCAGCCGCTTCCGAAGTGATGGGCGAGGAAGAGGAACGCCCGCTGACATTCGCCGAACTCGGCGTTCCTGGTCCGCTGGTCCGCGTGCTTGCGGCTGATGACAAGAAAACCGCTTTTCCGATTCAGGCCGACACGCTTCCCGATTCGTTGGCTGGGCGAGACATTCTTGGCCGCGGTCGTACCGGCTCCGGTAAGACGTTGGCGTTCTCGATTCCGCTGGTCGCTCGTCTGGGTGAAGTGGATGCCAACGAATATGAGAATATGAGCCAGTTCCGCCATGAGGTTGATCGTGTGAAGCAGGCTCATGCCAAGGAGCGGCGCGCCGATGATTTCGTGCCTCATCCGCGTGGCTTGGTGCTTGCTCCGACCCGTGAGCTTGCCAACCAGATCAACGATGTGTTGATGCCACTTGCCCAGATATACGGCATCAACACCACCACCGTGTATGGCGGCGTACGTTATGCCCGCCAGATCCGTGACCTTCAGGCCGGTGCCGATATTGTGGTGGCTTGCCCAGGTCGTCTTGAGGATTTGATCGAACAGGGCGCGCTCACCTTGGACAAGGTTGAGGTCGCGGTTATTGATGAGGCCGACGAAATGGCCGATATGGCTTCCTTCCGCCAGTCAAACGACTGCTCGGCCAGATTTCGTTCGATGCGCAGATTATGCTGTTCTCCGCCACGCTCGATCATGGCGTGGACGAAGTGGTGGAAACCTTCCTGTCCGATCCGAAGGTGCATAGCGTTGATTCCGCGACGGCGACCGTTGACGAGATGACCCACCATGTGTTCAAAACCACGCAGGGCAACCGTCATGAGCTGGTGCGCACCCTCGCTTCCGGCAAGGGCCGTCGCATTCTGTTCACACGTACTAAATTCCAGACGCAGAAGCTTGCTAAGGATTTAACGCAGAACGGCATTCCTGCGGCCGAATTGCACGGCAACCTGAGCCAGAATCAGCGTGACCGCAATCTGGCCGCTTTCAACTCTGGCGATGTGAACGTTATGGTGGCCACCGATGTGGCCGCGCGAGGCATCGACGTTTCCGGTGTGGAACTCGTAGTGCAGGTCGAACCGCCGGAAGATCCGAAATCCTTCCTGCATCGTTCCGGACGAACCGCGCGAGCCGGCCATTCCGGTGACGTGGTGACCATCATTCTGCCGAACCAGCGCCGCAGAACCCGTCGCATGATGCGTGAGGCCGGGCTGACGGTCGAACCGATCGACGTGACCCCTGATTCGCCGGAAGTGTTGGAACTCGTTGGCGAAGTGGCCGAGCCGGTGTTCGGCTGGACGCTTGAGCAGTCGCAGCCGGCAGGAAATCCGCGCCGTAGGAAGAATGGCAAGGGGGGTGCCGACGGCGAACGTTCCGGCAGGCCGAACCGTTCCGGCGGACGTAACAAGGATCGCGGCAAAGACAAGGGTGGCAAGCCGTTTAAGTCCGAACGTAAGGATCGTCGTGATCGCGACCAGCGTGAGGAGCGTAACGACAGCGCGAAGAAGTTCGAGCCGAAGAAGAACCGTGCGGAACGTCGTGCCGCCAAGTTCGAAGGTCGTGACAATCGTGAATTCGAAGCTCGTGAACATCGTTGGGAACATCCTGAAATTCAGGAGGAACGCCGCGAACAGCACGAGGAAAAGCGCAACAACAAACGTCGTGAAAAGTACACGCGCCTGCATGAGCAGCAGCGCAGCGACAATGAACAGCGCGAAACAACGAACAAGCGTAGGAACGACGGCGATTACGGCAATACCGACAATCGCAGGAAGCCGGGAAAGAAGAAGTCCGGACAGCTTGCGAAAAAGCAGGGTGCGCCAAGCAAGAAGCAGCGTAAGTCTGAAGCCCGTGCCGAGCGTCGATATGACGACGATCGTCGGTCCAAAGGCAAGAAGTATGACGAGCGTTCCTCGGATGCGAAACGCTATGACCGTCATACGGAAGTCAAGCGTGGCGGCCGTGGCGAACGTCACGACAAGCATGCAGGGCAGTCACGGCATCGCCATGCGAACATCAGGAAAGCGCCATTCCGTATGCGTTGATTGCTGAAAAGCAAAATCAAAGCTTGCGTAGCTGGTAAACAATAGAAAACGGTGTCCGCCAAAGTCTATGAACTTTTGGCGGACACCGTTTTCTATTAAATCTGATCATCTATTAATTTGCTTGGCTATATGAAAAGTTGCTCAGCCTGTAATCGGATTGTATTGGTCGTCTGCAGTGAAGCACTTACGGTACGCCATCACCATAATGAGACTGTCAGCCAGAAGCGTCAACGCTGCGATGGCGGCGAGAATCAGGAACTGGTATTTCGCCGCATCGATAGGATTGCCGCCGGCGATGATCTGACCGGCCATCATGCCAGGCACCGTCACAATGCCGCTGGAAGCCAGCGAGGCGGTAGTCGGCAGCAAACCCAAACGAATCGACGAGACGATGGACGGGCGTGCGGCCTCCCAAGCGGTCGCGCCCAACGCCAGCAGCGTATCCACTTCGTCACGGCGTTCCTTCATGCTTTCGAAGAACCGGCTCAATCCAACCGCCAAAGCGGACACGGTATTGCCAAGCAGCATGCCGGTCAACGGTACCACCAATTGCGGCGCATACCACGGTTGCGGTCGAATGATCAATTCAGTGACCAACGAAATCATAATGAGCATGGTGATGACCAAGCTCAAAAACACGGGGCCGGCCAAGCCTTTTGGTACACCCTTGGCACGAGACAGGGTGATTTGCACGGCCGCGATCAGCATGAACATCACCAGCAGCAGCACCAGCCATGGATTGTTCGACTTGATGACGAACTCCATAATGAAACCCATGGCGCACAATTGCAGCAACGCGCGGCACGCCGACCATAGCAGTGTCTTGCCAATGCCCATGCGCATCGCTTCGGAAATGCCCGCGGCTACGGCAACCATAACCAATGCGATAAGCAGACCCCAAATATCAATGGAATAGTAATTGCCGCTCATGCCTGCGCTCCTTGCATCGAATCGGACTGTGCCGCGAAATCATTGGAATCATTGGTTGCTGTGGTTCGCGGAGCATTCGCACTCTGCAATACGCCATTGGCCAGTGTAAGAATACGCGTGGCACGTCCATCCGGTGGACGATGGCGAATACGGATCACCGTCATGCCCCGCTCTGCGGCCTGAGCCATGATGGACGCCACCTTATCGGCGTTCTCATCATCCAAACCGGCATCAACCTCGTCGGCAAGCAGCACTTTTGGCGAAGTAAGCAAGGTGCGCGCCAAACTCACGCGGGCGGCCTGGCTCCAGACAAGTCATGCGGAGCACGCCCCAAGTCAATATCCGCGCAGCCAATGGCGTCAAGCGTGGCTCGAATGCGAGCATCCGGCAGTAGATCGGCGGGTTTGAGAGACTTGCCGGACGACCATTTCCTGCCGAATCCTTGCTTGCCTTCGCCCGCACGAATAGCCAGTGTGAACGGTAAACGAATCGCCTCGGCCACACTCGAACCGATCAATACTGCTTCTGCGGCAAATACGCCACCTGACTACGCCACTGCTGCGGTGTGAATTCGCTGGCAGAGCGCCCTTCAAGCTGAAAATCGCCGTTCGCATTCGGATTCAATCGTGCGAAAGCGGTAAGCAGACTACTCTTGCCCGATCCGGAAGGGCCGACCAAATCCACAATCTCGCCAAGCTTCATATCAACGGATAATCCGCTGAAAATCGTGCGTTGCTCACCATCGACAGGCACGACACAGGAAACATTCGAAGCCGAAAAAACATACTGCATAATCCAACACCATATCGCTTGACTGCCGGTCGGAAGCATTGGATGCGTTTCTTAGTGTCTTCTAAGCTGGATCACATTGCATGGGAATATTGCGTCTGCCAGTCACGAATTGAAAACACTGCTCGCCATCCTCTATACAAGAGCCGATCTTATTGAATTCCGCCATAAGAGAGATAAGTCCATCGACGAGCCGTTGAATGAGCTGAGATTCGATGTGGACCGCATGAACATGATCATCTCCAATCTGCTCGACGTGGTGCAGGCAGACAATCCGGAAAACACCGTCAATGCGGCACATGATGGCGTTCGAGGCGTGATCGGCAAAGGCAAGAACGCTACTGAATAGCATCATTCATTCAGCTTGCTTACAGTATTTTTCGTTGATATTCCAAGGAAAATCAGTCTCAAGGATGAGGTCGTGCCAACGTTTCGTGGACTACAACTGGCACGTTGGAAGTGAAAAATATGAAAGCAAGAAGTGAGCATGCGTGCATGGTTGATGAACATAAGTTTGGTGGATGGCTGGTTTCCGGCAACGTTGTTTTCGATAACCGCGGTGCTGGCGGCGATACTGCTGGGTATTGCAATATGGGAGATGGTTAGCGGAAGCCGTGGCGGTGGTAAACGTGCAATTGCCGTAGTTGCGTGTCCGATGGTGATTGCGGTTATTGCTGGCATTGTCGGATTGGTGATTGCCTGGTTGCTGTCGGACGTGTTTGTGGTGTTCGGTGTTGAGCTGGGCCCGCGTGTGATCGCGTGGGCTGGTTGCGGTTGCGCGATCGTCGGTTTTGCGGTCAGCCATGTGATGCTGCATAGGGGAGTGTTGCGTGCCGTCGCCGTAATACTGGTGGTATGCGCAGTGTTTTCCACCGCCACCGGCATCGATCAGGCGTATGGAGAATATGCCACCATCGGATCATTGTTCAGCCAAGACTCCTATCGCGAAGCCGACCTGACGGGAATGGCGAAACGCAGCGATTTGATTAGCGTCACGCAATGGAGGCAGGAAGCGGCAGACGGTAGCATCAGCGATATTCCCGCACATGGCGAAGTCAGTAAAGTAAATATTCCAGCCACAACATCGCATTTCGAAGCGCGACAGGCGCTGGTATATCTGCCGCCTGCAGCGCTTGTCACAGCCAAACACAAGCCGCGTTGCCGGTCATACTGATGATGAGCGGCCAGCCGGGCTCTCCGGGGCGCGTGTTTGCCGCGGGCGGCATTCAAACCATGATGGACGATTACGCGCAGCATCATGGCGGACTCGCACCCATTGTTATTGCGGCCGACCAGTTGGGAGACGATTCGCATAACACCCTATGCGTGGATTCGCCGGTGTATGGCAAGGCGTTGACCTACTTGACGAAAGATGTGGTCGACTGGGTGAAAACCAATCTTCCTGCGGCACGGCAAGCACAAGATTGGGCGATCGCAGGTTTTTCACAGGGGGCCACATGTTCGCTGCAGATCGGTGCGAACCATCCGGATTTGTTCGGTACCATCATTCCCACCGGCAGCGAGCTCAAACCGACCAATGGCAGTGAAAGCAGTATGATCAGCCGGTTCTTCCACGGCGATCGCACCGCATACGAGAAGCAGATCCCCATCAACGCCATTCGCAACCATGCACCTTCGAACCAGATGCTTGTTATCGGCGCAGGGGAGCGTGATCGCGAGTCCGTGCGCAATGTCGAACGCATCGCACCGGTTGCTCAACAGGCGGGCATGCATGTTACGGCAGTCGAATCGCTTGACAATGCGCATGACTGGCATGCCGTGCAAGACACGTTGCGGTACGGACTTGCCGTATTCGGCTACAACACGGGACTGAGCGATGCCAAGCCGAAATTGGTCGACTATCCGAATCTCAAACGCATTTCAATCTGAATCATCGAACGGAAGTACTGTATTATGACGCAATCGCAGGAATCAACAGTGAAACCATTATTTGGCTTTCGTGCGCTTATGGCCGATCTTGCCGACTGGATTCGTGAGCATCGCATGACCTTGGGGTTTGTGCTGTTCATCACGCTGTTCAATGTCGGCATGCAGCTCGTATGCGGCATTAGACATACGCAATTTCCGCCGCAATTGTCGCGCGTGAGTTTTGACGCGCTCGCGCATGGGCGCTGGTATACCGCGCCGATTTCACTGCTGTCGGTGCCTCAGTTGGGTTGTCTGCTGATCGACATTCCACTGATACTCATCGCATTCGGCTTATGCGAAACGGTGATTGGAAAGGCGAAGACGGCATGGGTGTCGCTGATCACCACGCTTGGCGGCATAGCGCTCGGTATGGGATTATGCTCGCTGTTCGCAGGCAAAAGTCCGCAATGGCATGCGATTTCGCATGATGGTGCGATTTTGGGGCCGCTGGTTGTTGTGGTGGGCACGCTGATGTGTGCCAGCGCGTTCACCGCCATGCTGTGGCGTCGGCGTATTCGTGTGATCGGCTATAGCGTGGTGCTGATCCTGTTCCTGTATCGTGGTGAAGCCGGCGATTACTGTTTGCTGGCGTCGGCGTTGCTTGGCCATGTGCTTGGCTATTTGATGGCTTCCGAGAGTCAAGGTGATGTGTATAGGCATGGTGCCTTGTATGAGATGCGCAGGCTGATTGGTATGGCTGCCGGCGTACAGGCGGTCGGTTCGCTGGTTGCCGTTTCCTCAAGACAATCATTCGGATTGCTCTCCATGTTCGGCTTGCTGACAGGTTCCACGGAATTCGACACGGAACAAGTGTTGGATTGCCTCAACGGTTCCTCGCATGCCAACTGTTTCGCGCAATATCGTATGATGCGATTCACCATGCCCGGAAACTGGCTGGTGTCGTTGATGCCGACGCTGATGCTGCTGTTGATCGCATGGGGTCTGTATCGCGGACGCCGTATTGCCGCAGCGTTGAGCGTGCTGTTCAATGCATGCACGGTGGTGCTTGCGATGCTGTTTTATGTGGTGCTTCCGCTGCAATATGTTGGCGATTCGCAGGCTGATGCGTTGCCTGCGTTGGCTCGTCATGGTGCGTTTCATGCGATGTTTTCCACTATGCATTGCCGTTGATTTTTATCGTTATCGTCATTGCGTTCCGTCAGTGTTTTACGATTCGCACTAGAAGTGAGATTATGTTGCGTGCTGCGGCAGGTGCATTGTCGGCTTTTCTGTTGTTGGGATTGATGTATGCCGGATATGGCTTGCCTCTCCCGACGATTTCAATGAAAGTCCGCAATTGATCGCATTGCTTGCTGATTATGTGCAGCGATTGTTGCCGATCGGACTGCTGAGTGGTATCGAACCTGAGTTTGTGCCCGTCGGTCGAATCTCCTTGCTGGTATATCAGTGCGTCGGTCCGGTGTTTTGGATTATCGCTCTGCTGTGTGTTTGGGATTGTTTGCGGGATCGTTCCATGGTGAATGACGCTTTGCACCATCGTGTTGACGCGATTATTCCGCTTGGCGGCGAATCCATGTCATTCATGGCAACTTGGAAAGGCAATGACTATTGGTTTTCCGCAACCGGACGTTCCGCGATCGCCTATCGAGTGTCGTACGGCATCGCATTGACGGTGACAGGACCATTCGGAGATCCCAGCGAATATGCGGAAGATCTTACTGATTTCGCAACATTCTGCACACAACATTCCTGGACGCCCGTGTTTTACAGTGTGCACGAATCGCAGCGAGCCGAACTCACCAAAGCCGGATGGGATTCGCTTGACGTCGGTACGGAAATGGTCGTCAATCCCAACGAATGGCAGACCCGAGGCAAGAAATGGCAGGACGTGCGCACCGCCATCAACAAAGCCAAACGAGACGGCATCACCGACGTGCTCACCACTTTCAAGGAGGCACCCTTCTCAGTACAAACGCAGATTCGTGAGATCTCCGCACAGTGGGCCGGCAAAAAGGCCCTGCCGGAAATGGGATTCACCTTGGGAGGCGTCGACGAACTGATCGACTCCCGGGTGCGCCTACTCTACGCGGTTGACGGCAATGGCAAAGTCCTTGGCGTAACCAGCTGGCTGCCCACCTATCGTGACGGTACGATCATCGGTTGGACGCTTGACTTCATGAGGCATCGCACCGACAGCGTCAACGGCATCATGGAATTCCTGATTGCACGCATGGCTGAACGACTACGCGACGAAGGCAACGTGGAATTCATGAGCTTATCGGCGGCGCCGCTGGCCGGTATGGGATCCAACGAAAGCGAACACGAGGAAAGCGAAGTGTTGCGTCATGCACTGCAAATGGTCGCAGACATCATGGAACCAGCATACGGATTCCATTCACTATTCCGTTTCAAACTGAAATTCCATCCCGATGAAGAGAAAGTGTATATCTGCTATCCCGACGCAGCCAAACTGCCGCAAATATCGCTTGCCGTGGCACAAGCCTACGTGCCGTCGCTCACACCTGCCGAAGCCATGCGATTCGTACGTACGATTGCGCCGCGTGATTGACATGATGTCAGACTTGAGACGGTCCATGGTTCTGGGGTAGCTCGGGTCTACACTAAAGAACGGTTCATAAAGTACTACTTTTCCTGATGGAAGGGGCCAGCATGTCAGCTGAAGCAAACGTCGGCGTAGTCGGTCTTGCCGCAATGGGCGGTAGCCTCGCACGTACCTCGCACACCACGGCAACAAGGTGGCAGTGTTCAACCGCTCTTACGGCCGTACCGAAAAGCTCATGAACGAACACGGCAACGAAGGCGAATTCTTCCCGGCAAAAACCCTCGAAGAGTTCGTGGACAGCCTCGTCAAGCCGCGTACCGCCATCATCATGGTCAAGGCGGGAGAGCCGACCGACGCCATGATCAACGCGCTCGCCGACCTGATGGAGCCGGGCGACATCATCGTCGACGCAGGCAACGCCTACTTCCCGGACACCATTCGCCGCGAGAAGGAAATCAGCGCTCGCGACTGCATTCGTTCGGAGTG
>ENA-OQDD01000278-OQDD01000278.1-human-gut-metagenome-genome-assembly--contig:-NODE-278-length-21297-cov-2.574728_pt1 | contig 21297 bp, 22 predicted proteins | sample MGYA00242507_ERZ504598 | MGnify/ENA primary metagenome ERZ504598 (study PRJEB26092, sample SAMD00036318) | human gut metagenome | host: Homo sapiens | study: EMG produced TPA metagenomics assembly of...
TCTGTATATGTCTGGCCCGGTGGCTCAGCTGGTTAGAGCGCCGCCCTGTCACGGCGGAGGTCGTCGGTTCGATCCCGATCCGGGTCGCTTTAAAAAAGTCTGCGGAAGCAGGCTTTTTTCGTGTATAAAATTTCTTCCAGCTATAAAAGATGCCTATTCCAGACATAGAAAAAAGTCTGAAATACGGCATCTTGCTTAACAGATAAATTAACGGATAAAGTTTGTGCCGACGCGCGGTTCCTTTTCCGGAAGACCAAAGGATTCTTTTCCGAGCTGGATGCTCTTCATCAGAAAACTCATATTCCGTGCAAGGGTACGCATGATCTGCAGGCCTTCGAGATCTTGCTGTGCCTCGTCCGCATTATTTCCATGGATACTGTTCCAATACTGGCCGGAAGCAACCGGCATGCCGGAGATGGTGAAGTATTTGTTCAGCTCATCAAAGGTAGCGGAAAGACCGCCGCGGCGTGCAGAGACAACCGAAGCGCCGACTTTCATGGTCTTGTCAAAGTGTGTGCTGTAGAACAGCCGGTCAAGAAAAGCAATAAGTGTTGCATTTGCAGATGCATAATAAACCGGACTTCCGACAACAAGGCCGTCAGCCTCTTCAAATTTCGGAGCAACCTCATTTACCATATCGGAAAAAGCACATTTTCCGAGCTTGGAACAGGCACCGCAGGCAACACAGCCGCGGATATCTTTATTTCCGATATGTACGATTTCCGCCTCAATACCATTTTCTGTAAAGACTTTTTCCATTTCGTGCAGGGCAGTATAAGTGCTGCCTTTTGCGTGAGGACTTCCGTTGATTAATAATACTTCATTTGATGGTACCTCTCTTTCGTAATTTTCTTTATTATAACACCGGAAAAGATGCAAATAAAGACGCTTTTTTGGGCAAAAACTGATCTTAACAGAAATAGCTGCTGGACGGTATAATACAATCAGCAAAGAAGGCAAAACTTGCAATGGGAGGTTACCAAATGAAGATAGAGAGAATTCTGATTGAAGATCAGATGGCACCGATCGGGCTGGATGAGAAAAAACCGGCATTTTCCTGGCTGCTGACGGCAGAAGAAGGAGAACAGAATCTGATGCAGAGCGCATGCCGGATCGTTGTGCGCACCGGAGAAGATACTGTGTGGGACAGCGGAAAAATGGAAACCGGCGTATCAACAGGGATTGGTTATGAAGGAGAAGCACTGCAGCCCTGTACCAAATATGAGGTAAAAGCAGAGGTGTGGGATAACCACGGCGGAAAAGCAGAAGCAGAAAGTTCCTTCGAGACAGGCCTTATGGATTCTTTGTATGCAGCATGGGAGGGAGCTGAGTGGATCGGCGCACCGCATGCGACGGTATGCGCGGAAAACCGCGGTGTTTTTACGATCGAGAGTGAATTTCGGATGGAAGGCGGGAAGGGAGAAGCGGGTATCGTCTTTGGAGCCAATGACTTCCGTCTGAACGATCATACGAAAAATGAGCTTGGCATGGAAGGGGAGAACTATATCCGTTATGCTGTGTGCCTTGAGGAGGGAGATGCACGCCTCGAAATTTACCGCGTGGCTATGCGCCGGAGGATACAGCGGAAAAACCGTTTGCCGTTACGAAACTGGTCAACTGGAAAGAGAAAACACAGGAAATCCTGACACCAGAGAATGCCAATGCCTTTCATAAGCTGACCGTAGAGGTTGACGGCAATGTGGCATACGCCTATGTCGACGCATCCTCGTGGATGCCATTGAAGAGCATGGATTTTTTGGAACGAAAGTATCAGGCCGCCAGCTGAATCCGAGAGGAAATAACGATGTGCTGCCGTATCCGAGACTGAATGAGATCGGATTTTATGCAGGAAAAGGGACGACAGGATATTTTAAGAATCTGACCGTAAGAAACGTAAGAAAACCATCCGCGGAAATTGTTCGTGAGACGCCGGAAGGACGGCTGGATGGGGGAAAAAGTATCTTTGCGGATCAGATTCCGGTGGAAAACGGATACTTTAAAGTAGAAGACAGCCAGATTACGGCAGATCCGTCCCATCATTCAATTCCAATGCTGCGGTCGTGTATTTCCTGCCAGAAAGAGAAAAAACTGGCATCGGCACGCCTTTATATTACTGCGCGCGGTATCTACGACTGCCGGATCAACGGACAGGAGATCACGGAAGATCTGCTGCGTCCGGGTCTGACACAGTATGACCACAGAATGAACTATCAGACATACGATATCACAGGGCTGATGAAACCGGGCCGAAACGGAATCGGCGTGACGCTGGCATCGGGCTGGTGGAGCGAGGCACAGACCTTTGTGGTGAAGAACTTTAATTACTTTGGAGACAAGGAGAGTCTGCTTGCCAAGGTTGTCATGAAGTACGAGGACGGCAGCCGCGAAGTCTTTGGAACAAATACCGAGGATTGGAAGTATTTCGGAGAAGGTCCTTACCTGTTTTCCAGCTACTTTGCCGGAGAGCAGTACGATGCGCGCCGGGCAGAGGTTTACGAAACTTATTCTCTGCCGGAGTTTGATGACAGCACATGGGAAAAGCCAGTTGTTGTGGATACCGTCATGATCGAAGAGTTCTGCACAATGCCGGGCTTTGGACGGTCCTGGCCGGCGGTTCATGAGCAGAAGCCGGAATATATCGGTGAGTACGATGCACCGGTGCGGATTGTGGACCGGAGAACGGCAAGGACGAGAAAAGAGCTGTTCCCGGGTGTGTATCTCTACGATCTGGAACAGGAGATGGCCGGTGTACCGCGGATTACACTGCATGAGAAGGCGGGCACAAAGATCATCATCCGCTATGCGAGGTGCTTTATCCGGATCTGCCGGAGTATGCCGGAAAAGAAGGCACGATGATGCTGGAAAATTACCGGGATGCGACGAGTACGGATGTTTATATCTGCCGCGGCGGGGAAGAGGTGTTCCAGCCGAAGTTTACCTTCCACGGCTACCGCTATATTGAGATCAGCGGTGTGGAGCATGCGCCTGAGCTGGAAGAAGTAGAGAGTCTTCAGTATTCTTCTGTGACGGAATTCCATGGAAGCCTTACGAGTAGCCACAAACTGCTGAACCGGTTTGCCGAGAATGTTTCCTGGTCACAGAAATGCAACTTTATCAACATTCCGACCGACTGCCCGCAGAGAAATGAGCGCATGGGCTGGGCGGGCGATACGCATATTTTCTGCCATACGGCGCTCAACAACAGCAGCCTGAAGAAATTCTATGAGCGGAACCTGCAGGCGATGCGTGATCTGCAGACACCGGAAGGCCAGTACCCGGAGATTGCACCGGTGGGCGGCGGATTCGGCGGCATTACGTATGAGTGTGCGAGTATTTTTATGGCGTGGGAACTGTATGAGCAGTATGGGGATATCCGCACACTGGAGAAATTTTATCCTGGCATGCAGAAATATATGGGCTATATGAAGGATAAGGGTCTGCCGGGAACGAAGGTAAATCCGGCGATCGGACCGCTTGGCGACTGGCTGGCACCGGAAGAGACGGATCTGCCGCTTTTATGGAATGCATTCTATTATAAAGAAGCCGATCTGATGAGCCGGATTGCCGGTGCGCTCGGAAGAACAGAGGAGCAGCATCAGTATGAGGCGCTTGCTGCGAAGGTGAAGAAATTCTGGAATGAGACATTTGTACTTCCGGATTCCGGAAAGACCTGCAATGCGGACGGAACGCTGTGTGATACGCAGTGCTCGTATGCAATTGCACTGTCTTATGGTGTGGCAGAAGACAGAAAGAGAATAGGAGAGCATCTGATCCGAAAGACGAGAGCGATCGGCCATACGGTCGGAACGGGATTCTTTGGAACGGGTATTCTGAACCAGATGCTGACCGAGCAGGGCGCTGTGGAGGATGCCTGGAAGATGATGCTGCAGACGGCATTCCCGTCGTGGCTGTATCCGGTGACCCAGGGAGCGACGACGATCTGGGAGCACTGGGATTCCTACACGAAGGAAAAAGGCTTCGGCGGACAGAATGCGATGAACTCGTTCAATCATTATTCTCTCGGAAGCGTTCTTTCCTGGCTGTATCACATGGGACTTGGTATCCAGAGAGACGAGACAAAACCGGGTTATCAGCACATTCTGCTGAAACCGCAGCCGGGCCCGCTCGAGTTTATGAAAGGTTCCGTAGACAGCCCGTACGGCGTGATTTCTGCCGGATGGGAGCGGAAAGGTGACAAAATAGAGTATCAGGTTACGATTCCGGTCAATACAACGGCAACCCTGTTTAAAAACACGGAGGATCCGGCGGATACCGTGGAACTGGGAAGCGGAACGTATACTTTATGCTGTAAAAAGAAAACCCGAAAGGCTCCGGCAAAGAAATGGGAGACTTTCGGGCGGAAAGTGAAACGCTGTCGGAGAGAAGAGAACTCCGGCAGCGTTTTCTTTGTCATGCTTATTTTTCGGCAGTCATGTGCAGATGACGTTTGATCGCTTCAAAGCTTTCCTGGCTGATGACATGCTCGATGCGGCAGGCATCTTCCGTGGCGGTCTGCTCATCAACACCAAGCTCATCAGGCCGCGGGAGAGGAGCTGGTGGCGCTCATAGATCATCTCTGCGATCGCGCGTCCGCTGTCGGTCAGGTAGATGTAGCTTCCGGCGTTACGCGGATCTGCTCTTTTTCTCTTAAGTTTTTCATGGCAACGCTGACACTTGATTTTTTAAAGCCAAGTTCTTCTGCAATATCAACACCGCGTACAACGGGTTTTTTCTGACTTAAGACTAAAATGGTTTCCAAATAATTTTCTGCGGATTCGTTCGTTTTCAGCAAGATGTTCACCTCGTTTTCTAAATAGCTGAAGATTCATAATATATATACATATTAGAATAGCATATTTTTCGGAATAGGGCAATGATTGGTTTTTGATGGTTTTTCTTAATTTCAGAAAAGTTGTAAGATTTCAGAAAAAAAGACAATGAGGATAGAAGAAGAAAAGCAAGATAAAAGATGACAGGGGGTAAAAAGAGAGGTAAAATAGGAAAAAACAATGAAATTTAGATGGAGGTTAGAACATACCATGGAACAGGTGATAAAGAAAAGACTGCAGCAGGTGATGGATGCGTCCGTTGCAAAAGGAGAGACACCGGGCTGTATTCTGATGGTGATCAAAGACGGAGAGGAGCAGGTTTATCTGGAGAGCGGATATGCGGATATCGAAGCGAAAAAGCCGGTTTCCCGCGATAATATTTTCCGTCTCTACTCCATGAGCAAGCCGATTACCGCGACGGCATGATGATTCTGGTAGAGCGCGGAATCGTCGATCTGGCGGATCCGGTCAGCAAGTATCTGCCGGGCTTCCGGAACCCGGTTGTATGTACAGCGGATGGGAAGATAGAAAAAGCGGAGCGGGAGATCCTTCTGGAGGATATTATGAATATGACATCCGGGCTGACGTACGGCGGAACGGATGAGACGGGACGGCAGACCGATGCACTTTTTCAGGAGGTGATCCACGGACTTAAGGAAGAAAACGGCGGAACGATCAGTACAGTAGAATTTGCAAACCGTCTTGGAGAAGTCCCGCTTCTGTATCAGCCGGGCCAGTCCTGGAGTTATGGAACGTCGGCGGATGTCGTAGGTGCGGTGATTGAGGTGGCAAGCGGCATGCGCTTTGGGGATTTTCTGAAAAAAGAAATTTTCGAGCCGCTCGGCATGAACGATACCGATTTCTGGGTTCCGGCAGAAAAGCAGGATCGTCTGGCGAAGGTGTATGACTGCAGGGAGGGACAGCCGTCCGTCCGTTATCTGGACAATAACCTTGGCATTCAGAACGATATGGCGTACCGCCCGGCATATGAGGCAGGCGGAGCAGGCCTTGCATCTACCATCGACGATTATGCGAAATTTACGCAGATGCTGCTGAACGGCGGCACCTACAACGGTGTACAGATTCTCCGTCCGGCGACGGTAAAATTTCTGGGAGGCCACACATTAAGCGCGATACAGCAGGCAGGCTTTGATAACTGGATCGGTCTGGAAGGATTTTCCTACGGAAATCTGATGCGTGTTCTGGTAGATCCGACGCGTGCGGTAACGCTGGGAAGCAAGGGCGAGTTCGGCTGGGACGGCTGGCTTGGATGCTACATGGAAGTCGTGCCGGAGCAGAATATGACATTTCTGATGATGACCCAGAAAAAAGATGCCGGAACGTACACCCTGTCCCGGAAGATCCGAAATATTATTTTCAGCGAATAACTTTTCATGAGAGTGATTCTCAAGTAAGGCCTTCCGGCCTGTCAGATCAGACGAAAAAAGTGCCGGAAAAGAAACAACTTAACGAATCAGACGGAACATATGAGCAAATTGCTGTAAAACTACGTCGAATTTTGTCTAAAACGGATATTTGCAGTGAGACAGATGTATGCTATTTTAGTGTCAGTCGAAAATGAAGGCGATTTCATTACTACTTTCAGAAAAAACAGCAAAAAAGGGATATCGTGTAAGTTTTTGATCAATTTTGAAGGAAATAAAAGAAAAAATTCAAAATTATGAAAAGAAGACCAAAAAGCAGAGAGGATGCAGAAAATATGATTTCGTTACCGTTAAAGTTTGATGAAGTAGAGAGTGTAGAAGAATTTGTAAATATGGTGAAACGCCTGGATTACGACGTTGACGTAAAAATAGGACGATGCGTCTTTGATGCGAAATCCCTGATGAGTGTCCTGATGATCGCCGGAAATCCGGATGCGGTTGTAGAAGCCCATACGAACGATATCGAAGCATTTAAAAAGAAATTTAAGGATTACCTTCAGTAAGAAAAAAAAGTCGGAAAGGCACTGTGTGTAAGATGCATGGTGTCTTTTTGATGCACGAAAAAGCGGGTGAAGTATCTTGCCGGGGAGACGTGTGCATGGTAAAATAAAGTCTATTGGGATGGAAATAAGAGAATCAAAAGAACGGGCTGATGTAGAAGAAGTTTTTCGTAAAAAAGGAGGCACAAAGTGAAGAAGAGAAACTGGAAAGAAGCATCAGAAAATCAGAGATTCCCGGACTTACGAGGGAAGAGGAGGAAGCACAGCTTGCGAAGGTGATCGGGATTGCCGAGCAGAATCTGGAACAGGCGAAGGCGGATATCCGGTCGGCGAATGAGGATCTGGCGGATCTGATGGAGACGTACGACGCAAAAGAGGCGGAAGGCCTGGCGCTCTGGAACAACGCGACGGCGAAGCTGAATGCGTACCAGCACGGCATGGCGCGGCTGGAAAAGCGAGAAAGAAGCCGTATTTCGGGCGGATTGATTTTCAGGATCCGCGGCTTTCGTTTTTAGAGTCCTATTACATCGGGCGCGTCGGCATTTCCGATGAGAAGGCGGAACCGGTTGTGCTGGACTGGCGGGCGCCGATTTCCTCCGTCTATTATGAGAACAGCACCGGGCCGTGCAGCTATACGGTGAGTTCAGATGGTACTTTTTCGATTGATCTGAAAAGAAAGCGGACGTATGAGATTGAAAATGACCATCTGAAAGACTTTTGATTCCGATGTGGTAGCGAACGATGAGCTGCTGACAAAGTATCTGGCGAAGAACAAAAAAGCGGTGCTCGGTGAGATCATTGCGACGATCCAGCAGGAGCAGAACCTCATTATCCGCAGATCCCCGAAGACGAATCTGATCGTACAGGGCGTGGCTGGTTCCGGAAAGACGACGGTGGCGATGCACCGGATTTCGTACATCCTCTATAATTACGAGGAGGACTTCCGGCCGGAGGATTTCTATATCATTGGAAGCAACCGCATTCTGCTGAACTACATTACCAGCGTTCTGCCGGAACTCGATGTGTACGGCATCCGTCAGATGACGATGGAGCAGCTTTTTATCCGGCTTCTGTACGAGGACTGGGACGAAGAAAAGTACACGGTACACACCATCGACGCGCGGATGAGAAAAACAGCATAAAGGGCGGAAGCGGCTGGTTTTTCGATCTGGAAAATTTCTGCCGTACGTACGAGGCAGAGCAGATTCCGCGGGAGCCGGTGCGGCTGGAAAAAACGGGAACATTGCTTCTGGACGCCGAGTATATTGATAACTATTGCAGGGAGCAGTCCACACTTTCCATGGAAGGAAAGATGTGCATGCTGAACGAGATCCTGCTGGCAAAATTTGAGAACGAGGTTTCGGGAAAAGAAGTGACGTTTCCGGCGCGCGAAAAAAAGGCGCTGAAGCGGAAATACGAGAAATATTTTGGAGATGGAAAATGGCGGGGATCCATTTTTGATCTCTATTTGCAGTTTCTGGAGCAGCAGGAGGAGAAAGGAAAAGCGGTGGAAGTGCCGGAAAACTCCTTTGATGTCTATGATCTGGCGGCGCTGGCATACCTCTATAAGCGGATCAAGGAAAACGATCCCGTGCGCGAGGCGAGCCATGTGGTCATCGACGAGGCGCAGGATTTCGGGATGATGGCGTACCAGGTGCTTCATTACTGTCTGCGTGACTGTACGTATACCATTATGGGAGATACGTCGCAGAATATCCATTTTTCCTACGGCCTGAACGACTGGGAGGAGCTGAAAAAGCTGATTCTGACCGGCACGTACGATGCGTTCGGCGTTCTGCGGAAGAGTTACCGGAATACGGTGGAGATCTCCGATTTTGCAAACGAGATTCTGCGGCATGGGGACTTTGCGATCTATCCGGTGGAGCCGGTGCTGCGGCACGGAACGGCGGTGCGGAAAGAAGCATTTGACGATGAAGCGGCGCTGCTCGCCGCGGGTGTTCAGACAATCAAGACATGGCAGGCGCAGGGATATGAGACGATTGCCGTTGTATGCCGGGATGAGGCAGAAGCGGCGGATACGGCGCGGAAGCTGAAACAATACGTGCCGGTTGTGGAGGAGGATCTCGAGACGGCAGAGTTCGGCGAGGGCGTGATGGTGCTCCCGGTGGCATATACGAAAGGTCTTGAGTTCGATGCGGTGCTGCTTCTTGATCCGACGGAAGAAAAATATCCTGAAAATGACGGGCAGGTGAAGCTGCTTTACGTGGCGGCGACGCGGGCACTGCATGAGTTGGCGGTGCTGTATACAGGAGAACTGACGGGAATCCTTGCCAAAGAAGCGCCGAAGGGCCGTCACAATCAGGAATTTGCCATGGAGACGCTGACGAAGGCGAAAGAGTATGAGAAGGTTTCGCTGACGCAGAAGGAGGCGCGTGAGGAGAACCGCGCGATCGGCATTCAGGAGATGGACGAGCGGAACAGCCATGGACCGAAACGGATTGTGATCAAGCCGGAGCAGAGGCCGGGAATGGCGCTTGGAAATACAAGCACGACCGGAACAGCGGTGATGGCAAAAGGCAGTACGGCAACGCGGAGGGCTGCGGCAGAAACGGGAGAAGAAATTGCCGCAAAGACAATGCAGCAGCGTGCACCGGAAGGGGTGTCATCTATTTTGCTGGTGCGGCTTATCATGGAAAGGCAGGCGGCAAAGCGCCGGGAAGCAGACGGAGTGCAGGAACACAGGCAGGAATGCAATATGGAACGGGCACGGCCGGAGTGCAGAGTGCAAAAAGACCGGGCGGAGCAGGTATGGTACCAGGAGAAGCCGAGAAGACGGAGCGCCTGAATACCTCACCTTACGCTTTCGGTGCAATCCCGGAAAACGAGCTGCTGCGCATCAAGGGCCATTCGAAGATCAAGTGTGCGGTGAAATGGGCAAAGAAAGGAAAATCGGCGGTTGAGATTGCCAGCATGTACGGCATCTTACGCATCACCCCGATCACGCCGGAGGTGATCCGCATCAGTTTCGTAAAGGGCGTGACCGCAAAAGTGCAGGATACGTACTGGAAGTCGAAGGCAGATACCGCGTTTCCGTGGAGTGCGAAAGAATCGAAGACAGCGGTTCTGGTGGAGACGGAAAAGCTGCGCGTCATGGTAGAAAAAAAGGACGGCGCGGTGCAGTTCCTGACGCCGGACAACAAACCAATCCTTTCCGAGAAGCGTGACGAGCCGCGCATGATCGACGGCGGCATGACATGGACGTTCTTCGACTGGAGCGGTTCCGAAAAGCTGAAAGCAAAAGGCATTCTTTCGACCGAGTGGCTGGATCTGACCGCGAAGGCGCGCTACGTCTCTTTTGGCGGAAAGCAGGCGCGGATGCCGCTGCTTGTTTCGAACCGCGGCTACGGCATTGCGGCCGCCGCGTCCCGGACGGCACTGCTGTGCAATGTACGGACGTTTGGAACGTATCTTCACACCGCAGGGGACGGACAGATTGATTATTACTTCATTCTCGGAAAAGACCGGGAGGAAATTGTAAAACAGTATAAAGAGCTATAAAAGGAGCAGACATTTTATGAAAACTCTGGTAATTGCAGAAAAACCATCCGTGGCACGCGACATTGCGCGCGTACTGGGGTGCAGCAAAAAAGAAAACGGAGCGCTGGAGGGAAACAAGTATATCGTTACCTGGCGCTCGGCCATCTGGTGACGTTAAAAGATCCGGAAGACTATGACAAAAAATATAAGGAATGGAATATGGCAGTTCTACCGATGATGCCGGAAAAACTGCAGATCAAGGTCATTCCGCAGACGGGAAAACAGTACCATGCGGTGACGACACAGCTTGCGCGGAAGGACGTGAATGAGATTGTCATTGCAACCGATGCCGGACGCGAGGGTGAGCTGGTGGCGCGGTGGATTCTCGACAAAGCACATAACCAGAAGCCGTGTAAGCGTCTCTGGATTTCCTCTGTGACGGACAAGGCGATCCGTGAGGGTTTTGCCAATCTGAAGGATGCGAAAGAGTACGACAATCTCTACCGCGCTGCCGTTTCCCGTGCCGAGGCGGACTGGCTCGTCGGCATCAATGCGACGCGGGCGCTGACCTGTAAATACAATGCACAGCTTTCCTGCGGCCGTGTGCAGACGCCGACACTTGCATGATCGCACAGCGCGAGCAGGAAATCCGTGAATTTGTCCCGAAACCGTATTACACGGTGACGGCCGCGGCGGGCGGTGTGGTCTACACCTGGAAAGATGAAAATCGGGCGGCACAAGAATCTCCGATCCGGAAAAGGCAAAGCAGATCGCAGAGAAGGCAAAACGGTATCCGCTTGTCTTACAGAACGTAGAAAAGAAGAAAAAGCAGAAAGAAGCGCCATTGCTCTACGATCTGACGGAGCTGCAGCGCGATGCGAGCGCACGGTTCGGCTATTCGGCAAAACAGACGATGAATCTGATGCAGAGCCTCTATGAGACCCATAAAGTCCTTACGTATCCGCGGACAGATTCACGGTATCTGACGAAAGATATTGTGCCGACGTTAAAAGAGCGGCTGGATGCGGTCAGCATCGGCCCGTACAAAGCACTGGCCCAGCAGGCGAAGCGCAGTCCGCTGAACGGAAAGCTCTCCTTTGTCAATGATGCGAAGGTTTCCGATCACCATGCCATTATCCCGACGGAGCAGTACGTGCAGTTATCCACACTCTCGAACGAGGAGCGCCGCATTTATGATCTTGTTGTGCGCCGTTTTCTTGCGGTACTGCTGCCGCCGTGTGTATATGAAGAGACGGTGATCCAGGCTTCCATCGAAAAGGAATGCTTTACTGCGCGCGGAAAGCGCATGGTCGAGAAAGGCTGGCAGGAGGCGTACGAGGATAACCGGTACGACGAAGAGGATGAGACGAAAGAAGAGGTGCGGGAGCAGAATCTGCCGCTTCTGGAGGCAGGCATGAAGATCGGGCAGCCGAAGATCAGTCTCCGCGAAGGAAAGACAAAACCTCCGGCACGCTTCACGGAAGGCACGCTGCTCTCCGCGATGGAAAATCCGGTCCGCTACATGGAAAACCGCGACAGCAGCCTGGTAAAAACGATCGGTGAGGCGGGCGGCCTTGGAACGGTTGCGACCCGTGCAGATATCATCGAGAAGCTGTTCCGCAGCTTTCTGCTGGAGAAAAAAGGCAATGAGATCTATCTGACCTCGAAAGCACGCCAGCTTCTGAAGCTGGTTCCGGCGGATTTGAAAAAGCCGGAGCTGACGGCAAGCTGGGAGATGCAGTTAAACGACATTGCAAAGGGAAAGAAGCGGCGCGATGTGTTTATGAAGGAGATCCGCAGCTACACGGTGGAACTGATCGATGAGATCAAGACGGAAGAGGGAACGTTCCGCCACGACAACCTGACGAACAAGAAGTGCCCGAACTGCGGAAAACGGCTGCTTGCGGTGAATGGAAAGAACGCAAAACTGCTCGTCTGCCAGGACAGAGAGTGCGGCTACCGCGAGACGGTTTCCCGCACGACGAATGCGAGATGCCCGGTCTGCCATAAGCGCATGGAGATGATCGGAAAGGGCGAGGATGCGACGTTTGTCTGCGCCTGCGGCCACAAAGAGCGCATGACAAAATTCCAAGAGCGCCGCAAAAAGAGGGCGGCGGCGTGACAAAGCGCGATGTGGCAGCTTATATGAAGAAACAGAAAAAAGAGGCCGAAGAGCCGGTGAACAATGCGTTTGCCGCGGCATTAAAAGGAATTAAATTATAAAAAAGGGAGCGAGTTCTGCCGAAAATCAAAAAACGGCGGAACCCGCTTCTTTTGTTAAAATCGTTGAGGAAAAGGTCAAAAAAAGTGATTGTTTTATGCAGAGTTATGCCGTAAAATAGAAACAAATGATATAAGAAACAGGAAAATTCTGAAAATAACAACAGGGAGGTTTTTCAATGAAACAGACAGATCTGGAAAAACTGCTGGCGGATATGTCGCTGAAAGAGAAAGTAGATCAGATGCTTCAGTTAAGCGGAGCATTTTACCTCGGGGATGAAAACAGCGTCCTGACCGGCCCGGCAAATGACATGGGAATCGGAAAAGAGGACCTGGAGATGGCCGGTTCCATTCTCGGTGCAGCCGGTGCCGATACGATGAAAAAACTGCAGGATGACTACATGGCAAAACAGCCGCATCACATCCCGATGCTGTTCATGATGGATGTCATTCACGGCATGAAGACCATTTCCCGGCGCCGCTGGCGCAGGGAGCCACTTTTGATCCGGAGCTCTCCGGCGAGTGCGCGTCTGCAGCCGCAAAAGAAGCATCCGCGGCCGGACTTCACGTTACCTTTTCTCCGATGGTTGACCTTGTGCGCGATGCGAGATGGGGCCGCGTTGTGGAATCCACAGGCGAAGATCCGTACCTGAACAGCCGCTTTTCCGAGGCGATCGTAAAAGGCTTCCAGGGCGATGATTTAAAAACACCGGGAAAAGTTGCCTCCTGCATCAAACACTTTGCAGGCTACGGCGGAGCAGTCGCAGGAAGAGATTACAACACCGTAGAGCTCTCAGAGCATACCTTCCGTGAATTCTATCTTCCGGCATACAAAGCAGGCATTGATGCGGGCGCAGCGATGGTGATGACATCATTCAACACGATCAACGGCGTTCCGGCGAGCACCAACAAATGGCTGATGCGCGATATCCTGCGCGGCGAGATGGGATTTGACGGCGTGCTGATTTCTGACTTTGCAGCCATTCTGGAAACCGTTGCCCACAGAAGCTCGAAAGATGCCGCCGATGCAGCGAAAAAAGCGCTGGAGGCAGGCGTGGATATTGATATGATGACATCCGTTTACGCCGCAAACCTCTGCCGTCTCGTAGAAGAAGGTGAAGTGGACGAGCATCTGATTGACGAGTGCTGCCTGCGGATTCTGGAGCTGAAAAACAAACTGGGACTGTTTGAAAATCCATATAAAGATGCGGATGCCGAGAAAGAGAAAGCATACAACCTCTGCCCGGAGCACCGTGCACTGGCGAAAAAAGCAGCGGAGGAATCCTTCGTCCTGCTGAAAAACGACGGCGTACTGCCGCTCGACACTGCGAAAAAGATCGCATTTGTCGGCCCGTATACCAACAATCATGAAATCAAGAGCAGCTGGTCCTTCACCGGCGACAGCAAGGACTGCGTGACGATTCAGGAAGCAGCCGAGAAAGTCTTCGACGCATCACGCACCACGTATGCAGAAGGATGCCCGGTTATCGGAAACGATGTGGAGCTGATCGGATTTACCGAGACGACACCGAAAAAATACAGTGAGGAAGAGCTTGCTGCCATGGAGCAGAGCGCACTACAGGCAGCAAAAGAGGCCGATCTCGTGGTAATGCCGATGGGTGAGCATTATTTGCAGAGCGGCGAGGCGACCAGCCGTGCCATGATCGATGTGCCGGAAATCAAGATGGAGCTGTTCCGCAAAGTGCTGGCCGTCAACCCGAATGTGGTTGTCGTTCTGTTCAACGGCCGCCCGCTGGATCTGCGGGAAATCAGCGCGAAAGCAAAAGCCATTCTCGAGGTATGTTCCCGGGAACGAGGGCGGAAGCGCTGTTGTGGATGTCCTGACCGGAAAGAAAAATCCGTCCGGCAAGCTGCCGATGAGCTTCCCGTACTGCGTGGGCCAGGCACCGGTCAGCTACAACGAGTATTCCACCGGAAGACCGAATCTGCCGGGCATGAAAGAGCGGTTCCGCTCCAAATATCTTGACATTCCGAATGCACCGCTGTATCCGTTCGGTTATGGTCTTTCCTACACGACATTTGCCGTTTCGGATGTCGTGCTTGACCAGAACGAGATGGATAAGAATGGCAGAATTGCAGCAAAAGTAACCGTGAAGAATACCGGTGATGCTGCAGGCTGCGAGGTTGTTCAGATGTACATCCGCGATGATTATTCCGATGTGGTTCGTCCGGTGAAAGAGCTGAAAGGTTTCCGGAAAGTAGAGCTTGCCCCGGGTGAGGAGCAGGAGGTTACGTTCTATATTACCGAAGAGGATCTGCGCTACTACCGGCTCGACGGAACCTTCGGCAGCGAGCCGGGTACCTTTACGGTGATGATCGGCAACAGCAGCACGACGGAAAACAGTGCAGTATTTACTTTAACACCAGTAGACAAGAAGTCCCCCGCTTCTAAAGCGGTGGGATGAATTGTTAAAAGAAACATAACGGCAGTGGCAGGCGGAGAGAAATCGGTATCCTCCACTGACATGAGGCAAATCACAGTCGAACTATTCTCGACATGTCAGACTCCGTGAAAATACCGACTGTGAGTTGAAATAAAATAAATTGGGAAAAGAAGGGTGAAACTTATGGAGAAAACAACGAAAAACGGAATCCACCGGATCAGCCAGGAGGGCGGAAAAACGATCGCCTGGGCAGAAGAGTCCGGCGTAAAAGTATTGGAAAAAGATGGATATTACTTTAAAGACCTGGCAAAACCGGTGAACTGCTGCCGTATGAGACTGGCGTCTCTCTGATGAAGAGAGAGCCGCAGACCTTGCGGGCCGTCTTTCCATCGAGGAGATCGCGGGTCTTATGCTGTACTCACCGCATCAGGCCGTACCGCCGATGCCGGGCGGACCGTTCCAGGGAACGTTTGACGGAAAAACGTATCTGGAATCCGGTAAAGAACCGTATGCGATTTCCGATCAGCAGAAAGAATTTCTGGAGGACGAGCACATCCGCCATATCCTGCTGACGAACGTGGAAAGCCCGGAGATTTCCGCAAAATGGAGCAATGAGCTGCAGAAACGGGCAGAGACACTGCCGTATGGTATTCCGATCAACCTCTCCTCTGATCCGCGGAACGGAGCAAAGGATTCCGGCGCAGAGTTCAAGAGCGGCGGAAGCGAGATCAGCAAATGGCCGGAGGGTGTCGGCTTTGCAGCATGCTTTGACCCGGAAGTAGCCGGACAGTTTGCAAAGGATGCCTCCCGTGAGTACCGGGCACTCGGCATCACAACGGCACTCGGACCGCAGATCGACCTCTGCACCGAGCCGAGATGGATGCGCTTTGTCGATACGTTAGGCGAAGAAGTGGAGATGTCCAAAAAGCTTACCAAAGCGTACTGTGATGGTATGCAGACAACGGAAGGGGAAGCAGACGGCTGGGGAAAAGACAGCGTCAACACGATGGTCAAACACTGGCCGGGCGGCGGCACCGGAGAGGCTGGACGCGATGCACACTATGCATTCGGACAGTTTGCCGTTTATCCGACCGGAAATTTTGAGGAGCATTTAAAACCGTTTACCGAGGCAGCCTTCCACCTGGACGGACCGACTGACTGCGCATCCGCGGTTATGCCGTACTACACCGTATCCTACGGCGTGGACAAGAAAAACGGCAAGAACGTCGGAAACTCCTACAGCGAGTACCTGATCAAGGATTTGCTGCGCGGAAAATATGAATTTAAAGGCATTGTCTGCACCGACTGGGGCATTACCCAGGATCCGGAGAAGACGATTGAGGGATTTGGAAGCCGCTGCTACGGCGTGCAGGATATGACCGAGGCAGAACGGTGTCTGCTGGCGATCACAAACGGCGTTGACCAGTTCGGCGGAAACAGCGAGTCCGGTCCGATTGTCGAGGCATATAAGATCGGCTGTGAGAAATACGGCGAGAAAGCGATGCGTGAGCGCATGGAGCTGTCCGCCAAACGTCTTCTGATCAACATTTTCCACTGCGGCTTGTTTGAGGACCCGTATCTTGATCCGGAAGAATCCGCAAAGATTGTAGGATGCGAAGAGTTCTGCCGCCATGGCTATGAGGCACAGCAGAAATCCATCGTCCTGCTGAAAAACAGTGCGAAACGTGCACCGGAAGGACAGAAGGGTGTGCTGCCGCTGAAGAAAGGTTTGAAGGTTTATATTCCGGAGAGAAAGATCGGACCGTCCAAAGCGTTCTTCCGCATCGATCTGCCGGCAAAAACCGAAGATCCGCTGCCGGATGGACTGCGTCCAAGTACGGTACACGCGTGCATCACCGGAGGAGGCCGATGTGGCGCTGGTATTTATCGAAAGCCCGGCATGCAACCCGTATTCCACCGAAGATCTTGCGAACGGCGGCAACGGATATCTGCCGATTACACTGCAGTACCGCCCGTATACGGCGAAAAAAGCGCGTGAGGTGAGCATTGCCGGCGGTGATTTCCGCGAGAATTTCACGAACCGCAGCTATCTTGGAAAGACAAACACTGCCTACAACGAGGCTGATCTCGACAATATTCTCGAATGCCGCCGCGCGATGGGCGACAAGCCGGTGATCGTCTGCGCAACCGTCAACAACCCGATGGTGATGCATGAATTTGAAGCCGAAGCCGATGCGATCGTCGCAGAGTTCGGTGTTTCGAGAGCCGCTGTGCTCGACGTTGTCTTCGGCGGTTACAACCCGACCGGCCGTCTGCCGATCCAGATGCCGAAGGATATGGATGCGGTTGAGGAGCAGAGTGAGGACCGTGCGTTGGATATGGAAACCTATATTGACAGCGAAGGACATAACTATGACTACGGTTATGGCATGAATTACGAAGGCGTTCTTCCTGCATGGAAAAAGTAAAAGAATAACAGAAAACCTGATCGGCACCGGGACCGCGTGTGTTTCGGTGCGATATTGGAAACAAAAGACAGAATAAGGAGGACTTAAAAAGAGATGATTGTTCCAAAATATTTCGAAGATTTCGATCACCTGCATGTGAATACCATGCCGAACCGTGCCTACTACATTCCGGCATCCCGCCGCATGGAGGATCTGGTGGAGAACCGGGAGGCGTCGGACCGCTTTTTCCTGCTTTCCGGCGACTGGAAATTCCGCTATTTTACCAGTGTTTACGATGTAAAAGAGGAGTTTTTCGCAGAAGGATACGACACTTCTGCATTCGAGACGATTCCGGTGCCGTCCGTCTGGCAGAATTATGGCCATGACCACCATCAGTATACGAATGTCCGCTACCCGTTCCCGGTGGATCCGCCGTATGTGCCGTATGAGAACCCGTGCGGTGCGTACGTGAGAACGTTCGAGTGGAAAAAACAGGAGGAAGCACCGAGGGAATTCCTGAATTTTGAGGGCGTGGATTCCTGTTTCTACGTGTGGATGAACGGCAGCTTCGTCGGCTACAGCCAGGTGTCTCATTCTACGAGTGAATTTGATGTAACAGACTTCTTAAAAGATGGCACCAACATCATCGCCGTACTGGTGCTGAAATGGTGCGATGGAAGCTATCTCGAGGATCAGGACAAATTCCGCATGAGCGGCATTTTCCGCGATGTTTATCTGCTTGCAAGACCAGAAAAAGGCATCCGCGATTACTTTGTAAAGGCAGCGCCGGACGCATCGTACCAGAATGGAGAAGTTTCGATTGCGATTACCTGGAATGACGGGGAACCGCAGGAAGGAACGGCAAAGCTGTTTGATGCAGAAAATCATCTTGTGGCAGAGGCAGCGTTTGGCGGCGATACGGTTCAGATGCATGTAAAGATGCACATCTGTGGAATGCCGAGGAGCCGTATCTGTATACGCTGGTGCTGGAGACGGCGGGTGAGGTGATCACTGATCATGTCGGCATCCGTGAGATCCACGCGAAGGACGGTGTGCTGTACCTGAACGGCGTGAAGATCAAATTCCACGGAACAAACCGCCACGACAGCGATCCGGTGACGGGATTTGCAATCAGCCTTGCACAGATCAAAAAAGATCTGAAGGTAATGAAAGAGCACAACATCAATGCGATCCGGACCAGCCATTACCCGAATGCGCCGTACTGTTATCAGCTTTATGACCGTCTCGGTTTTTATGTCATCGATGAGGCGGACAATGAGAGCCACGGCACAGAGGCAATTTATGCGGATTACACGAGCTGGGAAGAGTATGCGAAGAACTGGAATAAACTAATTGCGAACAATCCGGTATTTACCGAGGCAACCGTAGACCGCACACAGCGTTGCGTGGAGCGCGATAAAAACCGCCCGAGCGTTGTCATCTGGTCGATGGGAAATGAGTGCGCATACGGCTGTACCTTCGAGGCGGCCTTAAAGTGGACGAAGGAATTTGATTCGACGCGTCTGACGCACTATGAGTCGGCACGGTATGTGGATGATCCGAAGAAATACGATTACAGCAACCTCGACCTCTACAGCCGCATGTATCCATCACTCGAGGAGATCAAAAAAGAGCTGGTGGAGTACGGGGATAAGCCGTATATCATGTGCGAATACTGCCATGCGATGGGCAACGGCCCGGGAGATCTTGAAGACTACTTTGAACTGATCCACAGCGAGGAGAAGATGTGCGGCGGCTTTATCTGGGAGTGGTGCGACCACGCGATTGATATGGGAAAAACGATCGAGGGAAAGAAGATGTACGCGTACGGCGGCGACCACAACGAGTATCCGCACGACGGCAACTTCTGCATGGACGGACTTGTTTATCCGGACCGCACACCGCATACGGGACTGATGGAATTTAAAAACGTGTATCGTCCGGTGCGCGTGACGGGATATGATGCCGAAAAGGGTACACTGACCATCAAAAACTATATGAATTTTGTGAATCTGAAAGATTACGCTGTGCTCGGCTATGAGGTGCTTGTGGACGGCGAAGTGACGGAGAGCGGCAAGATTACAGATGAAGCACTGCTGGAGCTTGCGGCAGGCTGTGAGAAGACGATTCCGCTTGCCATTTCCGTGCCGGAGCAGGGAAAATGTGCGCTGAAGGTTACCTGGTATCAGAAACAGGCCACTGAGGTGCTGCCGGAGCAGTTCGAACTGGGATTTGAAGAAGTTCCGGTGAAAACGAAAGACAATCAGAACCAGAAGGCAAAAGAGATGATGAAGCGCCCGGAGGGAACGGCTTCGTTTGGATGGAAAGAGGACGATCATTATCTGACGGTATCGACGGAACAGTTCAGCTATACCTATAATAAGTTCACCGGCCTGTTCGAGGAAATGTGCTATGCCAACCAGAATCTGATCGACCGCCCGATGGAGCTGAACATCTGGCGTGCGCCGACAGACAATGACCGCAATATCAAGAATACCTGGATGCGTGCGCAGTATGACCGCACCGTGACGCGGGCGTATGAGACAACGGCAAAAGAAGAAAACGGCTGCGTGGAGATCGAGACAAGCTATTCGATTTCGTCTCCGGCTCTGCAGCGGATCCTTGCAGGTGTGATCAAATGGACAATTTACAGCGACGGAACGACCGATGTCCATGTAGAAGCAAAGAAAGACCCAGTATTCCCGGTTCTGCCGCGTTTTGGCCTGCGCCTGTTCCTGCCGGAATCGTTTGCAAAACTGACCTACTGCGGCCTCGGCCCGGTGGAGAGCTACGTGGATAAGCACCAGGCAAGCTATCACGGCGTTTTCCACAGCACACCGGCAGAACAGCAGGAGGACTATATCCGCCCGCAGGAGAACGGCAGCCACTACGACTGCGATTATGCAAGTCTTGCCAGTGATCGTGCGGTATTGACGGCAGTGGGCGAGAAAACCTTCTCATTCCAGGCATCTATTTACACGCAGGAGGAGCTGACCGCGAAAGCCCACAACTATGAGCTTCGGCCGTGCGGAAGCACTGTTTCTGCATCGACTACCGCCAGGCCGGGATCGGATCGGCAAGCTGCGGACCGATGCTGCTGGAAAAATATCAGCTGAAAGAAACCGAAATCAGCTTCGATGTGCGGCTGAAACCGAAACTGCTGTAAAGTGTAGAATTTGAAAAATAAGAAAAGCGCTGTGCCCTCTCTCTGAAAGGTGAGGGAACGGCGCCTTTTTATATGATGTACAAAAAAGTCTTGATAAACCTATTGAATTACTATGAATACAGGATTATAATGGACGAAATTATAATTCAAATCTAATCCAGGTGATTCTGGAAAGAGAAAAGGGAAGGAGAAAATCAAGCATGAGTGAAATTACAAGAGATGAGGCATTTACGTTATTAAAAAAATACAACAAAGATCCCTTCCATATTCAGCATGCGCTTACCGTAGAGGCCGTGATGAATGGTATGCAAGAGAGCTTGGCTATGGGGCAGAAGAGGAGCACTGGGGTATTGTCGGACTGCTGCATGACATTGATTTTGAGCTGTATCCGGCAGAGCACTGCCTGAAAGCACCGGAGCTTCTGCGGGAAGGCGGCGTGTCGGAAGATATCATTCATGGTGTCGTTTCCCATGGCTGCGGCATTACCATTGAGTGTGGCGTCACACTGGATGTGGAGCCGGTGCATGAGATGGAAAAAGTTCTGTTTGCAGCAGATGAGCTGACGGGACTGATCTGGGCAGCTGCGCTGATGCGGCCTTCGAAGAGCACAAAAGACATGGAACTGAAATCCCTCAAAAAGAAATATAAGAGCAAAGGCTTTGCGGCTGGATGTTCGCGGAAAGTCATTGAGCGGGGCGCCGAGCAGCTTGACTGGCCGCTGGAAAAACTGCTGACTATGACAATGCAGGCCATGGCTGACAGCGAGGATGAGATCAAACGGGAAGTAGAAGCGGAGCAGAACACATAAAAAACTGCCCGATTTCAA
>ENA-OQDD01000279-OQDD01000279.1-human-gut-metagenome-genome-assembly--contig:-NODE-279-length-21256-cov-2.048985_pt1 | contig 21256 bp, 25 predicted proteins | sample MGYA00242507_ERZ504598 | MGnify/ENA primary metagenome ERZ504598 (study PRJEB26092, sample SAMD00036318) | human gut metagenome | host: Homo sapiens | study: EMG produced TPA metagenomics assembly of...
CGTTCTGTTTATAACAATCTTTTTTCCTTCTGATGTACCCTTTTTCTCACAAAATAGAAGCACACGACCTGAAGTACAATAGTAATGATCCATGACACCGGATAGGATACAAAAAGTACGGATAAAGATCTGTGGTTCGGAAAAATTCCAAACACCCACACGATTCTTGTTCCCACCGTTCCGATCACTGAAAGCACCATCGGGACTGCTGAATATCCCATTCCACGAAGCGCACCCGGAAACAAATCCATGATCCCGCACAGGAAATAAGTGATCGATGTATACGCCAGGATTTCCATTCCGCAGCTGATAACCTTTGGATCTGAAGTATAAACTGTCAGGATCTGCGGTCCGAAACTATAGGCAAGACCACCAAGCACCGCTGCGATCGCTATAGACAGAATCACACAGTCACGCAGCACCTTATCCATTCGTTTGTATTTTCCGACACCGTAGTTCTGGCTTGTGAAGCTCATGCACGCCTGGGTGACGGAGTTGACTGAGGTGTATAAAAATCCCAGCACATTGTTGGCCGCCGTGTAGCCTGCCATTGCAATCGAACCGAAGGAATTGACGGATGACTGCAGCAGCACGTTCGAGAAGTTGATGACGGTACTCTGAATACCCGCCGGGATGCCGACCTGGAAAATCGGGATGATGTAATCCTTTTTCAGGCACAGCTTCGAAAACCGGAGCTGATAACTTCCCTCGCTCTTATAGAGGCACCGCAGAACCAGCACGCAGGAGATCGCCTGCGAAACCACCGTTGCAATCGCCACACCTGCCACGTCGAGACTGAACACGATCACGAGGAACATATTCAGACCAGCGTTGATCACACCCGATACAATCAGGAAATACAGCGGCCGCTTCGTGTCGCCGACGGCACGCAGAATCGCCGCACCGTAGTTGTACAGCATGAAAAACGGCATTCCCATAAAGTAAATTCTCATATACAATGCCGACTGATCAATGACATCCGCCGGTGTATCCATCAGCTCCAGCGCGCCTTTTGCAAAAAATACGCCCACAAACGCCATCACAACGCCGCTGATCAGCGCCAGCATGATCGATGTATGTACCGTTTCCGACATCTCCCGGTCGCGCCCCGCTGCATAATACCGCGCCGCAAGCACATTCGCACCGAGCGAGATTCCCATAAACAGGTTGATGAACACGTTGATGAGTGCCGTTGTCGATCCGACAGCCGCAAGCGCCTGGCTTCCGCTGAACCGTCCGACGACGATGATATCCACCGCGTTGAACATCAGCTGCAGAATGCCGGACACCATCAGCGGCAGCGAAAAGGAAATCAGCTTGTCCATAATCGTGCCGTTGCACATGTCGATTTCATATTTGTTCTTTTTCAAAAATACTCCTCCTTCTTTTGTAGCAGATATGCAGTCTTACACCGCAGACATATACAGAAATGATACCACTTTTCCGGTTCTGCACAGAGACTTTCCATAATTTATTGACTTCTGTAAAGTCCACAGGTAAAATAAATACGATTACAGTTTTTCTGTATATAAATCAAGGACAGGAGAGAACCTATGAAAAAAATATGGATTACAGGTGCCGAAGGCCACATCGGTACTGCCCTTCTGGAACTGCTGGAGGGTGTGGAATATCAGCTTCTTCCAACGGATATTCACGAGGTTGATATTACCAAAATCGATGAAGTCACACAGTTCGTTTATGTCAACCGTCCCGACGTTATCATCAACTGCGCCGGTATGACCGACGTTGCCGAGTGTGAAAAAACATCGACGAAGCCTATCGTGTCAATGCCATCGGTGTGCGCAACGTAGCGCTTGCCGCCAATGATATCGACGCAAAGGTTATTCAGATCTCAACGGATGACGTCTTCGACAAGGAATCCCGCATCCCGTACAACGAGTTTGATACCGTACATCCGCGTACGATCTACGGAAAATCAAAAGAGGCCGGAGAGAAAATCCTGACACAGCTTTTGAACCGCTTTGTCATCATCCGAAGCTCCTGGATTTACGGGATCGGCCGCGATTTTGTGGATGAAGTACTCCGCAATGCGGCAAAAGGCGGCACAATGGAGGTTCCAAACAACCAGTATGCGGCTCCGACCAGTGCTTTTGAGCTTGCGCGCGTGATCTGCCACTTTATCGACAACGAGGAGTATGGTCTGTACCACGTTGTCTGCCCCGGAAGCTGCAGCCGCTATGAGTTTGCAAGAACCATCCTCGAGTATACCGGAAAAACCGGTGACCTTGATCTCTACCCGGTTGTCGCACGCGATGATGTCCGCCCGACCTATTCTGTTCTGGACAACATGATGCTCCGCCTGACCGGTATTCCTGAACCGCCCGACTGGAAAACGGCACTGAAAGAATATCTCGAAGAAACCGGAGGAATCGAATAATGGTCCGAAACAGAAAAGAAACAACGGAAAAGTCAAAAAAGAAGCCCGGACTTTCCACCCAGATTTTTATTGCCCTGCTGGCCGGTGCGCTGCTCGGCGTGGTGATTCACTATTGGATCCCGTCCAGCTATATCAAGGACACCGTCATCGTAGAAGGTGTGCTGTATGTCATCGGACAGGCTTTATCCGCCTGATGCAGATGCTTGTCGTACCGCTTGTCTTCTGCTCCCTCGTCTGCGGAAGTATGTCCATCGGAGACAGCAAAACCCTCGGAAAGGTCGGCGTAAAAACGATCGGCTTTTACCTTGTTACCACAGCACTTGCCGTCTGCATCGCACTTGGAACCGCCCTGCTCATTCACCCGGGGCTCGGACTTAACATGAGTGCGGTTCAGAAAGCCGACCTGTCCTCGACAGCAGCAGATTCCAGCGTCAGCCTGGTGGATACACTGCTCAACATCATCCCGAAGAACCCGATTGGTTCCATGGCAAACGGCGATATGCTTCCCATCATCGTATTCGCCCTGTTTGTCGGCGTAATGCTGGCAAAGCTCGGAAACCGCGCTTCGGTCGTTTCCAACTTTATCAGCCAGTTTAACGATGTCATGATGGAAATGACCATGACGGTCATGAAGGTGGCCCCGGTCGGCGTTTTCTGTCTGATTGCACGTACCTTTGCAACGGTCGGCTTTTCTGCGTTCGCACCGATGCTGAAATACATGGGAAATGTAACACTGGCGCTGGCACTGCAGTGCTTCGTCATTTATCAGGTTCTTCTGTTCGTATTCACACGGCTGAATCCGATTAAATTCGTGAAGAAATTTCTTCCGGTTATGGGATTTGCATTTTCCACCGCAACCTCCAACGCAACAATCCCGATGTCGATTGATACACTGAACAAAAAAATGGGTGTCTCGAAACAGATCTCTTCGTTCACCATTCCGCTCGGCGCAACCATCAACATGATGGTACCTCCATTATGCAGGGTGTCGCTGTCATCTTCATCGCAGAGGCGTACGGTATTCATCTGACCCCGGCAAACCTCGCAACGGTTGTTGTTACCGCAACACTGGCTTCCATCGGTACCGCCGGTATCCCAAGTGTCGGCCTTGTCACCCTGGCTATGGTACTGAATTCCGTCGGACTGCAACGGAGGGTATCGCTCTTATCATGGGTATCGACCGTATTCTCGATATGCTGCGTACCGCCGTCAACATCACAGGCGATGCTGTCTGCACAACGATTGTCAGCCATCAGGAAAAGGCGCTCAACCGCGAAGTATTCAATCGCAATTAACTGCAATAAACTGCTTGCGAAAAGCCTTTTTCAGACACGCTCTAAGGCTAAGAAAACGCGTTCCCGTTTTCGGAAACCCCTGTGGTTTCCGGCGGGAACGCGTTTTTCTTATCTTATTTTTCTGTTACAGTTCAAATGCCTGGCGGATGCTGTCGTAATGCAGGAATTTACCTTCTGCGGCGTACCCTTTGATTTCGTCCAATGTAGCAAAACGGTAGCCGTCTGTTTCTTCCTCCTGAAGATGAAGATCTTCGTCTTTGATATCCATCACGAAGCGATAAACATCGACAAAGTAATTGTCTCCCTCATCCGTTGATGCGCCGGTAGGTAAAGAGATAACCGCCGTCAGCCTTGCTCACATCGAGTCCGGTTTCCTCTCTGACCTCACGGCGCACGGCCTCCCAGGAGCTCTCTCCTGCCTGTGCTGCGCCGCCGGAAACCTCCCACCAGCCCGGTGCCCAGGCTTTCGTCATGACACGTTTTGTGACAAGAAAGGTCCCATCCGGTCTTGCGATTACGCCGAGTACGGTCAGGTGAAACTCGCCCGGCTTCATATGCCAGTCATTCCGTTTCATCGTGCGGCCGGTCGGCTGTTTGTTTTCATCATAGATATCCCAGAGTTCCATATCGTGTTTTCTCCTGTCGAACTTCTTCCGAGCCCCATCTCGATTTTTCTTCCCTTTCGCATGGTTCTGAATCATTACAGATACTGTTTAATCTCTTCCATTACATTTTCCAGCGGAATCTGTGTTTTCAGAGTCTTATCGCGGGATGCAACCTCGACAACGCCCTGTTTCATGTTTTTCGGGCTTACGATGATGCGCAGCGGAATGCCGAGCAGGTCGGCATCAGCAAACATTACGCCGGCTCTGACGCTTCTGTCGTCGTAGATCACTTCGATGCCTGCGTTCTGCAGATCCTCGTACAACTTGTCCGCATATGCTCTGACTTCCTCGTCATCGACGCGGACTGCACAGAGGTGTACCTGCCACGGAGCGATAGCTTTCGGCCAGATCGGGCCGTACTCATCGTGATGTGCCTCGCAGACCGATGCTGCCAGACGGCCGACACCGATACCGTAGCATCCCATGATCGGGGTCTTGCTCTCGCCATTTGCATCGACATAGGTCATATTCATGGATTTTGTATATTTGGTTCCAAGCTGGAAGATATTTCCGACCTCGATACCTCTGGAGATCTTCACGGTCTTTTTGCCGCATTTCGGGCAGATGCCGCCCTCCTGGATTTTGCAAAATCGTGATACTCGGCATTCGGAACGTCGCGCTCCATGTCGAGTCCTTTGTAATGATGCTCTGCCTCGTTGGCTCCGCAGGAAAGGTTGTTTCTTCCCTCGAGGATTTATCATAGAGAACAACGGCATCTCCGTTCACCTTCAGGTTCACCGGTCCGATATAGCCTGCGTTCAGTCCGCATTCTTCGGTGATCACGGCTGCGTGAACCTGCTCGCCGAGGAAGTTGACCAGCTTCGTCTCGTTGACTTCGAGATCGCCGCGGATGAAAAGGACAACGTATTTATCATCGACATTCTGCTGATAAACAACGGCTTTGCAGGAGTTCTTTGTCTCGTCTCCGAAGAAATTGCAGACGTCTTCAATGGTGTGGACGTTCGGTGTATAAACCTTTTCGAGTGCAGCGGATTCTGCGTCTCTTGCGATGTCGGAAATATTCTCAGCTGCCTCCATGTTGGCTCTGTAATCGCAGGAATCACACAGAACGATGGAATCCTCTCCGACCGGAGTCAGAAGCATGAACTCATGGGAGATGTTGCCGCCCATCATACCGGAATCGGATTTGACAGATACCACCTCCGGCACGCCGACACGCTCGAAGATACGCTCGTATGCTGCGTGGCATTTCTCGTAATACTGCTCCAGATCTTCCTGGCTGGTATGGAAGGAGTAAGCATCCTTCATCGTAAACTCACGCACACGGATCAGGCCGGCTCTCGGACGGGCCTCATCACGGAATTTTGTCTGGATCTGATAGATCATAAACGGATATTTGGTGTAGCTCTGTGCATACTCGCGAACGAGATGTACGGCTGCCTCCTCGTGGGTCATGCCGAGTACCATTTTGGCATTGTTGCGATCGGTGAAACGCAGCAGCTCATCGCCGATGCTATCGTAACGGCCGGACTCATCCCACAGAGAAGCCGGCATGACAACCGGGAACTGCACTTCCTGGCCGTCGATTTTGTCCATCTCCTCGCGCAGGATCTGCTCGATTTTGCGCACAATGCGGCGCAGCGGCAGATAGGAAGAATAGATTCCGTTTGCCATATATTTGATGTATCCGCCTTTTACCATAATAGCATGGCTGTCGATGACACAGTCAGCAGGTCTTTCTTTGAAGCGCTCTCCTACTAATTTTTCAAGTTTCATTTTCTGATTTCCTCCTTGTTTTTTGGGTTTTCAACATCTGAAATCTTCCAGACGCGAGAACATTCCAGCCTGTCCGATTTTAAGCTTTTATACAACATTTTACGCACCTAACTCATCACTGAAGTAACGAGAATGCGATGCTTCGTTTTCAAACAAAAAAGCCCTAAACCGCAAGCTGCAGTTTAGGGCGAATTTTTTTATCCGCGGTACCACCTAAATTCAGGAAAACTCCTGCACTCTGACACAGAGCATTTGTACCCCACGATTTTTGTATTTTGTAATACGCGTGATCTCTGCTCTCTGTACCTTCTCTGTAACGGGAGATCCCGGTGCAGCCTACGAAATAAATTTTCCCTGATGGATTTTCTTCTCTTCGGTGCACAGCTCCAAGACCGGTTCACGATAGATTCTGCAAAAAGCTTTCACCTGCCGCTTTCTCTCTGAATGCGCTCTGTCGCTACTGTTTCTTTTCGTCGCTTTTTCACTGCACTGATTGTAGCAGAAACCAGAAAAGAATGCAAGCCCGTTCCTTCCGCGAAAAGGAGATTCACCATGAAGATCATAAAGCTGCTACCCGGGATTGTGCTGCCGATCATCGTCGCGCTGCTGGCTTGCTGGCTTGAGAGCCTGTTGCCCATCCACCTGATTGGCTCTGCGGTAATTGCCATGTTCATTGGCATGTTTCTTAACCAGTTCGTTCGCAAGACGGATGTGTTCGCCACAGGCTGAAGTTCACCTCCAAGAAGATATTGAAATTCGCCATTATCCTGCTGGGGCTGTCGCTGAACATCACCGCCATCTTGCACGTAGGCCAGATGTCCCTGACAGTAATGGTCTTCACCTTGCTGACCTGCTTTGGCGGCGGTTACTTCATCAGCAAGGCGCTGGGACTGAACTGGAAGCTGTCCAATTTGATTTCCGCTGGTACAGGCATCTGCGGTGGCTCTGCCATTGCCGCTATCGCCCCCACCATCGACGCGGACGACAACGACGTTGCTACGCCATGTCCGCCACCTTCCTATTTGACATGGCGATGATCGTGCTGTTTCCCATCATGGCCGGGCACTGGGTATGACGGATCAGGCCTTTGGCATCTGCAGGTACGGCGGTGAACGACACCTCCTCCGTGGTGGCCACCGGCTATGCCTTCTCCGAGGCGGCAGGCGATTTCGCCACCATGGTCAAGCTGACCCGCACGCTGGCGATCATCCCCACGGTGATCGTGTTCGCCCTTGTGCAGCTGAACCTGAAGCGTAAGGAAGCCATGGCTCTCCAGCAGGACGGCAGTGCGCTTAAAGCTGAGTTCTCCATCAAGAAGATCTTCCCCTGGTTCATTCTGGGTTTTCTGGCCATGTCCATCGTGGCGAGCATCCTTCCTATCCCTGCGCAGTTGGTGAGCGGCACCAAGACTGCCAGCAAGTTCCTGATGGTCTGCGCACTGGCTACCATCGGATTGAATACCTCCTTCGCCAGCATGAAGAAGGCTGGCATCCGCCCCATGATTCACGGTTTCATCATTTCTGCGCTGGTTGTAATTGTGGCGCTGCTGGTGGAGATGGGCATGGGAATCGTGTAAGAAAGCTGCAAGACAATTGAGCAAAGCCACAGTTCAAAACAAAACTGTGGCTTTTGTCTTTGGATTGAGGAATGGCGTTACATATTTGCTCGAATTACGCAGCTGATGGATGATGCAATTCTGAATTTCCGTCTTGGGAAATACAGCCCCAATCGCCGCAGAGAATCCCGTCAGGTTATCCGTGCAGGCAATGAAAATGTCCTCCACGCCTCGTTTTTTAGCCCGTTGAGTACCGTTGCCCAGTACTTGGCACTTTCGTTTTCTCCTACCCACATCCCCAACACATCTTTTTTAAGGCACAACGCACATATCCTTGCTCACTCTTTTTTTCATTTTCTTGTTACGGTCTTTCGGGGCAACAGCCCCATCAAATCGCTTGTAAAGCGATTGTGTTTTCGAAAAAAGCATGATACGATATTGCCATAAGCAGTGATGTTGCAACACATAGCTACAATCTACAATAGTGAAAGGAGACGATCTCACCAATGCGATGCTCCCTTGTTTCCAACAAAATAATCCAAGCCCGTGAACGTTTGGGACTCACACAGCAGCAGTTAGCGGAAAAGCTTTGTGTAACCAACAAAGCCGTTTCCAAGTGGGAATGTGGCGTCACACTTCCTGACATCTCGCTTTTGGTGCCGCTATGCCGTGTTCTGGGTCTGACGGTGCAGGAACTGCTGGATGAATACGACGGCAAATTCGGTAATACCCCCGGCTGCCAGACCATGGAAGATCCTGCGCAGGACACGCTGTTTGCGGCGCAGCAGCACAGCCATTACCTGTATATCGATCTCAAAACCACCTCTACGGTGTCGCCCCATTTGTTTGGCCACAACCTGGAGCATACCAGAGCCAGCATCATGGATGGTCTCAGCGCCAGATGATCCGTAACCGGAAGTTTGCCGGCGCTGCGGCGCGCAACGGCGTAGCACTGGACTGGGAAGGCATCGGCGAATACGTGTACTTTGCCAATGAACACCGCCTTCCCGGTAGCAACGCAAACGAAGCTTATGTATGTCATTACGCGCACAACGGCATGTGGCGGCGTAACGAATGTCAGTCCAGATGATTCAGAACCCAATTCCGAATCAGGTGAGCGGTATCCGTCAAAAGGAGCTCTTCCTTCAAAAGGACAGGAGCTATCCGTTTGCCGTCGTTGTCAAAGTACAGCAGCCGCTGGATGTGCGCGTCGCGCTCACCAACGCCGATGGTACGCAGATTTATGCGGAAACCGTTTTTCCTGTTCAGCCCGTTCTAGCGAAGGAGGATGCACAGGAAGAGGTGGATGAATGGCAGCGCTTTGAGACGATTCTGACCCCCGGCGTCGACGATGCGCATGCCGTGATAAGCATTACCTACACGAAGCAGGCACAACTGCTCATCGGCGCAGTTTCCATGATGCCGGACAATCATTTCCATACCATGCGCAGGGACACCGTGGAAAAGCTCAAGGAAATCGGCGTGCGTCTGCTGCGCTGGCCGGGTGGCAACTTTGCCGGCGAATATCGCTGGCAGGATATGTTCCTGCATCCCGACAGGCGCGCTCCCATGGAGGCTACATGGAAAATGAAACGCAGCCCTTTACACACGGCTATGACATGCATGAAATAGACACCGACGATTTTATTGCACTGTGCCGTGAGATCGGCGCGGAGCCCTTCCTCACCATCAATGCCGCCTGGGATTCCCCCGAAGTATGCGCCGCCTGGGTGGAATACTGCAACGGCCCTGCCGAGAGCAAATACGGCAGGCTGCGTGCCCAGCGCGGTCATCAGGAGCCCTACAATGTCAAATGGTGGTCGCTGGGCAACGAAATGGGTTATGGCCACATGGAGGGCGCAAATACGCCGGATGGATACGCATCGCTGGTGGAAACGCATGCGCGTGCCATGCTGAAGGTCACGCCGGATCTGAAATTTGTTTCTTCCGGCCCCTATCCGAATCAGGAGTGTAGATGTTTCCATCAAGAAGCTGGCTCCCATTGCGCCATACGTTTCTCTGCATACGTACAATTCAGTCCATTGGGACTTCACCTCTCCGGAGGGCATGGAGCGCTGCTATAACGAAATGATCCGCATGCCCATCCACAATCTAGGAATCCTGCGCAGGCTGCATGACATGCTCCCGGAAAAGACATTCATCTCCTACGATGAATGGAATCTGTGGAAAACATGGTGCCGCAATCCTTCCTCCATGGAGGGCATCTTCACTGCGCAGATGCTGCACATGTTCATGCATGAAAGCGAAAAACAGCGCATGCCCATGGCCTGCTACTTTGAGCCGGTTAACGAAGGCGCCATGCAGGTGCATCCGGATCATACCGAGCTGACGGCAACCGGTCAGGCCTTTGCGCTGCTCTCCCGGCATGCCGGCGGAAAGCTGTGTACGGTAGATGGTGTAGAAGACTTTGAAGTCGTTGCCACCATCGATGATCATCATGTGCTGACCCTGACGATGCTCAACCTGAACTGGCAGGAGGAAACTACTTACTCTCTGAATAAATGCGGAACAATTCTGGAAAACAAGGTACTTCAGGCCGAAAATCTGTTGCCTGGTACCCCGTTTACGGAAAATCCCCTGATGATTCATGTCAAGGATGATATTATCAAGGCGAAGCTTCCACCCCGCAGCGTTGCCTGTATCAGTATTTCACTCGTCGAATAACATACACGGAATGCAAAAAGAATAAAATGAAAACAGCAAGTCGCTCACAGCATGAAAGGAGTAATTTTATGAAAAATGGAAAGTTGACGGTTGCCATCGTGGGCATGGGTTTCGGCAGCTGCTTCCTGCCCATCTATCTGAAGCATCCGGATGTGGAGCATGTCATTATGGTGGATACCAATCCGGACCAGCTGAAGGCGCTGGCAGATATGTACCTGCTGGACGAAAGCTACTACACCACCGACTTTGAAGCGGTATTGCAGAACCCGGATGTGGATGCGGTCCATCTGGTCATTCCGCCCGCGCTGCATGCGCCCATGTCGGTTCAGGTACTCAACGCAGGCAAGCACTGCGCCTGCACCATCCCCATGGGTATGTCCATGAAGGAGCTGGAAGACGTTATCAAGGCGCGGAAGGCTTCCGGCAAACACTATATGTTCATGGAAACTTCCGTCTACACCCGCGAGTATCTGTATGTGAAGGAGCTGTACGAATCCGGCGCAATGGGCAAGCTGCAGTATATGCGCTGCGCCCACTATCAGGATATGGAGGGCTGGTCCTCTTACTGGGACGGCTTCCCGCCCCTGGCACATCCCACCCATGCCATCGGCCCTGTTTTGCTCTGGCAGGGCAGCGTCCGGTCAGCGTCTTCGGCAGAGGCTCCGGCAAGGTCCGTCCGGAACTGGAAAAGCAGTACGGCTGCCCCTTCGCCTTTGAGTCTGCTCTGGTGGCCTTGGAGGATGGCGAGACGACCGTTGAAATGGAGCGCTTCCTGTACCATGTCGCCCGTGGCTACAGCGAATGCTTTAATATCTATGGTGAAAACAAGTCCTTTGAGTGGGATCAGCTCAACGGCGACAAACATGTGATGTTCAGCGGGATCTGGTTTGGGAGAACGAGAACCGCGGCGGCAAGATCGATGAGGAATACGTTCAGGTCCCCGATTATGCCCATCTGCTGCCGGACGTCATTGGCCGGTTTACCTACGAAGTGGCCTATGACGAGGTCAATCCCCATCTGTCCTTCAAGCAGGGCGGCGGTCATGGCGGTTCCCATCCGCATCTGGTCCATGAGTTCGTTACCAGCATTCTGGAAGACAGAACTCCCTTCCCCTCCGATATCGATGCGGCCTACTGGACCGGCGTTGGTCTCCTGGCCCACGAAAGCGCCATGGAAGGCGGCACCGTAAAGTCGCTGCCCAAGTACGAAGAGCTGTAACGGGAGCCGGTAAAAACGCAGTCTCCCCAAAAAAGCCGAACCAATCGTTCTGCCTCAAATTGTCCATACAGCCAAGAGGCTTGCCTTGATTTTGCCCAGCAATGCATTTTCAGCAAAGACCGCGGTCAAGGCTTCTCCCACAATAAAAAGTGTCTGCGACACTCTCGAACTCCCTAACCCTCATTCATGAGGGGAAGGGTTTTCTTATCTCCTTCTTTATTGTAAAATTCTATTATGAATATATTACAATCCATCTTTACCGATTATTATGAACACATCATTTATGAACTCCATCTTTGACAGCACAAATTAAAAGACAGCTCCCTTTCAATTAACGGAAAAGTGGCTGTCTTTTTTATTAAATCTTACCAGTTTTATTGTACTTGTTGATATATTCTTCCAATGCTTTCTCTACTGTAGCCGTCTTTGAAAGTTTGGTATCAGCAATGAATTTCTCCAGCTTATCTGATACCGACTTATCAATCTTACAGTTCAGGTTCTTGTATGCTTTATTTGCAATAATCGTCACTCCTTATTAGATACTAATTTTTTACATGGCAATTCATTCCTCTCTGGAACAATGTCATACCATGTTGTCAGCACATTTGAATTCAATTTCTGCATCTTTTTATCTCACGAGATGCCTTATAAATATCTGTTTCCAAATATTCTTGTGGCAACAATGATACTTCATTCTTTGTCTGTTTCACAGCTAAAGGATTTGATTTTTCACCTTCAATCAGTTTCAGATAATTAGCATATAATTCCGGGCATTCATTTTTTAACAATGCTGGTACAGTTGGATATACAAGCTTGTTAACAATATCAGATGCCCAATAACTTCGCACTGTCATATCGACTGGATTCACATATACATGATTATAATAATCAATGTCAATGATACAGCCATGAATCCATCCACTTCCACCAATTTTCTAATTTCATCTGCAATGCTTTCCTGATAAGCTGTATATTTTTTCAAAGGTGTTTCAATAAATGCAATCATTGAATCCATATTATCATAATAATAATTCACATCTTTTGTATTTAATTTTTTCAATGCTCCACCATTCAACATCGACAGCGAACCTGTCTTTGTTTTATGAATAAAACAGTAATACCCATTCTTTTTCAACATATAAAGAATATTAACTTGCCTATTGAAAGTCATTGATATATTCTTTCCACGAGAAAAATCTTGATATTCCTGAGATGTAATTTCATATATGCCATCTTCATAGTTACAAAAATAATCATATTCTCCATCCATCAGAAAACTTTTCAAATGCGGACTTCGTTTCTATACCCAATCTGATTATCAGCATATATTCTTTTTTACACCATCGTCAAAGAACATATTCCTATGTGTATGACCACTGACATACACAAAATTATCATGACACTTTGCATCTACACACCAATCTTTTTTTGGTGTATGTGTAAAGATGACTGTATTTTTCTTTGCTAATACATCTGTCAATTTATCATACAGCTGTTCAAACTTTTTACTCTCTTGAATCTCTGTATTTCTATCAACAGTTGCTCGATACACACCATCATTTGCATTAAATTCTTCATTGTAACCTGAGAATCCAAGACCACCCAAAATCACTAATCTTGTACATCTTAATTTTTCAAGAATAGCCGGATTATCTGACTGTATCAATTCATCATATGGAATAATTCCCATGTCATCGGATTCATTTCTATAAAACAAATCATTATGTAATAAGTACATTCCATTTTCCTTTAATACAGTTCTGTATTTATCAACAATCTCATCCACGGACAATCCTGGAAAATTCCAAAGTTCATGATTACCAAGAACAAATACAAAAGTCCGTCTTCCTGAGCCTGCTAACTTTCTAAGCATTTTTACAAACAGTTCAAATATTGAAAATTCTGATGACACATCTCCACCGATAAGTGTTAAACTCGTACTTTCAGCTAAAATGTCATCAATGATTTTTTTTATTGTAAAAACAACATCTTCCTTTGATTTACACCCTGCATTTTTAATTCTATGCATTAAATGTAAATCAGAAATGTAGCTAATTCTATTAAAATTCCATAAAAACATATCTCCAAAACTTCCGAAAAGCATACTGCTATCAGATGAAACAAATTCCCTTGATGATTGTAATACCAATGCCGTTTCTTCTTCATTCTTTTCAACTGCTGGAAACTCACCAATGAGTTTTTTATCATAATCATACGATTTATATTGAACATTAAATTGTTCGCATAATTCACTGGTCATTTTCACGTCACTCAAGTTGATTCCGTCTATGTTGGAAAGATTTTTCATGCCAGTACAGAATAATAAATCTGCACCGGATAAATCACCTTTTAAAAATGCCACAAAATCAAAGAAATATGAAAATCTATGCACCTGTTGTTTTACAATTTCTTTGTCTTCATTACTCCAAAATTGACATACTGCAAATTCCCCATTCTTATATACTTTCAATACCTTGCAACTCAGATTTTCATCTTCTCTAATTGGTAATTTTGTCGTATCATCTGTCGTATATTTTGAAAAATCAACATCCAAATCAATGGCTTCTGATAAGTCACAATTTTTCAAATTGCCCTTTCTATACTTGACAAATTCATCAAATGTCTCAAAAGCTCGACACACATCTACACTACGCCACTGATTCAAAGTTTTTCTGCCTTGACAGTTATAATAGCGATATACTTGTGTTTTTCACAATAAAAATGTGTCACTTTATCAAAATAACCTACTACCGTCATCTCAACATCCTGATTTTTCAAGTCTTTCACAAAATCTTTTACTTCTTTTTTTCGCTTCCTATTGGTTGCAACAGATGCTTGTGAAAAATCATATTTATCAAGAATGACTTCTGGTGTATGAATCAGACATAATCCCTGTACAGCATTACCACCGATATAATAGTCTTTTGACAAATATTCCATAAGCACATCTAAATGCTTTTTGTTATACTGAGCATCAAAAGCATACTGGAAAAAGAAAAATTCTATACGTTTATATTGTGAAACCGTTGATTTTTCATAATTACTGCATACCTTTTTGAATTGTTCATATGTATCACAAGCGTTGAATTTATCCAACCACTGTTTTACACATTTCTTATTTACTTTTTCACAATGCTCATATGATTCAACTTCATCCTGTGACCGTTCACACGAATAATACATCTACAGTTTCTGTCACAAAACTTTTCACTTTTTTCAATCGGTTTATATCAAGATTAAGATTTTTGGAAAATTCATCTTCAAATGCATACTGATAATAGCAAGCATCTTCGTATATATCACCATCCAAAAATCCATAATATTCCTCAAAAGAATCAAAGGTCATCTTATGCAATCTTGAAACAAGATTACCTGACAAATCTTTATGAAACCAATCTTCTTCTACAAAAAATATTTGTGCGATTACATCAAAACCTCGATGACCGCTTTTTCTCAATCCCAATTTTCGTTCTGCTTTTACAACATTAGAATCTAAAGCAAATTCTTCTGGAACATCTCTCACTTCCAATTCTCCGCTTTTCAATTCCTTAATAATACGCTCTGCCTCTGGACTTATCTTTGCAGATTTCGATACAGCTTTCAAGTAACACACCTCTTTCCTTATATATTCAATACCTGTATAATATATATACCATATATCTAATTTCAAAATGCGTAAATAACTGATTTACTGGCTACATATATTATATCGTCATTGTCGTTACTTTTAAACACATAAATAACGAATTATCATTACTTAATGGCATTGTCTTATAGGATGCCTCTCTTTCTTAGTGATGATGATCATTTTGGAAAACTGACCGTTGACTGGTCGTACTATGCGAAAAGTTGACGGTCTTTTTTATCCCCAAAATCAAAAAAGGAGGTCAATCACAATGACAAAACCGAAAACCCTTGAACAGCTCCGAGCCGAAAAGGAACGAGCCGAGACGCAGCTTGCACAGGAACAGCACAAGCTGGAGCGTCTGGAGAACAGAAAGAAGTATCTGGAGAAAGGCGAACGCACCAAGCGCACCCACCGCCTTTGCAATGAAGCGATGCTAAACATCGTGGAGGGATAGCCCCAAGTCGAATTCAAAGGTGGTACAGATGCATACGAAAATCTGATTTTAGTCTCAAAAGCCATCCATGTGATTATCCATGCATCGTCTGAAATCACTATCAGAGAATATCTGAACCCACTGCAATTAGATGATTCTAAACTTGCAAAGCTTAACAAACTTCGAACTATGGCAGAAATGCCTGTAATCATTCTTTGATGAATATTACGGGTACTTTTACACCACTTGTCCGGATTGAGGAAACCATTGTTCCGGATTGATGGAAACCGCTCTTCCGGTCATTAGGGAACCACTCTTATAATGGATGTAAGCATCGAATTTGATGCTAATTCATTATGAGGGAGGTCTTCATATGACCAAATATCGTGAAATCCTAAGGCTGACAGCCTTGGGTCTGTCTCTTCGTGACATTGAGAAAAGCCTCAAGGTTTCAAGAAAGACAGTTGTAAAGGTCCAGAAACGTGCAGATGAATTATCTCTGAGCTGGCCACTGGACGAATCACTCACTGATGCTGAGTTGGAGCAGCGGATGTTTCCAAAAGATTTGTCTCCGAAATCCACCAAGCGGATGCCTGACTTCGACTACATCCGTAAGGAATTGCTCAAAAATGGTGTCAACAAGAAGCTCCTTTGGACAGAATACCTCGAAGAATGCAGTCAGAATGGTGATGATGCTTTGATGTATTCCCAGTTCTGTTATTACATTCAGCAGAACGAGCAAAAAAGCCGTGCTACCATGCACATCCCGCGGAAAGCAGGCCAGCAGATCGAGGTTGACTGGGCTGGTGATCCGGCAAAGATTATTGATCCGGATACCGGTGAAATTACCGAAGCATGGATCTTTGTTGGTGTTATGACCTACAGCCAGTATGCTTTTGTCGAAGCGTTCATCAATGAACAACAAAAGTCATGGATTACCGCTCATGTCCATATGTACGAGTTCTTTGGCGGCGTTACGCCGATTCTGGTATCAGACAATGCTCCTACAGCAACGAACCGTAAACAGAGTGACAAATATGAGTCTGTCCTGATTAAGTCCTATGAGGAACTGGCACAGCATTACAACACTGCTATCATTCCGGCCCGGGTACGTGCCCCGAAGGATAAGCCAAGTGTAGAAGGAAATGTTGGCATGTCTCTACATGGATCACAGCTGCGCTTCGTAATGAACAGTTTTTCTCTCTGGAAGAATTGAACCAGGAAATCAGGAAAAAGCTCAAAAAGTACAACGCGTCTTCTTTTCAAAAGAAAGAAGGCAGCCGACAGAAGCTGTTTCTCGAAGATGAGAAGCCATTGCTCATGCCCCTGCCTGCCACCCGCTTTGAATTAGCTGAACATCGTACCGCCACAGTACAGTTCAACTATCACATCGCCGTAGACAAAATGTACTACTCGGTGCCTTATCAGTATATCAAAGATAAGGTCGATGTGCGAGTGACAGATACCACCATTGAAATTTTTAAGGATTTCAGGAGAATTGCTTCCCACAAACGCCTGTACGGGCGTCCTGGGCAGTATTCCACAGTACTCGAACATATGCCGCCAGATCACCAGAAATATCTGGAGTGGAACGGTGACCGTTTCCGCAAATGGGCAGAAACAATTGGAATCAATACCTATAAAGTTGTAAACAGTATCCTTACCTCAGGCAGAGTGGAGCAGCAGTCTTACAGGGCCTGTATGGGCCTTTTGAAGCTTGCTGAGAGGAAGTCTTCACAGCAGCTTGAAAACGCCTGTGCAAAGGCTCTGCAGTACTCGAATTCACCCAGCTATAAAAGTATCAAGAACATCCTTGCTGCGGATCGTGGAGCTAAATCTGAGGCACCTCAGAAGCAGACAAACGAGAGTTCCCAGTCCGGCATCACCCGTGGTGCCCGTTATTACGGAGGTAAGAGATCATGACAAATCAGAGTACAATTGACAAGCTTATTGAAATGCACATGACATCGATGGCCGATGCATTCCGTAACCAGATGCAGGATATCTCCATGAAGGAGATCCCTTTCGATGATCGGTTTGGGATGATCGTTGATATCGAATATACATCCCGTAAAAACAGCCGTTTGAAAAGACTGATTAAGAATGCAGAGTTCGAGCAGCCAGACGCAACGATTGCGGCAGTTGATTACGGTCATAACCGCAAAGTAAACCGCCACCTGATCGAACGGCTGGCAACTTGTGAGTACATCACAGAATACCGTAACATCTTCATTACCGGCGCAACAGGCAGTGGAAAAACATATCTGGCCTGTGCGTTTGGAATGGAGGCATGTAAGCGTTATTACAGCGTTAAGTACGTCCGTGTGCCAGATCTGCTCCTGGACTTACAAGAGGCCAGAGATGAAGGCCGCTTTAAAGATGCATTGAAAAATACACCAATCCCACGCTTCTAATCCTGGATGAGTGGCTGCTCATGAGAGTTACTGAAAAAGACTCAGCCAATCTGCTTGAGCTTATTCATAAGCGTCGCAAGCACTCATCCACGATCTTCTGTTCCCAGTATCTTGAGGAAGACTGGTACCAAAAGCTTGGTGGTAAGGACAACCCTCTCACAGATGCCATCATGGATCGAATCTCATTCGATTCATACAAGATTCCGATTATGAGTCTTGACCCAGAAAAGGATATTTCCATGAGGGAGGTTTATGGACTGGATCCATCTCAGGCACAATAACATACAGGCGCTTCGCCGCACATAGCAAGAACCTAAAGCGGTTTCCGCCTATCCGGACAGGTGGTTTCCATTTTTCCGGACAGACGCTTCGCCGCAACGGAATATTCACTTTGATAATTATGCTGTTACGAAGCGTGTAAATCGTATATGAAAAACCTTGCTGTTGAATTCGATGGAACGCCGTGTGCGGTGAAAGCTGCATGCACGGTGTGGAGCGGGGGAAAATCTGGAGATTACATCAAAAGATTACCTATCGCTATCTGGTGCCGTTGCTTTCTGGACTTTTTGGTTAAACTACGCTATTCTGAAACTAAAAGGAAACAGAATTCGACATAATTCGAAAAAGTCAGTGAGAATCAACATAATTGCGGTTTATAATCGCAAAACCTATTGATTTCTTTATGCGCTTGCGGTATCATGGAACCATGGAGGTGGTTCCTATGATAAACAGACCGCTCTATGTCGATAAGATTATGGCATACACCGACACACCTTTTGTAAAAGTGTTGACGGGTGTTCGCCGCTGCGGAAAATCCACTATTCTTAAAATGATTATGGAGAAGCTGCAACAGAAGCATGGCATTCCGTCTGAGCGGATTGTCAGTATGCGTTTCGATTCCATGGATTATGAGGATATGACAGCGAAGGATGTGTTCAAGGCTGTCAAAGAAAAGCTCAATCCAACTGGGAGAACGTATCTCTTTCTGGATGAGGTTCAGGAAATTGAAGGCTGGGAGAAGTAGTAAACACTCTGGCAACGGATTATGATGTTGATCTTTATGTGGCAGGCTCCAATTCCAGAATGATGTCTTCGGAAATAGCGACTTACCTGACCGGACGATATGTTTCCTTCCGTATCTATACGCTTTCGTTTCAGGAATATCTGGAATTCAAAAGCAGTATACACAGGTAAAGGATATCCATGCTGAACTGGCAGACTATATCGCTTGGGCGGCTTCCCTGCAACGCACCTGCGAGAATATTCACAGGATGAGGTTTATACGATTGTCCGGGATATCTATAATTCCACGATTTTCTCGGATATCGTAAAGAGAAACCAGATTCGCAAGATCGACAGCTGGAACGGGTGGTTCGGTACACATTTGCGAATGTGGGAAATTTATTCTCGGCAAAATCAATTTCTGATTATCTGAAATCAGTAAATCATGCTATCGACAATGAAACGGTATACAGCTATCTGGAAAGTTTGAGAAAGCATACCTTCTTCATCGCTGTTCTCGATACGATCTGCGCGGAAAGGAGATTCTGAAAACGCAGGAGAAGTTTTATCTTGCTGATACCGCTTTACGTTACAGCGTGCTGGGCTATACACCGGACAGCGTCGCTTCCAGTTTGGAAAATGTGGTGTATCTGGAACTTTGCAGACGAGGCTATACCGTGACGATTGGAAAAACGCCGGATGGTGAAGTCGATTTTGTGGCGCAGAAGCAAAATGACCGGTTGTATGTACAGGTCACACAGGAGATTAAATCCGAAAAAACAGAAAAGCGTGAATATGAACGACTGCTGGAAATCCGGGATAACTATCCGAAGTATGTTTTGAGAACCGATGAATTTGCCGGAGGCAATTACCAAGGCATTAAGAGTATGCACATTGCAGATTTTCTATTGAGCACAGAATATTAACAACGAGGACGGCGGTGAACCGCCCTTTTTACATAGCCAGGTTTCTGATTGAAATTGGAGACCTGGCTTATTTTTTTGTCCTTTTGCAGGTGCATATGCAGAGGGACATTTACTATTCATCAGCATAAGGGCGCAGCGTACAAGGAGGTACACATTTATGGCATTTTTCAACAGCGCAGTAACCGTTCTTCAGACCCTCGTTATCGCACTGGGTGCCGGCCTCGGCATCTGGGGAGCGATCAACCTGCTGGAAGGCTACGGCAACGACAACCGTGCGACACGTTCGTAAGTGAAAAGCTTACGCACAAAGTCGAAGGGCTTTCAAGCCTGAAACTTTGGAGAACTGATATTCCGATGAGTGAAATGAGGGAGTAACGCCCCGAAGCGCTCACACTGATACTCCGACTGGCATCAGCGTGCAACCGCCAAAGTGTCAGAAGCTCGGTAAAGTCGGCAGAGAGTAGTCGTAAATATGGCTAACTTCCATATACGAAAGCTATCCAGCGGTGGATGGTGCTACCTATATGCGGGTGTCGGTTACCCATGGTCAGAATGTACGAAGTACTGACAAACTTCCGAATGTACGAGTCTAAACGTTGATACTGTCGAAAGGCAGTAGCCCTTGTATGGGCGTGTCCGTGGATTAGTAAGAATGGTTGTTATGAACATCCATATATCGTTACAGGCGATATGATTATGCATGATTGGACACAGGCTTAGAGGAAGGACCTAAAGGTAATCAATGATAGGAATATCGGAACGTGGAAGCTGGGAACGTATGAAAAAAGCCGTTGCAGGTCGTTGGACGGGAAAGCCGGGCAAAACCGGTACAACCGTACTTAATCCCAGTGAGAGTAGGGGCACAGTACCTGTGAAGTGATGCTAAACATCGTGGAGGGATAGCCCCAAGTCGAATTCAACGGAAAAAATGAATATACGATAAACGCAGCTTCGAGTATGACAAAGAAAATCCAAACCGAAGGGAGAGGATGCCTGTGTTGACTTCGAAACAGCAAGAACAGAAATCTAAACAGAGAAAAATTCGCAATTCTGAGTATTATGACATGATAAGTACTTTTGACGAATTGTATGCAGACAGTAAGAAAGACAAGATATTTAATCATCTCATGGAAATCATCGAGAGCGAAGAGAATATCAAGCTGGCAATACAGAACGATAAAGACGAATACAGGAAGTGATACCGCAGGTGTGGACAAAAGGACAATTAATGACCTTGCTAAATTAAACGAGGAAGAATATGTCCGTCGTCATAAGAAAGCAATTCAGCTGCTATCACCCA
>ENA-OQDD01000280-OQDD01000280.1-human-gut-metagenome-genome-assembly--contig:-NODE-280-length-21252-cov-1.809893_pt1 | contig 21252 bp, 19 predicted proteins | sample MGYA00242507_ERZ504598 | MGnify/ENA primary metagenome ERZ504598 (study PRJEB26092, sample SAMD00036318) | human gut metagenome | host: Homo sapiens | study: EMG produced TPA metagenomics assembly of...
TATCACCCTTGAATAATTAGGGACACCCGGAGGCAGTTCCATTTATACGACCTTAACCGCAATAGTACACACAAAGGAATACACTGTTCAGTTTCCAAACCAATTACTTTCAATGTATCAGGAATACAAGAAAATGACCATGACATTATATATGGCTATCTGTCACAAAGCGGAGGTGAATGCGGATTGAATCCTATTCCTGAAGGTGCGCATGATTTTCATTGGAGTGTTGACTGCGATTGGGAGGTAGACATGCAAGGATATTATTTCACTACTTTCAGCAGTCGGAACAGTCATGAAATTGAACGAGTTTGCGTAACGGTTGATTTCATAAATGCATGTGGAACCAGAACATACATATATAACTATTTCGACATCGGCTCAACAAATTCAGGAACTTATTCCACACCTAAAACAGCCTTTCTCCAAAATAGCCCCAGACAGCTTTCACGAAAAAGCCCCCATCCATTTGCTCGTTACACAAAAGAAGCTTATATTTGCTTACTTAAAAACAGACAGCTATCATGGTACAGCAAGACATACGATGGATACAGCGTTTTGAATATACCCACGAACTGGCCTGGAAAGTGATGAAGGACTATGGCAGAATATCAGGGTATACCGACATCCGCAGCTCCCGTGATGCCATACGCAAAGCCCTTGAAATGGGATTGATTGATGACAAGCAATGGACGGAGACTATAGAAGCCCGAAATCTGACATCGCACAATCATGACAACGATGTAGTCTCTGAAGAGAAAATGCAATCCTTGAATACACCATCCTTATTCGATTGAGCTATGTACGGATTGACCGACAATGAACTGGAAAAGCTATGCAATCTCTTCCGGAAACATGAAGAAATAGAGCAGGCTGTTTTGTACGGCTCACGAGCCAAAGGAAATTTCAAGCCTTTTTCCGACATAGACATCACGCTGATGGGAGACAGACTTACGTATAATACTTTAAGCAGCCTTTCCGATGAAATCGACGACCTGCTTTTGCCTTACAGCGTAGACCTTTCCATCTATGGCAAATTAAAGAATGCCGACCTTTTGGAACATATACACCGTATGGGAATACCCATATTCAGCCGCCCATCAAACTAAACTAAATTTCACACATCCACCCTCACCACCCTCACCTTTCGCACGCATCGCCCTATTCATCGGCATTCAAGAGGTGGGTGAGAGCAAATTTAAAAAGTGAGGGCAAAATTTGCCCTCACCACAAGATTTCTTCGTTCAAAGTTATAAGTCACTCATTCTTACCGTAATATCCTGAAACGGGTACATAAATCGGTTGCAGCATTGTTCCCTCATTCTTCAACTTTCCTTCGGTGCGCAGCCGACGGATATGCCGCATGGCAGTAGTACGCATCATGCCGCAAACGCTTTGAAAGTCATTCCGTGTCATAAAAGGGCGAGTGGCGAAATAGTTGGTCAGCCGACGGTCTATCTCTTTATCCGTCAGTTTAGCCGAATGCTCGTTTGCCTTCAAAGCCTTTGCCTTGATGGTACCAATTTCATTTTTCAGTTTTTGGTCGGCACGAAATTTCACACCCGCCATCTTCACCTTCGTCAACTTACGCTTGGTAGCAGCCACTACCGGTTCGATCGTGGTGAGCGACACGCGAAAGTAGCCGATGCCGTCGAGATGCACCTGCCTTCCTTCGGCAAGTTCCCTGCCCATGACGTGCGACACAGCATCAAGCACAGCCGTCACATCGGTTTCTGTCAATGAGCAACGTGCTGGATGTCCCGCCGCAACTCATCGGTAGACCTGCTCCCATTTAGGCGGAGAGGGGATGAAGGATTTTATCTTCCGGAGATTTGTCGTACGAGTCCGGATTCTCGTACCAATCAAACAAAATAGCCATAGTTCAAACTGCGTTAAAGGGTTACATTATACGATAAAGCACTGCACGGAACACGTGCGAAGTACGTACGCAGTCTGTTGAAGTACAAAGGTTATATCACAGCCCAGCCCGTGAGCAGAACCGTTCACTGTAGTGAGCTGCTCCGTTCACTAATATGAACAAGAAAGACCACTTTAGTGGACTGTTCATAAACTCTGGTGTAAAAATAGACAAAACTATGGGGATAAGCAAAGAAACAAACACCTTTTATAAAAGAAACATATAGAACATTCCACCCCAAAAAAGAAGCCAATCGGAAAATAATCCTTGAAAAGCTTGTATCCCCCCCTTTCCCGGCGTATCTTTACAAGAATATTACATACACGATAAAGAATGAAAATCACACTGATCAGAGAGGAACGCGAAAGCGGAAAAGAGGCCGTCAGCAACACAAAGAAACGGACATGTTGATGGAAAAGCTGAAAACAGAGAACAAGACCGGATACATTACGGAGCTGCGTAACATCATCCGCATTTGAAAGGGACCAACGCCCGATATGAGCATATCGACAGACTGCCGCGTCTCTATCCCGCCGTAGAAATGACCCGCACCAAAGCAGGAGAACACCGGATAAAGACCTACAACGGGCTGGTACTACTGGAAGTAAACAATCTGGCCGGGGTGGCCGAAGCCGAACTGGTGAAACAACAAGCCGCCCTGCTGCCGCAAACCTTTGCCGCCTTCTGTGGCTCCAGCGGACGAAGCGCCCAAAATATGGGTACGCTTCACCCTGCCCGACGGAGGCTTCCAAAGAATGAAGACGATATCGCCTTATTCCACGCCCACGCCTACCGCCTGGCAGTGAAGTCTACCAACCCCTTCTCCCTTTCCCCATCACCCTCCGCTCCTTCACTCCTACAAAGCTGCCGGATGACCGTGGACGAACAGCCCTATTATAGCCCCACTGCCGTGGCCTTCTGCCTGGAACAGCCCTGCGCCCTGCCCTCGGAAAGACAACTACCGCCAACGGAAACAGGCAGGAAAGCAATCCGTTGCTGAGAATGATCCCGGCTACGAAGTGGCGGACACATGCAACCTGCTCTTCGAGGCCGCCCTCGACCGCGCCTTCCGCGATTTGGACAACTGGCGAACGGGGTCGACGACCTGCGCCCGCTGCTGTCCCGCCTTGCCGAACATTGCTTCAAAGCCGGCATTCCTGAAGAAGAAGCGGTGCGCCAGACACTGATGCACTACTACCGGGAGGCAGACGAACCCCTTGTACGCCTGACGCTGCATAACCTTTACGGGGAATTGAAAGGCTTCGGCACCCGCAGCAGCCTGAACAAAGACCAGGAAACAGCTTTCCGGCTGGAGGAGTTCATGAAACGCCGCTACGAATTCCGCTACAACACCGTGCTTGGCGACTTGGAATACCGGCAGCGCGACTCCATCCACTTCTACTTCCAACCTGCCGACCAGCGCGTACGCAGCAGCATCGCCATGAAGGCACTGAAAGAGGGAGTACGTGTGTGGGACCGCGACATCACCCGCTTCCTGTCTTCGGACTACGTGCCGCTATACAACCCCATCGAAGAATATCTCTATAACACCGGACGCTGGGACGGCAAAGACCGCATCCGCGCATTGGCCGACCTCGTGCCCTGCCACAATCCCCACTGGAGGGAACTGTTCTACCGGTGGTTTCTTGGCATGGTGGCACATTGGCGGGGAATCGACAAACAGCACGGCAACAATACCTCGCCCCTGCTCGTAGGTCCGCAAGGTTACCGCAAAAGTACTTTCTGCCGTATCCTATTGCCACCGGAACTGCGTTTCGGCTACACCGACAGTATCGACTTCAAGAGCAAGCAGGAAGCGGAGCGCAGCCTTGGCCGCTTTTTTCTGATTAACATCGACGAATTCGACCAGATAAACGCCAATCAGCAAGGCTTCTTGAAGCACCTCCTGCAAAAACCGGTTGCCAACCTGCGAAAGCCCTACGGTACCACTATTCAGGAAATGCGCCGCTATGCCTCCTTCATCGGGACCAGCAATCTAAAGACCTGCTGACCGACCCGTCGGGAAGCCGCCGTTTCATTTGCATCGAAGTGACCGGCCCTATCCAGACAAACGTCACTATCAATTATCGCCAGCTCTATGCCCAAGCCATGCACGACATCATGAAGGGTGAACGCTACTGGCTGGACGACACTGACGAAGCAATCGTAAAGGAGTACAACCGGGAATTCGAGCGGGTAGACCCATTGGAAGAACTTTTCCTTTGCCATTTCCGTGGCGCGGAGGAGAGCGAAGAAGGCGAATGGCTCACAGCCATGCAGATTTTCAACGACCTGCAACAGAAAACGAGGGATAAGTTGGCCATCAACCGGATAGCAGCTTTCGGGCGCACGCTCCGCAAGCTGGACATCCTCAACAAGAAATCGAACCGGGGAACACTTTATCATCTGGTAAGAATAGAAGAATGAACCGGCACTCCCACCGATTGTACCAAAGTGAGGGCAAACTTGGCCCTCACTCTTTTTATAAAAAGTATTTCCGTAGGCAACTGATGCAGTTCAACCATTATTTAATAAGGTGAACAGTTGACTATTTGCAAATTATGATTGATAATACTAAAAATACCCAAATAAGTGTTTTTGATATTAAAATAAAACGTATCTTTGTTGCAAACAACGTCCTCCTTAATAATACTATTATGAAGAAACTGCTGCTTTTAGCCTTTGTGCTATGTAGTTCTTTACTGTGCCGGGCACAAGAAGAACGAATTATTTTAGGTGATGAACAGACTTCCGAGTATTTTCCAATCCTAAAAGATAAACGAATTGCCATATTCTCCAATCATACAGGAATGATAGGAGACAAGCATCTGCTGGACATTCTGCTGGAAAACAAGTTCAATGTAGTAGCCATTTTCTCCCCTGAACACGGTTTCAGAGGAGATGCCGACGCAGGCGAACACGTGTCCAGCTCGGTAGACAAGAAGACCGGAGTACCTATCTCTCGCTGTACGACGGGAAATCCGGAAAACCAAGCGAAAACATCCATGCGCAAGTTCGATATCCTTGTGGTAGACATCCAGGATGTAGGCCTAAGATTCTATACTTATTATGCCTCTATGTGCCGGCTGATGGAGCTTGTGCAGAATACAACCGCAAGGTGCTGATACTGGACCGCCCCAATCCGAACGGACACTACGTGGACGGCCCGATACTGGACATGAAATATAAATCCGGTGTAGGTTGGCTGCCGATTCCCGTGGTGCACGGCATGACGCTGGGCGAACTGGGCCTGATGGTAAACGGCGAACGCTGGTTGCCGGCGTCACGCACTTGCGACCTGACCGTCATTCCCTGCAAGAACTATACGCACCGGACCCTATACAAGCTGCCGATTCCCCCGTCCCCCAATCTGCCGAACATGAAGTCCATCTATCTGTACCCCTCGACCTGCTATTTCGAGGCCACTCCGGTCAGTCTGGGAAGAGGAACCGACCTCCCCTTCCAGGTCTACGGGCATCCCAACATGACGGGCTACAGCTACAGCTTCACCCCGCGCAGTGTTCCCGGAGCCAAGAATCCGCCCCAGCTGGGCAAGCTTTGCCACGGCGTGAACCTGAGCAACATGAGCGACGAGGAAATCTGGAAACGCGGTATTGACTTGAGTTACGTGATAGACGCTTACCGGAATCTGAACATGGACGACCATTTCTTCCGTTCCTTCTTCGAACTGTTGATAGGCACCGACTACGTGCGCAAAATGATAAAGGAAGGGAAGAGCGCCGAAGAAATCAAGGCAAGATGGAAAGACGACGTAGAGAAATTCAAGGTACAGCGCAAGCCCTACCTGCTCTACGAAGAATAAAGACATGTACAATTCACTATTTACAATGTACAATTTCAGAGAAGGTACAATTCAAAAGTAAATGGGAAGGTACAACAGTTTATACTAAAGAAACGCCGCATGGCAAATTGTAAATTGTAAATGAACAAATTGTAAATAAACATTATGACTCCACTATCCGTAATCATCACCATAGCCGCCTACTTCGCGATACTGTTCACGGTATCCTATATTGCAGGAAGGAAGGCAGACAACGCCGGCTTCTTTGTGGGTAACCGCAAGTCATCCTGGTATGTCGTGGCGTTCGCCATGGTCGGTTCCGCCATTTCAGGTGTGACCTATGTATCCGTACCCGGCATGGTTGCCGCCAGCAGCTTCGGCTATCTGCAAATGGTGTTGGGCTTCATTGCCGGACAGCTCATCATAGCCTATCTGCTGGTACCGCTATTCTACAAAATGAACCTGGTATCCATCTACGAATATCTGGAGAACCGTTTCGGCATGTCTTCCTACCGCACGGGTGCCTGGTTCTTCTTCATCTCCAAAATGCTCGGTGCCGCTGTCCGTCTATTCCTCGTATGCCTGACGTTGCAACTGCTGGTATTCGAACCTTTCGGACTGCCTTTCCTACTGAACGTGGCCATCACGGTGGCACTGGTCTGGTTGTACACTTTCCAGGGTGGCGTAAAGTCTCTTATCTGGACAGACTCTCTGAAGACATTCTGCTTGGTGGTGTCGGTCGTACTCTGCATCTGGTATATCGCTTCCGACCTCAATCTGTCATTTACCGGTATGGTAAGCACCATTGCCGACAGTGACATGTCCCGCATCTTCTTCTTCGACGATGTGAACAGCAAGCAGTACTTCTTCAAGCAGTTCCTCGCCGGTGCCTTCACCATGATTGCCATGACCGGGCTGGATCAGGACATGATGCAGCGCAACCTGAGCTGCAAGAACTTCAAGGACTCACAGAAGAACATGATTACCAGTGTCATTTCGCAGTTCTTCGTCATCCTGCTTTTCCTGATGCTGGGCGTGCTGCTCTACATCTTTGCCGCCAACCAGCAGATTGCGGTGGAGAAGAGTGACGAACTGTTCCCGCTGATTGCCACCGGCAACTATTTCCCTGCCATTGTGGGCATACTGTTCATCATCGGCCTGATTTCTTCTGCCTATTCAGCCGCAGGCTCGGCACTCACCGCGCTGACCACTTCCTTCACCGTAGACATTCTGGGAACGAAAGGCAAGTCGGAAGAGACGGTTGTGAAGATGCGCAAGAAAGTGCACATCGGCATGGCGGTTGTCATGGGAATCACCATTTTCGTATTCAATCTTCTCAACAACACCAGTGTCATCGACGCTGTATATATTCTGGCAAGCTATACCTACGGTCCTATCCTGGGTCTGTTTGCTTTCGGCATTTTCATGAAACAACAAGTGCGTGACAAGTACATCCCGTTAGTTGCCATCGCCTCCCCGGTTCTCTGCTTCATTCTGCAGAAGAATTCCGAAGCCTGGTTCGGAGGTTATCAATTCAGCTACGAATTGCTGATTTTCAATGCACTGTTCACTTTCATCGGTCTCTGTCTATTGATTAAGAAAGATAAAAAGAACAATTAACTTAATACATCATCTATGAATGTAAGACGTCAGTTTTTACTTAGTCTGCTTGCCGCCTCCCTCTTCCCCCACGCGGGAGGCGCGCAAGGACTTCCGACGGATGTCCGTCAGGCAATCGGGAAATTCCTGGATACCACCGCACGAAAAGAAGTTTCCGTAGGACGTATCAGCATCGACTCAGTGGCTGTGGAAGGAAATACACTGCAACTGTTTGCCAACATGAACTGTGCCTATATTCCTTTCCGTGAGGACAATGTGGCCGAAATCTACCAAGGCGTAAGCGCCCTGCTGCCGGCGGAGTTTGCCAAATACAAGCTGCAAATCCGTACCAACAAGCGCAGTATCGAAGAACTGGTTCCCCAAGCCCTGCGCAGTAAAAAAGACAAAAAGACGAAGACATTCAGCCCGTCGCTTCCAAGCCTCTGGTTACCGAAGTTTCCTCCCCTACACCCCACCAACGGCTTGCATAACCGGCATATCGCCCTATGGCAAAGCCACGGCTGGTACTACGAATCAAAACTCGACCGCTGGGAATGGCAGCGTGCGCGTATCTTCCAGACAGTGGAAGACCTCTACACCCAGAGCTACGTATTGCCCTTCCTCGTACCGATGTTGGAAAATGCCGGTGCCAATGTGCTGCTTCCCCGCGAACGCGATTCGCAACGGCAGAAGTCATCGTAGACAATGACGGTTGCCTGACCGGCCGTTCCGTCTATACAGAAAATTCCGGTGACAAGCTCTGGAGTCAGGGAGAAGGACAAGGCTTCGCCCACCTGCGCCCCCAATACATAGACTTTGAGAATCCTTTCAAGGAAGGCACCTACCGCGCCATAGAAACCATCAAGAAAGGAAACGCAAGCACCGCCGAATGGATTCCCGAAATCCCTTCGACCGGACAATACGCCGTATACGTCTCTTACCAAACCTTGCCAAACAGCGCGGACGATGCCCTTTACACCGTCTATCACAAAGGCGGCACCACGCAGTTCAAGGTAAACCAGCAAATGGGAGGCGGCACCTGGATTTACCTCGGCACCTTCGGCTTCAATGCCGGCCGGAACAATGAATGCAAAGTCGTTCTGAACAACCTTTCCTCCAAAGTAGGAAGAATCATCACTGCCGACGCCGTGAAGATAGGCGGCGGCATGGGGAACATAGCCCGGGGAGAAGTCAGCGGTTATCCCCGTTTCTGCGAAGCCGCCCGCTACTGGCTGCAATGGGCAGGCATACCGGACAGCGTATATTCAGAAAGCAACGGCAAGAATGACTATACCGACGACTATAAATGCCGTGGTATCTGGGTGAACTACCTTTCCGGAGGCTCTCGCCAGCTGAACCGAACGGAAAAGCTGAACATCCCTGTCAACATGGCCTTTGCCTTCCACTCCGATGCAGGAACTACACTGAACGATTCCATCATCGGGACACTCGGCATCTACTATACCAACGCCTACAATGAGAAATTCGCCAACGGAGCATCCCGCTACTTGAGCCACGACCTGACAGACTTGATTCAGTCCAACATCGTGCGTGACGTGCGTACCTCTACGACCCCCAATGGACACGCCGAGGCAAATGGAACCAATCCTACTATGAGGCCCGTGTACCCCGCGTACCTACCATGCTACTCGAACTACTTTCCCATCAAAACTTTGCAGACATGCGCTACGGACTGGACCCGCGTTTCCGTTTCACCGTAAGCCGCGCCATCTACAAAGGTATGCTTCAGTTCCTCTGCTCACAATACAACATGGATTATGTAGTGCAACCGTTACCGGTAGACCACATGGCCTTGCGCATGACCAGCGAGAACGAAGTGGAACTGACCTGGCAACCCGTAGCGGATGCGTTGGAACCAACTGCCGTAGCAGAGAAATACATTGTTTATACCCGTATCGGTGACGGGGATTTCGACAACGGAGTATTGGTGGACGGCAACAGTTACCGAACCACGCTCCCCGCCGGCATGGTATGCAGTTACAAGGTAACCGCTGTCAACAAGGGCGGTGAAAGTTTCCCTTCCGAAATTCTTTCCGCCGGACGGGCGTTCAATTCCAAAGGTACCGTATTGGTGATAAACGGATTCGACGCATCAGTGCCCCTGCCGACTTACGGCCCCCGCCGACACCCTCCTTGCCGGATTTCTGGATGAGCAGGACCACGGGGTCCCCTATATCCATGACATCAGCTACATTGGCAAGATGAAGGAATACCGCCGTTCCATTCCCTGGATGGACGACGACGCCTCCGGTTTCGGCGACAGTTATGGAAATTACGAGACCCAAGTCATCGCAGGAAATACGTTCGATTATCCTGCCATACATGGTGCCGCTATCCTGAAAGCGGGATATTCGTTTGTATCGGTTAGTAATGAAAGTCTCTCCCCCGTAGGAAAGGGAGAGAAGAATATTCCGGTGGATATGAGGGAGTATAGGTATGTGGACTTGATACTTGGGAAGCAATGCCAGACCAAGATGGGACGGGGGAGGCGTAAAACCGTTGGAGTTCAAGACTTTCAGCAAACCGATGCAGGAGGCTATTGCGGCTTATTGTAAGCAAGGTGGAAATATCTTTGTTTCGGGCGCTTTTGTAGGAACGGATTTATGGGACAACCGCCTTGCAACCGCCGACGAAGCCGACAAGAAATTTGCGATGGAAGTACTGAAATATAAGTGGCGTGTGGGACAAGCGGCTACAATGGGTAAGGTGAAAAGCGTAGCTTCTCCGTTCCCCGCCCTTTCAGGAAACTATACCTATCACAATGAGCTGAATGCCGATTCGTATGTGGTGGAATCACCGGACGCCATTGAACCGGCAACCAAAGATGCACACACCGTGATGCGGTATTCTGAAAACAACCTGAGTGCCGGTGTGGCCTACCAAGGCGACTACAAGACTGTTGTATTGGGATTCCCTTTTGAATCCATACGTACTGATTCTGAAAGAGAGGCATTCATGAATGCTGTACTGACATTCTTCAATGACAACAAGTAATATCAACCAATCATCATCTATGAACAGAAGACTGTTAATAATCGTCCTGATGGCTTGCCTGCTCCCCCTGGGGATGCAGGCACAGCAAGGGACATTCCGTTTTGCCCAACTGACGGACATTCATCTGACCCCGAACAATCCGAATCCCACAGAGGACCTGCTGCGTTCCGTGGCACAGATTAATGCCACCGACAGTATCGACTTTGTCCTGGTGACGGGCGACCTGACCGAAGAAGGCGACCGTACTACCATGGAAAAAGTGAAATCGTGCCTTGACTTGCTGAAGGTCCCCTACACGTAGTCCTAGGCAACCATGAAACGAAATGGAGCGACTCCGGCTGTACCGCTTTCGGAGAAATCTTTGGCGGCGAACGCTTCGAGTTCGAGCATAAGGGATTCCTTTTCCTCGGCTTCAACTCCGGTCCGCTGATGCGTATGGCCTACGGGCATGTAGTGCCGCAAGATATCCGTTGGATGACGGAAGAAATGGATAAAAACGGCAAAGACAAACCGGTGATACTTGTCACCCACTACCCGCTAATGGAAGGTGATGTGGACAATTGGTATGAGGTGACGGATGCCGTCCGCCCCTACAACGTACGCTTGTTTATCGGCGGACACTACCACAGCAACCGGGATTTACGTTACGACGGCATTCCGGGCGTACTGATGCGCAGCAACCTGTGCGACAAAGAAGGGAAACCGGGTTACGGCATCTATGAAGTAACCGGGGATTCCATCGGTATACACGCAAACGTATCGGCGAGCCCAAGAAGCAGTGGACAGCATTCTCGCTGACCGGACAGTATTACGACCGCAACGGAAAGGCAGAGAAATATCCTGACTTCTCGGTCAACAAGGAGTATCCGCAAGTAAAGGAGCAATGGATGGTGCAGACGGGCGCAGGCATTTACTGCTCTCCCGCCGTAGAAAAAGATAAAGTGTTCGTAGGAGACGATATGGGACAGCTGACAGCCTACGCCCTGAAAAACGGTAAAAAGCTATGGAGCTTTGAATCCGGCAAGCGCATTGTCGGTACTCCGGCCGTAAGCGAGGGTATCGTTGTATTCGGGTCTGCTGACCGTCGCATCTACGGATTGAACGCCAAAGACGGCAGCCTGCTCTGGACGGTAGAAGCCGCCGAACCGGTACTCGGAGCCGTGACCATCGCAGACGGCAGAGCATACATCGGTGCCAGTGACGCCACTTTCCGTGCCATAGACATCCATACGGGAAAAGTAATCTGGGCCTACACCAGCGTGAAGGGCTACATCGAGACCAAGCCGTTGGTGACGGAAGACAAAGTTATCTTCGGCGCATGGGACAATACACTGTATGCCCTGAGCAAGGCAAACGGGCATGAACTATGGAAATGGACGGGCGGACTGACCCGTATGCACTTCTCTCCAGCCGCCGTATGGCCGGTAGCCACCGACGGCAAAGTATTCATTACCGACCCGCAACGCGCCATGACCGCCATAGACATCCATACGGGCAATACCGTGTGGCGCACCTTCCAGTCCATGGTGCGCGAGACCATCGGACTTTCCGAAGACGGTGAACGTATCTATAGCAAAACGATGAACGACAGCATTGTTTGCTATGCAGCTCAAGGAGATACTCCGCGGGAGTTGTGGGCAACCAATGTAGGTTTCGGTTATGAGCATGCCCCCTCCATGCAAGTGGAAAAAGAGGGGGTAATGTTTGGCAGTACCAAAGAAGGACTTATCTTCGCACTGGAAGGAAAAACAGGCAAAGTACTGTGGAAACATAAAATAGGAAATTCACTCATCAGTACCGTAGTTCCGTTGAACGGCCACGAAGTTCTATTCACGGCAACCAGCGGGGAAGTGGGACTTCTGAGAATTAAAAATTGAGAATTAAAAATTAAAAGATATATCATGAATAAAATCAGTTGCTTTCTTCCCTACGCAGGAAAAGAACAAGTAGAAAAAACAGTGAATAGCCTACAGGCGACAGGACTTATAGAAGAAATCCGGTTAATCACGACCGATGCCACTCTGGAATCGCTCCCGGACTGCGAAATATTGTTTGTTGACATGCCCTACAGCAGTGCAACTCTCAAAGCTATTGCTAATGCAGCCAAGGGAGAATACACATTGCTTTATACCAAAGAGACTACGCTCGAAATGGGTATGTTTGCACTGGAACGTATGATACACATCCTTGAAGATTCAAGCGCCGGTATGGTATATGCCGACCACTACCAAATAGCAGACGGCAAGCAGAGCAACGCTCCGGTAATCGACTACCAATTCGGTTCCTTGAGGGATGACTTCAACTTTGGCTCCCTGCTCCTTTTCAACACCGAAAAACTAAAGGAAGCCGCCGGACACATGAAGTCTGACTACAACTTCGCCGGACTTTACGACCTGCGCTTGAAATTGAGCCAACATTCAAACTTGGTACATATCAACGAATACTTATACAGCGAGGTGGAAAACGATACCCGCAAGAGCGGCGAAAAGATTTTCGACTATGTAGACCCCAAAAACCGTGACCGCCAGATTGAGATGGAGCAGGCATGTACGAACATCTGAAAGAAATCGGGGGATATCTGGCACCGGAGTTCAAGAAGATTGAGTTCTCTGCCGGTAACTTCGAATATGAGCCTCCGTCATCATTCCGGTACGCAACCGTATCCGTACCATCCGCGATGCCATCAAGTCGGTACTGATGCAGAAGACAGACTTTAAATATAATCTTATCATCATCGACAACCATTCCACAGACGGCACTACGGAGGCCATCGATGAATTCAAGATGACGAACGCGTCATCCATATCATCCCCGAACGTACCGACCTCGGCATCGGCGGTTGCTGGAATATGGGGGTACACCACCCCAAGTGCGGCAAGTTTGCCGTGCAGCTGGACAGCGATGACGTATACAAAGACGAAAATACACTCGCCATCATGGTCCGCGCCTTCTACGAGCAGAACTGCGCCATGGTAGTAGGCACCTATATGATGACGGACTTCAACATGAACATGATTGCTCCGGGCATCATCGACCACAAGGAATGGACTCCGGCAAACGGACGCAACAACGCCCTCCGCATCAACGGTCTGGGTGCCCCGCGCGCCTTCTATACCCCGGTGCTGCGCGAAGTGAAAGTACCCAATACCAGCTATGGCGAAGACTATGCACTGGGACTGAACTTCTCCCGCCAGTACCAGATAGGACGCGTGTACGACGTGGTCTACCTCTGCCGCCGCTGGGACGACAACTCCGATGCCTCACTGGACATCGTGAAAATGAACGGACACAACCTCTACAAAGACCGCATCCGTACCTGGGAACTTCAGGCACGCATAGCGATGAACAAAAACAAGTGATATGAATCAAACGATACACCATCTTCTGACTGGACAATTGGCATCCTGGGAGACGGCACGCAACAACTATGCCGCCCTCTCCGGTGTGCGGGTGAAAGAGCTGAATGTAACGGGATACCTTATAAGGTACAGTTCAACCCGGCACGCATCGTTTCCTCCGGTGCCAAAGTGGATGCCAAGTCCATCCTGGAACGGAAATGCTTTCTGTGCCCGGCCAATTTGCCGCCGGTACAGAAAGGTATCCCGTTCGGAGGACACTACAATATTCTGGTGAATCCGTTCCCCATCTTCCCCGCCACCTGACAGTACCGGAACTGGCACATACCCCTCAACGCATAGCCACCCGCTTCACCGACATGCTGGAGCTGGCCGAGGCGCTGACGGATTACACCATCTTCTACAACGGTCCCAAATGTGGTGCTTCCGCCCCCGACCATGCTTCATTCCAGGACAGGAACAAGTTCATGCCTATTGAAAAGGACTGGCGCGGACAGACTGCCGGGAAAATAGCCGATTATAGGAAAGCAGCACTGTGGTATCTTGACGACGCTCCCCGTGCCACACTTGTGATTGAATCCACCTCCAAAGAGGACGCGGCAGACTTGTTCGACATCATTTACCGTTCTCTGGACGTGAAACCCGAAGAAGACGAGCCGATGATGAACGTACTGGTCCTATACGAGGCCGACCGTTGGGTGGTCTTTGTCTTCCCGCGCGAGAAACACCGCCCCGCCTGCTATACTGCCGAAGGAGAAGCCAATCTGTTGAGCAGCCCGGCATCCGTCGACTTGGGAGGTGTCTTTATCACCCCCGTAGAAAAGGATTTCTTGAAAATCACTGCGGAAGACGTGGCGCAGATATTAAGTGAAGTATGCCTCTCTGCCACAGATTTCCACAAGGTACGGCAGCGTATCAAGGGAAAATAATGACTTCTGAAATCCAAGAACTCTAATTTTAAAGAAATACCATTATGAAAGAGCCCAAAGTACAAAGTAGGCATTCTGTTTGAACCGCAGATAGAATTCGTTTTGCTGAATCCGTATCGCATGGACGGAACGGAAGTCAGCGGCAAGCAGGTAGTGACCTACGACGAAGGCAAGATTCTCTGGAATGGACGCCGGTATGACGAACTGCTGTTTGAACCGCAACACGAGCAGACCGATGCCTTCGAACTATTGGACGTTACCATCGGCATCAATTTCCATTGGGAGCGCAAGGAAGACCAGCGTTTTCTGGGTGCTCTCAAAATCATCGTTGAGAATGGAAAGCTCACCGGCATCAACGTCATCCATGTAGAAGATTATCTGACCAGCGTCATCTCCTCCGAGATGAGTGCCACCGCTTCTCCGGAGCTGCTCAAGGCACACGCTGTCATCTCCCGAGCTGGCTACTGGCACAAATACAAAAGAATAAGGAAATCACCGAAGCCCAAGCTAACTACTCGGCCTTTACGCAGACCGACGAAGAGCTGATTCGCTGGTACGACCGAGAGGACCACACCCACTTCGATGTATGCGCCGACGACCATTGTCAGCGCTACCAGGGTATTACACGTGCCTCTACCGATATTGTGAAACAAGCCATCTCGCTACCCGCGGCCAGGTACTGACATCTGATGGTAAGATTTGCGACGCCCGTTTCTCCAAATGCTGCGGCGGTGCTTTCGAGGAGTTCCAATACTGCTGGGAAGACATCAAATACCCCTATCTTGCCCAACAACGAGACAGCAAAACGCACGCCACACTGCCCGATTTGACGCAGGAAGTCGAAGCGGACCGCTGGATTCGTACCTCCCCCGAAGCATTCTGCAACACCACCGACAAGAAAATCCTCTCGCAGGTACTCAATAACTATGACCAGGAGACTACGGACTTCTATCGCTGGAAAGTGGAATATACCAGGAAGAGCTTTCAGCCCTCATTCTGAAACGTTCAGGCATTGACTACGGACAAATCATCGACTTATCCCCATAGCCCGCGGAACCAGCGGACGCCTCTGGAAACTGAAGATTGTGGGAACCAAACGCACACTCACCATCGGCAAGGAACTGGAAATCCGCCGCACGCTCTCCACTTCACACCTCTACAGCTCTGCCTTCGTGGTAGACAAAGAGGAGTTGTCCGCCGAAGGCATTCCCGGACGCTTCATCCTCACCGGTGCCGGTTGGGGGCATGGTGTGGGACTTTGCCAAATAGGTGCAGCCGTGATGGGCGAGCAAGGGTATAAGTATGATGCAATACTGTTGCACTACTATATAGGTGCCAGCATTGACAAGCTGTATGAATAATCGAATAGAACACAATAAATCAATATCATGAACCATACAAAAAACATATCGCCATGGGCATGGGTACCCACCTTGTACTTTGCACAAGGCATTCCATATTTTATCGTAAACAACATCTCCGTGATGATGTTTACCAAAATGGGCGTACCGAACGGAGAAATGGCCTTGTTCACAAGCCTGCTCTATCTGCCATGGACTATCAAACCCTTCTGGAGCCCGTTTGTCGACATCATCAAGACCAAAGATGGTGGACCCTTTCCATGCAGATTCTGATGTCTGTGGCATTCATCCTGCTGACGCTGTCCATTCCACGGCCGGACGAGGCGACTATGGCGGCCGGAACAACCCCCATCAGCATGTTCAGCATCACGCTGATGCTGTTCATCATCACGGCTTTTGCCTCTGCCACACACGACATTGCCGCCGACGGCTTCTACATGCTGGCACTGAAACAGAGTGACCAGGCAGCCTTCGTTGGCATCCGAAGCACGTTTTACCGGCTCGCCTCTATCTTCGGACAAGGCGTGCTCGTAGCCATTGCCGGCGCCATCGAACTGAGAACCGAAAACATTCCGCTGTCATGGACCATCACGATGCTGGTTACAGCCGTTCTGTTCAGCCTGGTGACGTTCTATCACCTCTTTGCAGTCCCCAAACCCACCTCAGATAAGTCAACACTGGCTGCCGATGCCGCCACTGCAGGAGCTATATTCAGAGAATTCGGACGAACATTCGCCACCTATTTTACCAAACCGGGCGCATTGCTGGCCATCGTGTTCATGTTGCTGTACCGCCTGCCTGAAGCATTCCTCATCAAAATGTGTATGCCTTTCCTGGTTGCCTCCAAAGAATCGGGAGGTCTGGAACTATCGACAGCAGAAGTAGGTATCGTATACGGCACCATCGGAGTCATATTCCTCACCCTGGGCGGTATCCTCGGAGGATTGTTCGCATCACGCATTGGCTTGAAAAATCCATCTGGTGGATGGCAGGATGCATGACTCTGCCATGCCTGACGTTTGTCTATCTTGCCATTGCCCAGCCGACAATCTGTTTGCTATCTCAACCGCCATCGCCATCGAGCAATTTGGCTACGGCTTCGGTTTCACGGCCTACATGCTCTACATGATGTACTTCTCCGAAGGTGAATTCAAAACATCCCACTATGCCATCTGTACCGCATTCATGGCACTAAGCATGATGATACCAGGTATGTTTGCGGGATATATCCAGGAGGCTATCGGATATACGGACTTCTTCTGGTTGGTAATGATATGCTGTTTCGCCACGGTTGTTGTCACCATTTTGCAGACAGAAGGATAGACCCGGAATATGGAAAAAAATGATTAATGGTTAATGATTAATGTTTTGTGAGTAATATTTAGTGATTGGTTATGAAGAGGACTATTATTATATCCTTGCTCTGCCTCCTTTGCGGAGGTGCGATGCAAGCACAGAAGATCAGAATAAAGACCGGTATCGAGGTACTGAAAGAACAGAATTTCCGATGCCTGGAAGGTAAGCGTGTAGGATTGATTACCAACGACGGGGTGGGACAACCGGATGAGGTCCACCATTGACATCCTGCACGAGGCGCCCAACGTGAACCTTGTGGCACTCTACGGCCCCGAACACGGCGTGCGCGGCGATGTGCACGCAGGCGACCATGTGACGGACATCAAAGACGCGACTACCGGACTGCCCGTCTATTCGCTTTACGGAAAGACCCGCAAGGCCACGCCGGACATGCTGAAAGATGTGGATGTATTAGTGTATGATATCCAAGACATCGGTTGCCGTTCCTTTACCTACATCAGCACCATGGGACTGGCCATGGAAGCCGCTGCCGAAAACGGCAAGGAATTCATTGTGCTGGACCGGCCCAATCCCGTAGGCGGATTGAAGATTGAAGGCAACTTGGTTGAAGATGATTGCATTTCTTTTGTAAGCCAGTTTAAAATTCCGTACCTTTACGCCCTCACTTGCGGTGAGCTGGCACTGATGCTCAATGGCGAGAAGATGTTGAAGGATGGGGAACAATGTAATCTCCACATAGTGAAGATGAAAGGCTGGAAACGCAAGATGGATTATACCCAAACCGGACTGCAATGGGTTCCCTCCTCTCCACACATTCCACATCCTCATTCTGCATTCTTCTACCCCGTCAGCGGCATTCTGGGCGAACTAGGATATATGTCTATCGGCGTGGGGTATACCATTCCGTTCCAGATGTTTGCCGCACCATGGATGGAAGCGGAAAAGCTGGCCGGAAACCTGAACCGTCTGAACGTACCGGGGGTCATCTTCAGACCGATGTACCTAAAGCCGTTCTATAGTGTAGGCAAAGGCGAGTTGCTGCAAGGTGTGCAAGTGCACATCATGGATTTCGGCAAAGCACCGTTGAGCGACCTGCAATTCCTGGTCATGCAGGAAGTCGCCGCCCTCTATCCTGACCGTGCCGTGTTTGACCATGCCGACAAGGGACGTTTCAACATGTTCGACAAAGTAAGCGGTTCGCGGCAGATACGCGAGCGCTTCTCGAAACGGAACCGTTGGGAGGACATACGCGACTACTGGTATAAAGATGCCGAAGACTTCCGTAAGTTGTCGAAAAGTATTATTATATAAATAATTACAGATAAATAAGGAGGGAAAAGAGCCTGATACGGAGACTATTTCAGTCGTATACAGAACCACATTCAGTCGTATACTTAAATATATTCAGTATACGACTGAATGTACCCCTCGTAAGACACGTTTACAGAGCACTTTGAAAGCGAAGTGATGCAATAAAAAAAAGTGAACATGAAAGAGCATAGTTACATGGCTTTCCTGCAGGAAGCAAAACAATTCATTCCGCAGGAAAGGATTTACACCGACGAACTTCGCCGGCTGGCTTGGGGTACGGATGCCGGTTTTTACCGACTGGTTCCCCAGATTGTAATCCGTTCGAAAGACGAAGATGAAGTTTCACAACTGTTGAAACTGGCGAGCCGCCACGGGCTGCCCGTCACCTTCCGAGCGGCAGGGACCAGTTTGTCGGGCCAAGCCATTAGTGACTCCATCCTCATCGTAGCCGGTAAGAATTGGGAAAAATACAGCATATCCGCCGACTACGAACAGATAACCCTCCAACCGGGCATCATCGGACAACGTGTGAACGAACTGTTGGCTCCCTACGGCCGTAAGTTTGCACCGGACCCCGCCTCGGTGAAAAGCGCCATGGTAGGCGGTATTGTCATGAACAATGCTTCCGGCATGAACTGCGGTACGCACGCCAATAGCGACAAGGTGCTTGTTTCCGCCCGTATCATCCTAATGGACGGTACCCTGCTGGATACCGGAAATCCCGTCAGCCGCGCCTCCTTCGAAGTGAGTCACCGTGACTTCATTCGCCGCATCTGCGAACTGCGCGATGAAATACGTACCAACGAAAAACTGGCCGAACGCATCCGTTACAAATATTCCATCAAAAATGTAACCGGGCTCAATCTGTTGCCCTTCGTCCGTTTCGACGACCCATTCGAAATCATTGCCCACCTCATGGTAGGTTCCGAAGGTACACTGGCGTTCCTTTCGGAAGTGACGATGAAGACTGAATATGATTATCCCTACAAGGCCAGCGCTATGCTCTACTTCAAGACCATCAAAGAAGCGAGCCGCGCTGTGGTAGCCATGAAGAAGCTGGTCGACGAAACCGGCGAATGGACAGTAAAAGGGGCTGAAATGCTAGACTATAAAAGCCTTTCTTCCGTCAACGACCCCGTATTCCTAAAATACAAAGGCGAAGTTGCCTCCTCTGCCCTCCCCGGCGTGGAGCCCGGCGACGAAACCGGGTTGACAGCAGTGCTGACCGAAACCAAAGCCCGTACCCCGGAAGAACTGCAACAGAACATATCTGCCATTGAAGCTTGCCTGCAAGCCTTCACCACCTATATTCCGGTACGCTTCACCGACCGTCCGGAGGAATATTCCAAATACTGGGCCATCCGTTCCGGCATCTTCCCCTCTGTGGGAGGTACGCGCCAGCCGGGAACCACTTGCCTCATCGAAGACATCGCCTTCCACATTGAAGACCTTCCGGAGCAACGGCAGAACTGCAACAGCTCATAGCCCGCCACGGATATAATGACGCCTGCATCTACGGCCATGCTCTCGAAGGCAACTACCACTTCATCATCAACCAGTCCTTCAGTACCCAAGCGGAAGTGAAACGCTACGAAGACTTGATGAATGACATCAAGACCTTGGTAGTAGATAAATATGACGGTTCCCTAAAAGCCGAGCATGGCACGGGCCGGAATATGGCTCCCTTTGTCCGCCATGAATGGGGAGATGACGCCTACAAAGCCATGAAAGCCGTCAAAGAGCTGTTTGACCCACAAGGATTGCTAAACCCCGGTGTCATTTTCAATGATGACCCGCAATGCCATATCAAGAACTTCAAGCCGCTGCCTTTATTAGTGATGAGTGACAAGAGACAAGCTACGTCACTCGTAGCTGACAAATGCATCGAGTGCGGTTTCTGCGAAGTCAACTGTCTCTCCTGCGGCTTTACCCTTTCCTCGCGCCAGCGTATCGTGTTGCAGCGCGAAATATCCCGGCTGAAACAAAGCGGCGAGGACCCGACACGCCTTGCACTGCTCGAAAAACAATACCGCTATCCCGGCAACCAGACTTGTGCCGGAGACGGCCTCTGCTCCATGTCGTGCCCGATGGGTATCAATACGGGCGACCTTACCCATATAATCCGCCAGGAAGCATTACCCAAAGGCAGTCTGGGATACAAAGCCGGAGACTTTGTCGCCAATCATTTCGCTGGTGTCAAGAGTGCACTGCGTCCCGTATTGTCCTTAGCCAACTTCGGACATTCACTATTAGGGACAAAGGCGATGAGCGGCATTACCAAGGGGCTGCACAATGCATTAGGCATACCTCTATGGACGCCGGCTATGCCGAAAAGTTATCAGTTACAAGCTACGGAGTTACAAGCTACAAGCACTATGCAGCATAATAGCGCAGCACTTGTAGCTCGTAGCTCTGTAACTCGTAACTACAAAGTCGTCTACTTCCCCAGCTGCATCAACCAGACTATGGGTCTGGCAAAGAAGTCTCCCGTAGAGCAGCCATTGGTAAATAAAATGGTGTCCTTGTTGCAAAAAGCCGGTTACGAAATCATCTTCCGAAAGATATGGACAAGCTTTGCTGTGGCACCATTTGGGAAAGTAAAGGGATGCTGGACATTGCCGATCGCAAGACAGCCGAACTGGAG